>Ga0315284_10012116_pt1 | contig 12286 bp, 9 predicted proteins | sample YL17G09_16_MG_FD_203696 | JGI IMG/M metagenome (GOLD analysis project Ga0315284, IMG submission 203696) | Sediment microbial communities from Yellowstone Lake, YNP, Wyoming, USA - YL17G09_16 | ecosystem: Environmental > Aquatic > Freshwater > Lake > Sediment | place: USA: Wyoming | collected...
ACGCTCCCGCAAGCGGTGTGCCACGAGCGGCGGACGATCAAGACGAAGGCGTTGCAGCATAAAAGCGCCGGTAGCCGTCAAGGGGTGCAATGTTCCATCGTCCAATTCGAGCAGATGTTGCGAGGCTGGCTCTCGGCGAGGATTCCACAATGACGGGCCATCTGGACGCGTGGGCCAGTAATCCAGTTTGTACTGGTTGCAGCAGGCGCAGCAATAGAGCAAGTTGTCAAGGTCGTCACCGCCTCCTTTGGCGGTCGGTTGAAAATGATCAACCGTGAGTTCGCCGCCCACGTCTGTTTCCGTGACGCCGAAAAATTCACAGGCAAAGTTGGCCCGTTGTCGAACTTGCTCTCGGATTTCGGCCGTGATGGTCATGCTGGTTGCTGTACAGGCAGGTGAGCCAACTGGCGACGCAGTGTGACAATCTCGCCCCGCAGGGCTTTATTTTCGGCTGCAACCTCTTGGATGCGTTTCGTGACTGTCATCAACTGGGCCAGCGCGGTGTCAATGTGGGCCTGCAAAGTGGCTGGCGTTTTCTCGGCAGCGGCCAAACCTAACACATTGCTTTCGGCGTTATCTTGAAGCGCATACCAGCTTTGCAACTGCGCCAGTTCTTCCGCAGAGAGCGACTCGCCTCGTGTCGCCTTATCGTGCAATTGGTGGGCAAGGTCATCAGAAATCATCTGCCACTTCCTTTCCATCTTTGCCTACGCGTCCACGAACAACACAAACATTTTAGCACAATACGGTGGGAATTGCGCCCCACTACTCGCCTTTTGGCAACCGCTCGAACCAGCGAGGCGAGGGTTTGCTGATGCCGCCCTTCCACAACTGGTACGTGATTTGCATGTGGCCCAGGTGGAGCGCTGTGTGGTCAATCACGTGCAACAGTCCCCAGCGCACTGCGACCGTCCGGCCATCTGCTTCGCGTGTGCCGTCCAGGTCGGCAGCGGTCTGCGTCGAGAACACCTCTCGCGTTTCCGCGCCGGTCGTATCCAGGCGGCGGAGCAATTCAGAGGCATCAGTCACCTGGATCGCAAACTCGGCGGCACGGTCTCGGGTATGCGGGCGGCGACCAATCACTTCGGCAATCCAAAAATTCTCCGCGCCCGCAACGTGAGCGGCTAGGACGGCAAGCGAGTTAGTGGCGTGATCCTCAACTTTTTCCGTGGGATGCCAGTTCAAAGCCTCGGCAGGCAGGTCGGCGATCAGGCTGCGCACCTGCCCACGCAGGTCCTCAATCCGCTGCAAATAGTTGTCTAGCTCAGAAAGCATCCTGGCTCCTTCCTTGACTTGCCTAATACCCAATACCTGATCTCTAATCTCCCTCCTTGAACGCCACAAACCGTCCCCACATGGATTCGGCTTCCATCGCTTTTTGCAGATAGCAGCCGATATAATATCTGCCGCTGTGCGCCCTGGCAATGTCGCCCGCCAGGTTTTCCGCGTGGACGATTTTCTTGGGGAACAGATTGAGGTGCATATCCTGGTAGTACTTGTCCAGCGGGTACATCTGATCCCAGTCCTTGCCAAAGTCGCGCAGCAGTTTGGCGTTGGCCTCCGCAAAAGTCTTGGGATGCCAAATGCGCATGATGGTGTTCATGGGATGGTCGGCGCTCACCGCGTCCACGCCGATCCACTTGAGCTGCATGTCGGCGGCCCATTGGGAAAAATCGGGCGAAGGCCCGGGATGCTTGACCATGTAGCGGAACTCGTCCGACTCGGGGCTGCACCAGCCATACTGGTTCCAGCCGGTCTTGATGACGAGGATGTCACCCTTGCGGATGTCCACCACATCGTGGATCATCTTGGGTGTATAAACACTCGAATCGCTCACGAGTTGCGAAATGTCGGCAATGACGCCAGGCCCAACCCACTCTTCGAGCGGCACTTGCCCGATGGTGCGGCCCGCCGGGTAAAAGTGCTTTTCGCCGTCCATGTGTGTGCCCAGGTGGATGCTGGCGTTGCAGATCGAGCCGTTGCGGCCCATGCCAAAGAACTGGCCGCCGACCCGCTTGGTGAATGTGACGCTCAACGGGATATAGTTCAGCCATTGGGGCGTCTGGACGCTGAACGGGACGGTCATGTCCAGCATCTCGCACGAATTCATCGCCTGCATGAACTCGGCTTCGCTCATGCCGTCGGGCGCTTGATACGCGACGACACGCGCCCACGCCGCTTCCACTTCCACAAAGGGGATGGGCTGAATCGTGATCCAGGCTCGCTGATTCTTGAGCTTGTCAATGTCGCCCACAATCGCTTCGCAAAAGACCAGGTGCGCCTTGGGCAGCGTGATGTGGGTCATCGTGTAATAGTCACCCTGCGGGAACATTTCGTCCCATGACTTGCCGTACTCGCGCTTCAATTTTTCTTCGGCCAGCTTGAAATGGTTTTCGTGCATCCGGCGGATGGGTGTGTTCATCGGATGCTCGGCGCAGCCGCAGTCCACGCCAACCACCTTGAGCTGCATGTCCAGCGCCCACTGGTAAAACTCGGGCGAGGGGCCGGGATGCCTCACATAGAAGCCGAACTCTTTGGACTCGACGCCGCCCTGGGCTGCACCGGAAAAGACATCCGGCTGATCATACGAGTAACGGTGATAACCTGTGTTGATGATCAGGATGTCACCTTTCTTGACAGTGGCTTTCTTCATGATCATATCAGGCGTGTACAGGCCATAGTCAGAGGCCACGTCCGAAATATCCACGACGACGCCCGGCCCGCTCAAATCCTTGAGTGGAATATCGGCAATGGCGCGTCCGCCGGAGTGGAAAGCTCGCTCGCCGACGAGGTGCGTGCCGACGGTGTTGCTCCAATTGAGAATCTGGCCGTTCGCGCCTTGCCCGCCGCCATACGCGCCCGTCACTCGCTTGAAGAAATGCACTTCGAGCGATTTTTCGCCGGGCCAGGGCGGCGTAAAGATGGAACAGCCTTGGGTTAGATCGTACATCTTGGCGGTAGACAGCATGTTGATAAATTGTTCGCGGTTCATCATTGCCTCCTATGCAAGGTAACTATTGTTGGTTAGTCAAGCTTCACGCTCTCGTCTTTGCAGATCTGCGCGCCCGATCTTACCAGTTGGGGTCATGGGCATCTCTGGGATGATCTCGACCAGCGCCAGGCTTGCCGGCCCGAGTTGGCTGCGGCAGTGCGACAACAAATCCTCCGGTGTTGCCTGCTTATCGGCATATAGCTCGACGATCCCCTTGACGATCTCGCCCTTGACCGGATCGGGCTTGCCGACGACGCAGGCATAGCGCACGGCCGGATGGCGCAGCAGCGCCTCTTCGATGGGTCGCGGGAAAATGATCTTGCCTTCACTGATAATGCGTTCGCTCCAGCGTCCTAGCATGGAGATATAGCCCTCGGCGTCCATCACGCCCATATCGCCGGTGTGCAGCCAGCCGTCGCGGAGCGCCTCTGCTGTCCTTTCCGGCATATTCCAGTAGCGCAACATGTAGCCATCACGAATAATAATCTGTCCCGGCTGGTCGGACGGCAACTCGACATCGTTTTCATCTACGATTCGCACTTCGCGGTCAGGCAGAGTGGGGCCGATGGCGAATATGCGAGACTCTGGCTCTCGACGGGGAAAACCCAGCGCAACGAAACCACCCAGCTCGCTCATCCCAAAGCTTTCGGCAACAAAAATTCCGAATTCGCTCACAAAGGCCCGCTTGATATCGGGCGGCACAGGTGCGCCGCCGGAGAGCAAAACCCGCAACGCAGCAGGTTTTGCAGCCCGCTTCCGGCACTCGCTGAGCACATCCGTAAAGAGCAGCGGGTTGCCCACCATCACCGTCACGCCGCGCCGTTGCATGTCGTCCCAGGCGACAGCCTGATCCCACTTGGTCATCACGCCGATGGCGACTCCGCGGTGCATCCCGGGCAGCAGATTGGCGACTAGATGATACGAGCTGGCCAGCGAGGTTGGCCCTAGCGAGACGTCATCGCTGGAAAGCCCGATACGCTCGGCGATGCAGTGCGTGGCGCGCGCGACAAAGCCGTGAGCCAGCAGCGCCCCCTTCGGTGGGCCGGACGAGCCGGAGGTATACGAGAGATGTGCGCCGTCCATGGCATCTGTGGTGTCGGGCGGCGGATTGAGCCTGGCTTTGAGCAGCGGATCCCAGGCCTGTGCCCCCTCCTTTGCACCGTCGAAGCAGACATAGTGCTGCACGCTCGGCATGTTGGGCCGCTGCGCGGCAACCACGTCGTGCTTGTCGCCGGTATAGATCAACACCTTGGGCGTAGAGTCATTGACATAGTAGGCCAGATTGTGCGCCTGCAACACACTGATGTGCGTCGAGATCGCGCCCAAGCGCCACGCGCCCAGCATAGCCAGAACATAGTCCAGCCCATTGTGCGCAAAGATACCCACGCGGTCGCCCTTGCCTACACCCAGGCTTGCCAGCGCACCTGCAATCCACCCTGACTGCTCTACACCCTGCGCATAAGTGATCGAGCGATTACGATCTGTCCACGTGAGGAACGTGTGATCGGGCAACCGCCATGCCGTCCGGCGCAGCATATCGTTAAAAGTGGTAAAGCCCATCGCGATTCCTCCCCTGGAATACCCAATACCTAGTACCCGTACCGCTCTGCAAACGCCACCAACGCTTGTTCAAACACCGCCATCGGCGGCCTGACCAACCCCGCACCCACCTGTCCTACGCCGGGATCCTTGTGGGCCACACCCGTGTTGATGCGCGGCGTGATGCCCTTTTCCACCACTTTGCGGATGTCAATGCCGGTGGGCGTGCCGCGAAAGTCCAGCGCGGGGATGGTAAAGTATTTGTGCTCGGCGTAGGTGATCTCGTACATCTCCAGCGTGGCGTCGAACGCATCTTTGGGTGTGCCACCAACGAATGTGACGATGGCCGTCGCGGCCGCCATCGCAAAACCGCCAATGCCCGCCGTCTCGGTAATTGTGCTATCGCCAATGTCGGGGTTGGCGTCCGCCTCGGTAAAGCTGGGGAAATAAAGCGCCTTGACCTTGCCCGCTGGCGCAGTGAACCATCGATCATCCAAGCCGCTGACCCGAATGCCAAAGTCCGTGCCGTTGCGCGCCATGACGGTGACAATGGTGCTGCCCTCGATGCCATGCGCGGCATCGACCATCGCTTTGCACGCGGCCATCACCGGATTGAGGACGCTCAGCGCATTGTCGCCCAAAAAGCGCAAAATCTCGGAAGCGGTGTTGGCGTCCTTGGCAGCTTTGGCGATGTGCGGCGCAAGCGCCTTGAGGTAAAGCAGAGACGCGGCCTTGTTACGATTGTGCCCCTCGTCGCCCATCGCCAACGCTTCGGCCAACAAGGCGCGGATGTCAATGCCGTCGCAGGCCGTGATGGCATCGGCGAGCACTGGCCCCATGATATCATTCATCCAGCGCAGGCGCGCGATCACTTCGGGCGCGTATGCGCCCATACGGAGCACTTTGCCATAGCCTTCGTTGAGGCCGGAAAAGGCCATGTTGCCGTGCGTCTTGTTCTCGATGATATAGACCATCATGGAAGGCGAGATGAGGCCAGCCATCGGCCCGACAGACTGGTGATGATGGCAAGGCTCCAAGTCAACCGCACCGGCTTTGGCTAGTGCCTCTGCCTCGACTTGGTCCTTGGCCTTACCCTCCAAGATCAAGGCTCCCATGACGGCGCCCCGCATCGGCCCCGACATTCGTTCCCAGGTGATGGGTGGGCCAGCGTGCAGAAACAAGTTGTCGCGCATTCCGGGAATGACATCCCGCGCCCGGCCCACGCCCACCAGCACCGGGCGGGCTTCCATCATTCGTCCTACGGCTTCTGCATTGGCTTTTTCAATGTCCATAGCTCTTCTCCTTCGCTAGTCTCTAGTGCGCGGCAAGCGTTTTCCGATCTCGAACCGGGAGCGGGCTTCTTTGAGACTCTCTTTGTATAGCTCCAGGTTGCGATCTTGCATGTGGTCGAAGCTTTGCAGGGCCTTGCTGCCAAAAGTCGGATGGCGAAGCGGATCGGGATCGAGCTTGGCGGAAACGATCTCTTCGCCGCCTCGCGCCTGGGCCAACCGCCAAGCGATAGGGTTGACGATCATGCTATGGCCAAAATAGTAACTGCCGCCGGCATCCGGCCCAACCGAATTGGTGGCGACCATGTACACGTGGTTATCGTAGGCACGGGCCGCATTGGTGAGATGCCAAATGTCAAAGCTGCGCAGCAGGGCGGATGGCCGAACGATAACCTCGGCGCCTTTGACCGCCAACAGCCGCGACAGCTCTGGGAAATCGCCGTCGTAGCAAATGATCATGCCGATTGTGCCGAGGGTTGTTTCAAAGACATCGGCGCGATTGCCGACCGTCACCCAGCCGCCGCAATCGCAGCGCTCCAGCGGAAACGGATGCGTCTTGTCGTACGTGCCAATGATCTCGCCATCCGGCCCGATCAGCATCGCCGAATTGTAAATGACGCCTCGCTCCGGCCCGCGCCGGTACGAAGCCCAGACGACATGAACTTTGAGCGATTGGGCAGCGGCCTGAATTTCGTGCGTGATGCGGCCCGGGACATCATCCACCAAATCCCATAGCGCATTCGCATCCAGGCCCGTCACAAAGCCCGTCGTGATCGTCTCCGGAAAGACAACCAGTTCCGCTTCGTTTTCCTTGACCGCTTTTTCCAGCCAGGCGACTCCCTTTTCGACGTTGGCCTTTACGTCGTTCGGTGTGACAGCAAATTGCGCGCACGCGGCGATAAATTCCTTCATTTGGTTTCGTACTCCGTCATGGATTTTAAGAGTTGGGTATTAGCGTTTCATCCTTTCCAGGATAGACATTAACTTGTCGTTGCCGCCAGCGGGCGGACGCCAGTCCACATGGACGACCGATGCACCCTGAGCCAGCAAACTTGCGGCAAAAGATTCCAGGCCGACATTGATCGCAGCCAAAGGACGCTGCAACACCGACAGATCTACAGACAGGGGATTAGAGATTGGGGATTGGGGATTGAGCGCCTGAACCAATCGGCCCACATAACGCACAGCGGCTTCGTTGCTAGTTTCCACTCGCGCGCCAGCAGATTGAAGCTGTTGAATCTGCGAGTTGAAATCTTGCGGGTCCTCGTCCGTGCCCGTCACGACGGCGACGACTTCAAGGTGCCGGCCAGCCTCGTGCGCCGTGGCGCGTGCTTTGGCGATAGCGGACGCGAGCTCGCCGGCCGGGTTGGGATGAGCGCCATAGCCCAGGACCACGTCGAGCAGGATGACCGCCACCTCGGGGTCTTGCGCTTCTTGATGCAGCCGACGAACCCTTAGGTCGTTGTCCATCATCGGGTGCAAACGCCCGACGGTGAACTCGTCCTCGCCCAAGTCAACAATGGTATGCGCCTGACTCACCAACGAATTCGCCAGGCGATTTTCCTTGTCGAGCGGAGCATTCGAATAGGTGCGAGGGAGATAGCCTTGCAGGATATGCTGAGCCTCGTAGGCGAGCGTGCCACCGGAAAAGAGGCCGCGCAGGTATCGCTGTCCAGCAGCAAAGCAACCAGTGTCTTGGGTATCGGATATTGGGTATTGGACCGGTTGGCTTGCCAACTGCGCCGCCGTCTCAGCCGCTTCGTCGAGTGAAGCGGCAAAGTAAAGATTGTCCACTCGGCGCGCCGAAGGAGATCGCCCAACAAAGTCCACTACGACCGGCTTGCCGGCAGAGCGCGCGACCTGCAAGACATTTTCAGCTACTTTGGGTGCGGGTGGCTTGGAAATGAGCACAATGACCCGGGTCTCGGGGTCGCGGCTGAGGAGATCAAGTCCCTGGCGAATCGTGATCGCACCCACCTTTTCGGAGAGATCGCGCCCGCCCGTGCCGATGCCACAAGTGATCCCGCTCCCCAACTGGTGAATGCGAGAAGTGACGTGCTGCAATCCGGTGCCGGCTGCCGCTACGACGCCAATCGGCCCCCGGCGCACATGGTTGGCAAAGCCCAAACCCACGCCGTTGACAATGGCTGTGCCGCAGTCTGGCCCCATGACCAACAGTCCCCTTTCGGCAGCCATCTGCTTGAGTGCGATTTCGTCATCTAGGGAAACATTGTCGCTGTAGAGAAAGACGTTCTTGCCCAGATGCAAAGCTTGGCGGGCCACGCCTGCGGCATAGCGGCCCGCCACCGAAACAAGCACCCAGGCAGCCTCGGGCATCATTTGGGCAGCGGTTTCAAGGCTTTGCGGACGGTACGCTTCGCGTTGAGAGAGGGAGGATTTCCGACGAGCGAGGAGTTCATCCACCTGGGCGAGCGCTGCTTGAGCTGCGGCGTCGTCTTGCGCCCGGACCACGATGACAAGGTCATCGGCGGCAGCGGCCCGAGCTTCAGGGGGCAGCAAATCGCTCTGGGCAAGCAGCGCTTTGTTGGCTTCGGTCCCCATCACGACCCCGGCGTCGAGAACGCCAGGCAAGCCAGCCAGCGACCGCTGCAACTGCATCAGGACTGCGGAATCGTAATAGGCGCCGGGTCGAACTTCTACCTTGGTAGCCGTCATGCCGACCTCGAGAACCGAATTAGGAGACGAAACTTGGTCGAATAAGACTAACGACCCTGGCGCCGCTCGCCAGGGCAAGTGTGGGCCACAGCGTTTCTAGGAAAACACCCCGAACGCCCCAAGGTTCCGCACTGCATTCGGCGGCCGGATCGAACACCTGCACTTGCCGCAGGTGCAAGTGTCAAACGGCCCCCTCTGCTCTCAACCGCTCGATCTCCACCTGGCCGAAGCCGAGATCCGCCAGTACCTCTGCCGTGTGTTGTCCAAGCATCGGGGGCGCCAACCGGTAACTCACCGGAGTATCGCCCAGGTGGACCGGATTGCCCAGCGAGCGCACTGGCCCGACGCCTGGATGCTGCAGCTCGACAATCATCCCGCGCGCTTGAATGTGCGGGTCGTTCAAAATCTCATCCACTTCATTGATCGGCCCGCACGGGATGTCGGCGGCGCGCAAGCGCCCCAGCCAATACTCGGCGTCGCGTGTGGCCAGGATTTGCCCCAGCATCTGGACCAATTCGGCGCGATGAGCAAGACGATCTGGATTGGTGGCAAAGCGAGGATCCTTGCCGATAGTATTGGCAATCTCGAGCACCTGGCAGAATCGCTCCCACAGCCGCTCGGTTCCAACGGCGACGATGATGTACTTGTCGCGCGCCTTGAAGGGTTGATAGGGAACAATGTTGGGGTGAGCGTTGCCCAGTTTCTTGGGCCGCTGCCCGGTAGCAAAGTACCCTCCGGCGATATTCGTCAGCCACGCCACCTGGCTATCCAGCAGGGCTGTATCTACGAATTGACCCAGGCCGGTTCGCTCGCGCACGAGCAAAGCCGACAAGATGCCGACGACGCTATAAACGCCGGCTGTCGCATCGCTGAGTGGGGTCGGATAGCGCATAGGCCCCTGGTCCGGCTCGCCCGTGAGTGCCATCAAGCCCGACTGGGCCTGGGCTACCACATCATACCCACCCTGACCTGCGTACGGCCCGGTCATGCCATAGCCGCTAATCGCGCCGTAGATGAGCCTCGGGTTCAGGCTACGCAGCGTATCGGGGTCGGCGCCTAGCTTGCGTAACGATTCCAGGCTAGGCTGGTTCACGACGAACACATCAGCCTGCAGCACCAGCCGATGCAGAATCTTTTGTGCCTCGGGATGCTTGAGGTTCAGGGTCAGGCTGCGTTTGTTGCGGTTGGTGCTCAAAAAGTACGCGCTTTGGTCACCCACAAACGGTGGCCCCCAGCCGCGCGACATGTCGCCGGAGCCGGGTCGCTCGATCTTGAGGACATCAGCCCCCAAGTCACCCAGCAGCATGGCGCAGAAAGGCCCCGCCAGCGCTTCGGTCATGTCGAGGACGCGGATGCCGTCAAGGACAGAAGTAGATTGCACAGCAACCTCTTGTCAAGCCGCAAGGAACGCGCCGCAGGTCGCGACATGAAATTTGCGACCTGCGACCTGTCAAATCTGCTTGCACGTGGAGACGACGTCACCAAACTTGGTTTTCGCCATCGCGGCTTTCTTGGCCATCAACTCGGCATAGCGATCATCTTCCACAAACGCGACGATGCGGCTGATGCAGCTTTCGCCATCCACAAAACGCCACGGGAAACAGCCAATGGTGACCCGCTGGTTGAGCAGCAAGTCAATGTCGCCGCCCAGGCATTCGGCGTGGATGATGTGATCGGGAAACATTTCAATGTGCATCAGTTGGTACTTGTCGGGCGTGAACATCTCGGCCAGCGGCTTGCCGTACTTGGCGCGGAAATGCGCATCGGCTTCCTCGGCCTGGCGAGGCATCCAGGTGCGGATGATGGTATTCATCGGATGGTCGGCGCTGCCACAATCTACGCCGATCCACTTGATCTTTTTTTTCTTGGCCCACTCGGCATACTCGCGATCAGGACCGGGGTGCTTGACCATGTAGCGGATTTCATCGGCCAGCGGTTGATCCCAGCCGTACCGATGGTAGCCAGTATGGATGATAAGGATATCACCCTCGCGCACCTCGACGCGGTCTTCGACCATCTTGGAAGTGTAGATGTCGTAATCGCCCGCAATGTCGGAGAGGTCCACGATCACACCGGGGCCGACGAGGAACTCGTTCAGGTCAAGCGCGGCGATGTCCTTGCCGGGTGTGAAAAAGTGAATCTCGCCATCGAGGTGCGTGCCCAGGTGATTCGAATGTGTGAGGAGTTGACCATTCGCGCCGTTGGGAGCCAGGCGTTTAAAGTACTTGACTTGCAACGGCTCGTACGTCGGCCATGGCGGAGTCTGAATGCCAAGCGGGATGGTCAGGTCAACAAGCTTCATCGTGTGCCTCCTATGGTGAATTTGTTGAAATTTGCAGCTCGGGAGTACAGTCGTAATCCAAGTCTAACCTCCAACTGCGGCTTCCGACCGCCAGGTGGCAGCAACTGGTGTAGCTAATGTATCACAAATGGCACTCTCGTGTCAATGCCATTTATCCATAACGCGCATGACGTTTGACACATGACGTTTGTCAGCCAGCCGGTTATCATGTTTTGTGCTTGTCATCATTTCACCCGACACGGCTGATGCCATATTTAACCCGCAAAGGCGGCTTTCGATGTCTTTTAACGAGCTCTTGAACGAACTGGAACGCTGGCGCGCCACCGTAGAACAGGGGGGCGGGGCCGACCGGATTGAAGCGCAGCACGCCAAAGGCAAACTCACCGCGCGCGAGCGCTTGTCGGAATTTCTCGACGCCGGCACATTCTATGAGACTGACCCGTTTATCACGCATCGCCACTCTGATTTTGGGTTAGATCAGCAGCGGCATCCAGGCGACAGCGTGGTGACCGGCTTTGGCTACGTGGAGGGTCGGCGCGTGGCGGTCTTTGCCCAGGATTTCACCGTGCTGGGCGGCACGTTTTCCGAAGCACAGGCGCTCAAAGTGTGCCGACTGATGGATGCGGCTTTGGCCTGCGGTGTGCCAGTCGTCGCTCTCAATGATTCTGGCGGAGCGCGTATCCAAGAGGGCGTATGGTCATTGGCCGGTTACGCCGATCTGTTCTGGCACCACACCCAGGCTTCCGGCGTTATCCCTCAGATCAGCGTCATGCTGGGGCCGTGCGCGGGCGGCTCGGTCTACTCGCCGGGACTGACAGATTTTGTCATCATGACAACCGGCACCAGCCACATGTTCATCACCGGGCCCGAGGTCATCAAGACCGTGACCGGCGAGCAGGTGACTTTTGATCAACTTGGTGGAGCGGGCGTACACTCTAGCGTGAGTGGCGTGGCTCACTTTCAGGCTGCCAACGAGCGTGAAGCTTTGCAGATTACGCGCCGCTTGTTGAGCTATCTGCCGTCGAATAATCTTGAACAGCCGCCCCACGCCGCGTCAGCAGACGCCCCGAATCGCCGTGATCCGGCGTTGGATGAAATCGTCCCAACTAATCCGACCGAAGCGTACGACATGCAGCAGGTCATTGCGCGCGTCTTTGACACCGGCACATTCCTACCAGTTCACGCACAGTGGGCGTGCAACTGCATCGTCGGCCTGGCGCGGCTGGATGGTAACGTGGTCGGCGTGGTAGCGCAGCAGCCCACACATCTGGCCGGAGCGATTGATATTGACGCCTCCGACAAGATGGCACGCTTTATCCGGTTCTGCGATGCGTTCAACATCCCGCTCGTCACCTTTGTAGACAGTCCCGGCTTTTTGCCCGGCACCGGTCAAGAGCACGGCGGCATTATCCGCCACGGGGCCAAAATCGTCTATGCTTATTCCGAGGCTACCGTTCCCAAGATCAGCATTGTGACGCGCAAGGCCTA
>Ga0315284_10012117_pt1 | contig 12286 bp, 9 predicted proteins | sample YL17G09_16_MG_FD_203696 | JGI IMG/M metagenome (GOLD analysis project Ga0315284, IMG submission 203696) | Sediment microbial communities from Yellowstone Lake, YNP, Wyoming, USA - YL17G09_16 | ecosystem: Environmental > Aquatic > Freshwater > Lake > Sediment | place: USA: Wyoming | collected...
TTTCCTAAAGCTCTAAATTCCTATCGGTAAAATATAGGAAATTCTTTAGTGTGCTAATGTAACCACCTAATATACATGAATAAAGATGGCCCCCTCTGGGGCCGGCCCAGGTCGGCCGCCCTACTTTTGCGGTCTGCTCGCCGCGGCCCTTGGTCGCTCGTCCCGTGACACCTGATGGGCGAGCAGACCGCTTAATTTTAAAGCTCTCCCATGTCCTCAGGCTGCTGCGACCCTGTGTGCTTTGGCACGCTAGCCTACCGTGCCAAAGCACAGCAGGTACCAAGCCTTCTTTTGACATACGCACTCCCAGAAAAAAGCGACCGTGAAAAGGTAGCATGTTTACTCGGGCTCGTCGTCCTGGTGACTCCACTAGTCTTCGCCGGACTTGATCTTGGCCTTGTATTCGTCGCGCCGCAAGAACCTAAGGGCTAAGTTGGCGTATGTGCTTTGGCACGATGTAGTCCTCTGTGGCTCGGACGTAGACTGAAGGTTTTTTCGTCGGCTGAGGTTTTCGACGCAATAGACACCAATTTACACGAGGTCATCCACCGATAGTGGCGCGGCTTGTGCAACATTCGTTCTGGGTATGCCTGCCGCATTGTCTATGACTGTTGACAGTCTATTCGAAATTTGAGATTTTCACAAAATAATTGACATTTTGTTGAATGGAAAATATATGCCCGCGGCAAATGGATACCTGGTCATAGATGCCGCATCCAGTAGTGCGGGGCTGATCGCATTACTTCCAAGCGAAGGTGGCGGCGGCGTATCAAACACCTTAGACGAGCAAGTCGCTTTTTCAAAGAAATGCCAGCGTTTATATCAAGAAGTGATACCTGCGATTAGCGGCATCGTAGCTCGAACCATCAATATCGATCTGGAACAGTCCCAGACCTTGATGCAAATAGCTTGTGTTCCTTTGCTTCAGTTCTTTTTTGACCGCCTAGCTAGGTTGGCCAAAGCAAAGGCTCAGCTCGGCATTGTATCAGTGCTTGATATCGGTGCGTATGAGCCACATTTTGATTTCATCGAAGAATTCCAAAATGAAGCACACGCATCGAGGCAGTTCAATCAAAGGGTACTGAGTTTCCTTGCTCCTGTGTTGAATCTAAAGGTCTATCGCGATGATGCGGGTCTATTTGCCGCATCCAGTAGGGTGACCCGCAATGATAACCAGGGTGCTGTGAATACCCTGTTTGTAGATCCAGGACGTAAAATTGCTGCGAAGGCTACTTGGCGGGACCGATTAGCCCATAACTTGCTCCTGAAACCAAGTTATTTTCTTGGTCATATCCCTGCCATTGATTTGACAACTTCAACGACGCCACTCTTGCGGGCGGGTTTTTTCGGTTTTGGTAGGCTACGTCATATCGATCGAAAGCGTCTAAAAAAAATGCGTGGCACCAAGAATTTGGTTTTGCGCCAAGGAATTTTCAACGAGCTGATCGACCAAGTATGGCCGGCCATTGAGGCTTTTTTTACCAGCGTCACAGGCTGCCAAGAAGCACCATCTCTCAGAGAAATCCTAATCGAATACTTGGCCCTAAGCTTTCCCACGGCCCAGATGGAAGGGGCGGCGCAACATCTCGTGAAATATTCTCGCCTCTTAAGAGGCTCGAATTCTAAGTATGCCGTATTCTCTAGCCTGGGATTTAACTCGGAATCAGCCCTACTCATAGCTGCTACTCAAAAGCTAAAAATCACGGCAGTTAATATGCAACATGGTGGCCATTACGGCTACCTGGATGATTTTGTTTCAGTTGAAGAGAGCGAATATCAACTAGCACCGCACTTCTTGAGCTGGGGCTGGACCGCGATGCCGGAGCATCCAAGGCTTAAAAATTCTGTAGCAACCCCTCTCCCGAATCCCTGGCTAGGTAATCGCAAAGTTCAGTGGCAAATGCTCAGAGATGAGCTGGGAATTGGCAAAGCAAATAAAGAATTTGACCTATTATTGATGCCAAACAAAATCTACGTCTATCCTCCAGCGCCATACGGAGCACAATCGACAGTCGACTATTTGCCGAAAATTGCAGAAATGCTGCTTGGAGTGGTTAGGGCCGCACAAGTGCATCGCATACGCATTCTTCATAAGCCATATAACTCTGGTACTTGCCAACTTTTGGCGAACACTCTGACAAAAATGGCCGATATTGGCGGAGACTCCTACGCTGTAGTCGATCTCATGCATAAGGGACTGACGCCAGAAAACATACGAAGGTGTCATTTGGTACTTTGGGATCAGCCAGGCACCGGCTTCCTAGAGTGCCTTGCTGGCGGGATTCCTAGTTTGGTCCTTTGGCAAAGGATATACAATCGAGAGAACTCTGTTGCTGCTCCTTATTTCCTTCAGCTTGAACAATGTGGACTGGTGCACTCCAGTCCGTCCAGCCTCATGCAGGAAGTACTCCGCTTTAAGGATGACCCGCAAAAGTGGCTCGCAAATCCCGATCGAATACGGGCAGCAGCACTATTTTCCGATAAATTTGGGTTAGCTAAAGCTGATTGGCAGTCTGATTGGAGGCAATTTTTGATCAGATTGAAGCAAGGAACGGCCTTTTTCAAAGGCCCAGTTGCTAGACTCCAGGACAAGCCAGCTGCAACGCTTTCTGCTGAGCCTATTTGAACGAGTTAGGTTATTTCAATTGGGAGTTGCGACGGTGATGGCTATTGATGCGCCAAACTTCCTGAGCGTCATAGGCCTCCTCCACCTCACTTGAATCCACCGCTAAGATGCGACCGTTTAAGTGGGTCGCCAGGATTTGTAGCGCTTCAAGATCCTCGGGAGTATCGAGGGTGAGCCGCATCCACGCGTTATTTATTCCGCTTTCTTGGACCATGTTGTCCAATTTAAACTTAGCCGGCCGTTCAGAACTCTGCACCAATCCATAAGTAACGTGCTCACGCCAGCTTGGATCTTTGATATGCTCATGCGTCCATTTCAAGGCCCTAAAGCTAAGACATTCGACATCAAGGCCATCTGCAAACGTCGGTGGTTGAGTATTTGAGCAATAGTCCAGGCGCCCCTCTATCACCTTGGCTATGAGAGCATCTACGATCTTCGGGCAGAGTAGCGGACAATCCGCCGTAAGGCGGACAAAGTAATCGGCCTGAACTGTAGAGGCTGCCTGCCAGAAGCGATCCAGCACATCATGCTCGTCCCCGCGCACGACACGCTCGTTTAAGGTGTTGGCGAGAAATACCTCAAGAGGATCGTTTTCTACCGTATCCGGTATTGCGTAAAGAAGGGTAACGGGCGTCTGAAGTCGCATTAAGCGCAGGTTCTGGAGTTCAATGGCACGGTAGGGGCCAATAGGTGCTAGGACCTTCCCCGGCAGCCGAGAGCTGGTTAACCTAGCCTGAATAATGATGCATACCTTGGGGGCGGCGGCAGACGTATTAGACATGCTCTAATTTTTCATGGCACTTAGCGCAATCTGCCGCTGATAGGCATTCACAGTGATTAAAGGCGCGAAATACGGGCCTAGTGGCTTCACCGATTAGCTCAGACCGATTCCCTTCCGCGAGGAATCGCTTAAACCTAGGCAAAACAAGCTTCCAGGCATGAATAGTTTCTTGAATAGCAGACTCCGTATGGGCTGCCGTGGGATAGAACAGTCCCTGAAAGAGCTGATTCTCGCGAACCAGTTCCTGCAATAAATAGGTCCTAGCTACATTTGCTTTATGCTTGCCAAATTTCTTAATGATAGCGACAAAAAAGCAATCTTCACCCTGAAATTCAATGGTGTCGCTTAAACCAGAAGTTGCTACGACCTCATTCAATTGCGATCTTAGATTCGCACCTAGCGCCCAATTGCGTTCGAAGACTCCAGGGTCCTTGTCAAAAATATCTAGAGTATGAATTAAAGCGCCAAGCTGAGGAATCTCGGCCCCATGCGTAGTACTAACCAAAAAGACCCTAGGCCTACTATGGTCCAGGCCACCTAACTCCATCACATCTCGGCGGCCGGTTAAAGCGCAGACCGAGTGCCCGTTGGCCAGGCCCTTGCCCCAAGTATACATGTCGGCCTTAGCGCCATAATAGGCCCCAGCGCCGCGTTTGCCCCATTTAAAGCCGGTGACCATTTCATCGAGAATCAGCAGGGCACCGTGTTGTTGGCACAGTGCATAGAGTTCTTGTAAGAAGCCTGGCTTTGGCGGTTCGAACTTAACGGGTTCGAGGATGACACAGGCAATGCTACCTGGGTTCGCCTTGAACATTTGCTCTACAGAGGCCAAATCATTGAAGGAGAAGCGGGTGGTGTATTCCTTAATGTAGTCTGGGATACCCGCTGGGCAGCGAGTCGTGCCGATGAACCAGTCGTCGTAGCTGAAAAAAGGATGCTCAGCGCAGACAGCGACCTTATCTCGGGCTGTAAAAGCTCTTGCGAGCTTTACAGCCGCGGTAGTGACGGTTGAGCCGTTTTTTGCGAATTTTATCATATCGCCACGGTCTTCGAGAAAATTCAGAAGTCTCTCGGCTGCCATGGCCTCCATGACGCTCGGCCGTTGGAAATTCTGCCCTAAAGCCATCGCATCGATCGCGGCTTGATTGATGCCTTCGTGAGCATGGCCTAAGCAGACCGAGGTTAGGCCCATCGACCAGTCGAGGTAGCGCCTCCCATCTGCATCCCAAACATAGCATCCCTTACCGCGCTCTAAACACTGGGGTGCGATTTGGGGCCACTGGTCATCGCCCTTACTATAGGTGTGCGCGCCACCGGGGATAAGATTCTTAAGTTTAGAGCCGATGTCTTCCGTGCGCGTCATATGGTGCCCACCCTTTCAATGATTTAAAACTGAAGCCAAGGCATCGACGACCTTCATTGCATCGTTGTCGGTCATGGATGGGTACATAGGTATTGACAGCTCAGCCTCATAGAATTTGTCCGCATTTGGGATCGGAGTGCTCAGCCAGCGAGAACGATTTTGTTCATAGTACGGATGCCTTTGGACCGGCATATAATGGACCTGGGTCCCGACACCAGCGTCCCCAAGTTCAGTCATGACTTGTCGCCTCGATTTACCAAGGCTCTTAAAATCGATCAAAACAGGAAACAAATGGTAGCTGTGCCTTTGAAGGGCGGCCTCGGCAGGTGGAATTTCCAGCCACCGGTGATTGCCAAGATGCTTACGATATAGACTTGCCAATTCTCGACGTCTGCTGACAAATTCGCCAATCCGCGCGATCTGTGACAGGCCAAGCGCTGCCTGAATGTCACATAGTCGGTAGTTGAAGCCCAATTCCTGCATTTCGTGATACCAAGGGTTTAATGCGCCAGTATCGCCATCGTAAGCTCGATCTTTCGCGATATACTGCTCGGGATCTTTGGTTATCCCATGGGACCTTAGCCGTTGGAGGCGTTCGCTTAGGACCTTGTCCTCCGTAGTGATCAGGCCACCTTCTCCGGTAGTGATATGTTTAACCGGGTGAAAACTAAAGACCGTCATGGTTGAGAGGGGGGATGATCCAACCTTTGCGAAGTCATCCGCTACTCGGCACCGATATTCCGCACCAAGACTATGGCAGGCATCCTCGATCACTGAAATATTGTGATCTCTGGCAAAACCCCAGATTCCGCCCATATCACAGGGTAGGCCTGCAAAATGGACCGGTAAAACAGCCTTGACGGTGAGGCCGCGTTCCGTAGCCAGAACATAAGCAGCTTCGAGCGACTTAAGAGAAAGATTGCCGCTTAAAGGATCAACGTCCGCAAAAACTGGTGTTGCCCCCCCGTATAGTACTGCGTTCGACGTCGCAGCAAAAGTCGTAGCAGGAACGATTGCGCCGTCCCCCTTGCCGAGCCCTAGCGCACTACAGGCTAGATGTAGGGCGGCGGTGCCATTGGCAACCGCGATAGCGTGGGAGCTGCCGATATAGCGCGAAAACGCCGCTTCGAAGTGGCCGATAGTAGGGCCTTGTGTCAAATAGTCACCTCGAAGCACAGCGACGACCGCGTCGATATCAGCCTCGGTGATGCATTGGCGACCATAGGAAAGCATAGAGGGCTTTGTCACCTGTGACACCTTTGACTATATGGCAGAGTTAAGAGTATAGCCCGCTGTTAGAGCCTCGATTTTCATTATTTAGAATAATCTCGGTTTTTCTGGATAAAAGCAATAGTCTAAAAATCCCGGTTCTATTAGGTGGAATCTATGGTCAATCTGTAATATTAGAGAAAAACATCCGAAACTTGAGGTGTCCTATGCAGCGTCAAACATTTGGAACAAGTGATGTGGCGCCGATGATCATCGAGACGCCGAGGGGGCCAAGATATATAGGATCTGGGCATCCAGTCTTTGTCATTGGAGAAATGTCGGGCAATCATAATCTCGATTTTGATCGAGCACTTCGTTTAATTGATATAGCAGTAGAGGCTGGAGTAGATGCGATTAAGATCCAGACCTACACTCCGGACACACTGACTATTGATTGCGAAAATGACTACTTTCAAATCAAAGTCAACGATGCCTGGTCCGGCCAGACGCTGTATTCGCTTTATGAAAAAGCGTATACACCATGGGAATGGCACGGAAAATTGATACAATATGCAAGGAGCAAGGGCGTGCTCTTGTTTTCAACGCCTTTTGACGAAACGGCCGTTGATTTCTTGGAGAGTCTGGACGTTCCTCTTTATAAAGTGGCGTCATTTGAATCTGCGCATCTTCCGCTTCTTAAGAAAATTGGCCGCACGGGTAAACCCGTTATCATTTCTCGTGGCTTGACTTCATTGGAGGATACCGCGACGGCGGTGCGCACTCTAAAAGAGGCGGGCTCGAAGCAGGTGGCGGTGCTGCATTGCGTCAGTGCCTATCCCGCGCTTCCGTCAGAAATGAACCTGCGCACAATTCCGGATCTTGCCGCACGATTAGGCGTAAATGTTGGCCTTTCTGACCACTCAATGGGCATCGTCGCCCCGCTGACAGCCGTCGCTTTGGGCGCATCTATTATTGAAAAGCATTATACGACCTCTAGAGCGGAGGGGGGGCCGGACTCCAGCTTTTCATTGGAAGCCAGCGAGCTCAAGACTTTGGTGGAAAGCGTGCGCGCTGCAGAGCAGTGTCTGGGTCACGCGACTTATGACGCTGGGACCAATGAAGTACAAAACGTGGTGTTTCGACGCTCGATTTTTGTCGTCGAGGATTTGCAGTGTGGCCAGACCATAACTGCAGCCAACACCCGAATTATTAGGCCTGGCCATGGAATGGCGCCCCGGCATTTTGATAGCGTGCTCGGTAAAACAGTCAATCGAGATGTTAAGCGCGGGACGCCTCTTGATTGGGATCTACTTGATAGATGATCTTAGGGGTTGATATAGACAGGCCCTGACAGGCGAATGACCAAAATGAACTCCTCACCAGAACATCCAATAGTTGTAATCCGTGTTGATGCCTCTTTGCAGATTGGCACCGGACACATCAGTCGTTGCCTTGCACTTGCGATTGGGTTGCGAGACTTGGGCTGCGCGGTGCATTTCATTGCGCGCCTGCACGATGGGCATATGTGTGAAGAAATTGAGGCGGGTGGCTTCGAGGTGTGCCGACTATTGCCACCGCTGAAAGGCGGCGCCCCCTCAGCCCCGGGACGAAATACGGGCCGCTTGCTTGGAGTTACTCTGGAGCAGGATGCTGCCGATACGGTTGCAGCGGTGCGCAGACTTGCACGAAAACCAACATGGCTGATCGTCGACCACTATGGGATCGATGCAGATTGGGAAAGAGTACTTAGGCCTTGGGTTGATAAAATCTTTGTCATCGATGATCTTTTTGATCGTAAGCATCAATGCGACGCTTTGTTAAATCAGAGCACCATAGATGCAAAGAACCGCTACAAACAATTAGTAGCACCAGACTGTCAGCTCCTGCTGGGTCCTCGTTTTGCGCTGATGAAATCGGGATTTACGGCCAAACTCGAGACCTTCCAGCGTCGTATAGGTGACGTGAAGCGCATCCTCGTTTTTCTTGGCGGCGTTGATCAGGGCAATGTGACTAGTAAGGTTCTCGAGGCAATCAAACGTGCCCGATTCGTCGATGTTTTTGTCGATGTGGTGATTGGCATGGCTAATCCCCACCGAGCAGCTATTGCCCAGGCAGTTCGGGAGCTTGACAATGCTACCCTGCATATTCAGATTCCCAGTTTAGTTAATTTAATAGCCCTAGCCGATCTAGCGATCGGCGCCGGCGGAGTCGCAACGTGGGAACGATGCTTGATGGGCTTGCCGAGCATAGTGTTAGGTGTGGCGGACAATCAGATGGAGGTGGGTGCAGAATTGGGGGCGGCTGGGTGCCACCTATTTATGGGTAAGGTTGAAGACGTCACGATCGAAAGTTTGTTGTCCGCCTTAAATACACTATCAAATACTTACCTGCGCCAATCATTTGCCACTAAGTCAGCCGAATTAGTGGATGGCGGCGGTGTGGGGCGGGTAACGGCCTTTTTGTGCTCATTTAAGGCGGTTCAAATCCGACCCGCAGTCTTTGCGGATGGTCACCAGGTGTACGCTTGGCGGAACGCCGAATCTACACGCCGATATTCCGTGGACCCGACTGAACTCATTCTTGAGGAACATCTTGAATGGTTTAGAAATTCATTGAAAAACTCAAGACGCTGCCTGCTTGTAGGGGAGGATTCTAAAGGAGCATTTGGCATTCTTCGATATGATTTTGATGAGGCATTGTCTTTGGCGGAGGTATCGATTTATTTGGCACCCGATAAAATCGGCCAGGGGTTGGGTGGCCCATTGCTTAACGCGGGTGAGGCATGGCTCAGAAGTCATTATTCTAATTTGAAGACTATCCTAGCTACGGTAATGCCCCAGAATGGTGCTTCGCGCGGAATGTTCGCCCGGGCGGGTTATGAACAAGTCAAAATTGGGTTTCAAAAACATTTGTCTCCGAATGCCCCCCCCTCCTGATACAGGGACAGCGCATCAGGCAAATTTCTTTCATATCCCGCATCTTTGGCTGGTTGCGCCCGAAACCAAAGCAGCCAATGGATGAACTTCTTCAACCCGGTGTCAATCGACGTGCGGGGCGCAAAGTCAACGGCATCTCCTAGGCGGCTTACCGACGCATAGGTACCAAGGACATCACCGGGTTGAATCGGCTTCAGGTTTATAATAGCCGGCTTTCCAAGCAGAGCCTCCATTTTTGTCAGGACATCCCTCACGATAACAGGATTATGATTCCCAACATTATAGAGGCGATAAGGCGCAGAACTTGAGCAAATCGTGGGATTTTCCGAATTCCAAGCACTGTCCGCCGTTGCTGGAAGCGAGCATAGACGTACGATACTCTCCACGACGTCATCAATGTAAGTGTAGTCTCGAAGCATATCGCCGCCACGAAACAGGTTGATGGGCTTCTCGTCTAAAATGGCATTGGCGAAAATGGACAAGGCCATGTCTGGGCGCCCCCAGGGACCATATACGGTAAAAAACCGCAACCCGGTTGTCGGCAGTCCAAATAGATGCGAATAGGAATGGGCCATGAGCTCATTGGCCCTCTTGCTGGCGGCATAGAGACTCACCGGGTGATCGGCGCCGGCATCTTCTGCAAAAGGCATTTTACTATTTAGGCCATAGACACTGCTGCTTGAAGCGTAAATTAGATTTCCTGCCTGCCATTGTCTGCAGGCTTCCAGTATATTCAAAAACCCTTCCATGTTCGATTTTACATAAACATCGGGGTTGGTCAGGCTATAGCGCACGCCAGCCTGGGCAGCCAAATTTATGACGGTGGCAAAACGGTGATTGGCAAAAAGTCGCTGCAGAAAATCCTTGTCACAAAGATCGCCACTTTCAAAAGTGAAATTCCCAGAACCCTCAAATGAACGAAGTTGGTCAAGCCGTGCATATTTTAATTGTGGGGAGTAGTAATCATTCAGATTATCTAATCCAATAACGCGGTGGCCGCTGTTTAGAAGCGTCCGACAGGTATGATATCCAATAAATCCAGCCGCACCGGTGACCAAAATGGGCTTTGAGGTTCGACTCATTTTTATTACCGCGGCTAGGGTTTAAACTATAATCTCGGGCTGTTATAATCTGACGTCGGATCATGAGTCAATTATTTAACAAGCCCTGAGTCACTGCTGGCCATGATCTTTCGCCTTTGCCGTGATGGCAAGCGCCGATGAAGAATCAAAAAGACCAAGTTTTTCAAGGCTCTCCGTATATTTGGAGCGAACCGCGAAAGGAACAAGCAAGGCTTGCCATGGCGCCGTGGAGGCTTGCATTTTCTTCGCCAGTAGATCCGGCATGGACCAGCGCAACAGGCGAGGTAGATCACTGCCATGTACAGCGCGGTGTATGGCACTATAGAATTCACCAATAGTCCAGGCTGGGGGCTCCCCAAGTACATAGAGCGGTTCTGCAAGGTCACCGCGCAGGACAGCCTCGACTATAAGTGCTGCATTGCCGACAAACAAAAAGCTTCGTTGATTGGTGAGTCCATAAACGGGTAGAGGTATGTGCCACTTCGCCGTCCTAAAGAGGTGCCGCACGGCGCCCTTCATATTTGGCCCATACATTGGCGGAAAACGAAGGATGCACAGACGCATGTTGCTACGCTTTGCCCTTTCCCGAAGGAGTCCTTCCGCCTCTAATTTACAGCGTCCGTATACACTTACTGGCTCGCACTTGCTGTCCTCATCGATAACAGCACCACCCGAGCTCTCGCCGTAAACCTTGACAGAACTTGCGTAGACAAACGTTTGACATCCTGCCGATGCGGCCGCATCCCAAAGCCGTAGAGTGGATTCAACGATAGCACTGCGGTATTCTGCTAACATCTCGCCTTGAGCAGCACTGGCGTGGGCGTGAGCAATGCCAGCCAAGTGCACTACACCTGAACAACCCCTTAGGCCCGCTGAAAGTGACTCAGACGAGGCATAATCGACGACCCGGTAAGTAGTTCCGGCGACGGGAGTTTGGTCGGCAACTCCGCGGGTTAAGCCAAAAACGACATAATTTTTCTTATGCAATGTGGACGCCATCGCCCGACCGAGGAAACCTGTTGCTCCAGAAACTGCGATACTAGGCATCGACGTCATGAATAGGCTCGATGAAACCGAAGGCGGCTCTTAGTTAGTGCACTGGCTGCAATTTATGGTCTCTAAACACTCTAGTGCTGTCACTATCGATTGGAGGTTCAGCCACGACCGTAGCGGTATAGTCAGCAAATCGCTGCAAAATATGGCGGCAATCGCCTTCGTCATCATTCATCGCAGCTTCAATTAACTGCGTGATGGTTTGCATCGCGCTTTCGCTGTCAAAATCGTATGGTGTCGCGACAAAAACATCATCGTGAACTGTCTTTATCTCGCTACCTTCTAAGATCAATTCTTCATACAGCTTTTCACCAGGCCGGAGACCGGTGAAAATAATTTCAATATCGCGACCAGGCTGTTTGCCTGCGAGCTTCACGAGTTGTTGGGCCATCTCATAAATAAGGACGGGTTCTCCCATATTTAGCACAAAAGTTTCGCCCCCCCTCGCCATCGCCAGGGATTGGAGGACAAGGCCCACAGCCTCGGAAGTCAACATAAAATATCGTGTGACTTCAGGATGAGTGACCGTTACTGGCCCGCCGGATTGAATCTGTTCTAAAAAACGGGGGATCACGCTACCTGAACTACCGAGCACGTTGCCAAAACGCACTGCGCTGAAACTGCAGCCGGTACTTTTCTGCTGTAGCGCTTGAATTAAAATCTCACAAACTCGCTTCGTTCCGCCCATGATGTTCGTCGGTCGAACGGCCTTATCTGTGCTAATAAGCACGAACCGCTCAGCATTGAATAACTGTGCTGCTTCGGCGACAATCTTGGTGCCAAGGACATTGTTGAGTATACCTGTGATGGGGTTGCACTCGACCAGCGGCACATGCTTATAAGCTGCTGCATGTAGTACACAGGACGGAGCGAACTGATGGAACAGGCGATGAACAGTCGGTTTGTCGAGTGTAGAGCCGAGGACGGGATGAATTTTTATTCTGTCGGCAAATCCGAGTTCGCGCAGCTCTAGATCGATTTTATACAAATTATATTCAGAAGCATCAAAAAGGATTAGCCGACTAATGCCAAGTCCAGCAACCTGCCGACATATTTCTGCCCCTATGGAGCCCCCCGCTCCGGTAACCAGCACGGTCCTTTGGTGAAAGTACCTATGAATGAGATTAAGATCCGTCGATTTGGTCGACCTTCGCAAAAGATCTTTAACGTCGACGGCGCGTGGTTGGACTATGACGGATTGACTTAATGTCGAGGCCATCTCTGGCATGATTAGGG
>Ga0315284_10012118_pt1 | contig 12286 bp, 8 predicted proteins | sample YL17G09_16_MG_FD_203696 | JGI IMG/M metagenome (GOLD analysis project Ga0315284, IMG submission 203696) | Sediment microbial communities from Yellowstone Lake, YNP, Wyoming, USA - YL17G09_16 | ecosystem: Environmental > Aquatic > Freshwater > Lake > Sediment | place: USA: Wyoming | collected...
CACGCCGCCCAAGATCGGGGTGCCGTCGAGCACGACGTGCCAATCCCGCGGGACGACGATTTCGACCCCGCCGAAGATGGCCGTGGCTTCGACCGTCGCTTTGCCGCCCTCGAGCCCGGCGCTCGTGAAATCCAAGTCGCAGCCGCCGAAGATCGCCGTCACCCGGCCGCCTTTGAACTGGGAGGTCTGAATTTTTCGTTCCTGGCCCGAGAAAATACAGGTCAGGTCCACGTCCGATTCCTTGACGACGGGAATCCCGCCGATTCCATGGGATCGGAACAGAGGCCTAAGGATGAGCCAGATTCCGAGGAGGATGATGGCCGCCGGCCAGACGTACTGCCAGACGTCGTGATGGAGGATGTCGAGCTCCCGAAGCAGGAAGAAGGTTCCGAGGAGGATGAAGAACAGAGCCCCACCCGCCTGCCGGAATCCGTTACCCAGAAGCATCGAAATGCCGATGAGGATCAGGATGACCGGCCAGTACTTCGACACGATGTCGCCGAAGTCCTCCCAGCCGAAGCGCTCGAAGAGGAACAGGGCGCCGACGGCGATGAGGATGAGACCCCAGAAGATCCGGCCCGCGTTGGTCCGATTGTGTGCCATGGATATCTCCTTCCCGGTTTCTTGATTCTCTTCACAATCATGCGGGACATTGGAGACGGCGTCGCGGCCTCACTCCCCGGTCCGGTTCTTCACGCCCTCACTCCGCCGTCCGGCTCGGCGGCGATGAACTCGCGTCCCGGCATTGATTCTACGGGCGTCGGCCGGGACGCTCAGACAACATCGCCGCAGACGAAATTCTTGGGACACGATCCCGAATTAAGAAATTCGAGTCATGTCCCGAATTTCGCCTGTTTCCTCGCCGTCCGGGTCGTGAGGTCTAAACCGGACAGGTCCGTTCGGCCCGCGACTCCGTCTCCTCTTACATGACGAGGAAGAGTTTCATTGCCTATTATACGGTTAAAACCGGTGTTAGTTCTAGCGCTGGACACGGCCGGAGCCCGCTCCGCGGGCCAGGGCCTCGACCTCCCCGAGGGTCACGAGGTTGAAGTCGCCGTGGATCGTGTGCTTGAGGGCGGAGGCGGCCGCGGCGAACTCGAGGGCGTCCCGGTCGGTTTTTCCGGCCAGACGGCCGTAGATGAATCCCGAGCTGAAGGCGTCGCCGCTCCCGATCCGGTCCACGACCTGGATTTCATATACGCGGCTACGGAGAAACTCCCGGCCGTTCCAGAGACATCCGGACCACCGGTTGACCGAGGCCGAGAGGCTCTCCCGGAGGGTGATTCCGACGCTCCGGAAATCGAACCGCCGGGCCATCTCCTCGGCCACGTATCGATAGCTCTCGAATTCGATTTTCCCCGCCGCGGCGTCGGTATCCGGGGCGGCGATGCCGAAAAAGTCGGCCGCGTCCTCCTCATTGCCGAAGGCGATGTCCGTGAACTCCATGAGCGGAGTCATGACCGCCCGGGCCTCTTCCCGCGTCCAAAGCTTCTTCCTGTAATTGAGGTCCACGCTGACCGTCGCCCCGGCTTTCTTCGCCGCCCGGACGGCTTCGGCCGTCACGGCCGCCGCGCCGGCGCTCAGGGCCGGAGTAATGCCGGACCAATGGAACCAGGACGCGCCTTCGAAGATCTTATCCCAGGCGAACATCTCCGGACGAACCTCGGCGATCGCCGAGCCGGCGCGGTCGTAAATGACTTTGGACGGCCTCTGGGCGGCGCCGTATTCGTAGAAGTATATTCCCAAGCGCGGGCCCTGTCGGAGAATAAACGACGTCTCGACGCCGAAGGAGCGAAGAATATCGACGGCCGATCCGCCGATCTCATGGGCCGGAAGAGCGGTCACGAAACAGGACTTCAGCCCGAACTGGGCCAGGGCGACGGCGGCATTGGCTTCGGCGCCGCCGAACGTCGATTCGAAGGACTTCGCCTGGCCGAAGCGCTGGAGTCCAGGCGGGGAAAGACGAAGCATGAGCTCGCCGAAGGTGACGACCTTGGGAACGGCCGCGGCGATGGTCCCTGCGGACATCCCCGCCGCCGGCGCCGCCGCTTTCGCCGAAGCGGAGGGTTTCGGCTCCAAGGCGGCGATCCATCGTTCGGCCTCCCGGGCCATGGCCGCGGGATCATCGGCTTTTTCGGCAAGCGCCGAGGCGCAGAAAATCCCTTCGGGATCCTTGGCCGCGAGCTCAGCCAGGTTTCCGAGGTTGACGCCTCCCGTATAAACGACGGTCAGCCCTTTGAACGGGCCCCGCCAGGCCGCGGCCAAGCCCATATTATCCCGGCCTCCGCTGACGGCCGGGAACAGCTTATAGATCCACTGATAGGGATATTGGGCCTTGAGCGTTTGAAGATTGCGGCCGTAGATTTCGGCTTTCTGGACGAGCTGTTTTCCCGCGTCGCCGAGTCCTCCGGGGACGACCATGAGGTCGGCCTTCGCCCCGGCTTCGACGACGGCCGGGATATAATCGGCTGAAACGATCCCGGCCGCGCCGGCGTCGATCGCCGCCTCCGCTTGTTCCCCGGTCATGACCGTCCCGGCCAGAACGAGAGCGTCCGGATGGCGGGCCAAGATCTCGCGGATTCCGTCGAGGGCGGCCTCGGACCGGAACGCGACCTCGAGCGTGATCCCCAAGGGGTCGAGGGCTTCAAAGGCCCTGAGACACTGGGCGGCCGATGAAGGCGTCAGAAGAGCGATCAAGCGGCGGTCCTTCAAGCGGTGGAAGACGCTTTCGGCTTTTTTCATCATCGCTTCCTCATCATTTCTTGGGTTCGGGCGGGATGGGGGAGGCCAAGTCGAGGACGATCGCCCATTTTCCCTCGGCTTTTTTCCAAATCCGAAGATAGCTGAAGGCTCCGCCGACGCCGTAGGTGTATCCGAGGTCTCCTGATTTTGAAACGACGGCATGCATCGGCATCCAAGAAGCCGGACCGGGAATCTCGGCCATGAGTTTTTTTGCCGCCTCTCTTAGAGCCTCCGGATGTTCATCCCGCCGCTGACCTCGAGGACCAGGCCCGTCGAGAAAGCGAAGGCGCCTTTGGCCAGGGCGGCGACGGCCTTGCCCACGTCCTCGGGAAATCCCCAGCGTTGTTGAGGGACCAAGCCGTCGGCGATGCGGCGGTCGTATTTTTCTCGAACGGGCGCGGTCATGTCCGTCTGGATGACGCCGGGACGGATTTCGTAGACCGGAATCCCTTCCCCGGCAAGCCGGTCGGCGAACAGGCGGGCGGTCATGCTCAAACCCGCCTTCGAGACGCAGTACTCGGCCCGGGACGTCGAAGAGACGGAGGCCGAGATCGAGGTGATGAAGATGAAAGCGGGGCGCAGAAGCGGGATCTCGTTCTTGTTCGCCAGCATGATCCGGGCGGCGCGCTGGGCCAGGAAGAAAGCGCCCCGCAGGTTGACGCCCATGACCCGGTCGAAACTCTCCGGCGTCGTCTCCAGGATGTCGAGGCGGACCGCCGGCGCGACTCCGGCGTTGCTGACGAAAAGGTCGAGACGGCCGAAGCGGCTCATGACCGCCCCGAGAATTTCGTCGTGCGCGGCGAGGTCGGCCACATCGCCCGCCACGGGTAAGAAGGCGGCGCCGAGGGCTTCAACCGCAGCTTCGACCTCGAAAAGGCCGGCCGCGGCGTTCCCGGGATCGAAGACGATGTCGCAGCCGGCGACGGCGTAGCCTTCCCGGGCCAGTTCCAGGGCGATGCCTCGGCCGATTCCCCGGCCCGCGCCCGTGATCAAGGCTACGGGGTGTTGACCCGGACCATTCATCTCTTCCTCCTCCTCAGCGGCCTCGACTTGCCGTCATCCGCGAGCGATCACCCGATCGTTCCTGAAATCGGCCCAGACATTTTCGAACCAACGGTCGGCCGGGGGGATCGGCCGGACGTCCACCCATTCCCAAACAGGGCGGCCGGCGTCGTCGAGGCCGATTTCCAGAATATGGCGGCTGGTGAAGTCCTCGGGCCCGGCCAGAGTGAATTTCCAGTCCTTGCCGAATTCCGGGCAGGGCGGCAGGCCCGCGGGATCGAGGACGAGATAGGACCCCCGGCTTCGCCCGCCTTTAGCGAGATATTCGCGAATGGCTTCGAGGTAGAGAGCATGGGTGAGGGTCAGGTCGATCGCTCGAAACGCGGCCGGCAGGGAGGCTGGTCCCGATACGCCGACGTGTCTCCTGACCCGGTCATAGAGGCGCCAAGCCTTCAAGGTTTCCCCGGCCGCTCGGCGCGGGTCCCGGATATGGGCGCCCTGGCCCGACATCCTCTCCCTGACCTCGCGGACGGCCCGTTCCGGAGTGATCGCCGGCCCTTTCTTGCGCGAAGTCATGCGTCCCGCGGATTCCCAGAACTCCATGATTTTCGGTTCGGCTTTGGCTAAGAACGGTCCCGCCTTCGGCGGAATTCCGCGGCAACGCCGGGCGATGAACATCGCCGCCCGAAAGCTCCCGACCTGGCCGGCATTGAGAGCCGACCCTCCCGGCCGATATACGCCGTGCGTCCCGTTCACCTCGCCGACGGGAAAGAGATGGCGGATGTTTGATTCCCACCAGATGTCGCCTACGAATCCGCCGTTGTTGTGTTGGGCGCAAACGGCGATCTCGAGCGGTTCGACGGCGAGGTCGATGCCGTGGTCTTTGTAAAGCTCGATGGCCGGTGCGTTCATCCGGCTGAGGCGCTCGATCGGGGTGGGGAGCAAGGCTCCCGATTTTTCCAAATAGGCGGCGGCTTCGGGGTTGAGAAGGGCAAAGGCGAAATCCTGGAGCTTTCCCGCTCCTCTCGGATTGCCTCGGTAATCCAGAAAGACCCGCCTCCGCTTGATCGCCGTCTCGTGATAGACGAGCAAATCGATGAGCGAGGAGTCGTAATCCGCGACCTTTCGCGGGTCGAACGGCCACTGGTAGCCTTTGAGGAAAATGGCCGTGGCCAGCCGCCCCATGTCGGGGAAAACGTCGTTCAGGAACTCCCGCTCGTCGCCGCCGCGCCGGTCGGTCGAGACGTAGCGGGGAATGACCTGCTGATATGTCCCCGACAGGTTCCAGCGGAATTTTATCGAGGCGAGCCCGTATTGGGATTCGGTCAGGTTGTGGGCGACGGCACCGGCGGCGAAGGCCAGTCCGTGAGAGCCCGTCTGGCTTTCGGGATAGACCGAATCCTTGTAGATGCCGGCCGGGCCGCCCGTGGCGAGGACCACGTTGACGGCGTTAAAGACGACGAATCCCCGATTTTTCGCCTTCAGCCGATCCAAGTCCAAAGCCACGGCGCCGATAACGGCCCGGTCCGGCCCGGCGCCCTCGGTGAGGAGACCGATGACCTGAAGGCGGTTGAATACCCGGATTTTTTTGCGACGAATATCGCGGGCGAGCGCCTGAACCATGAGGCGCGACGTCAGCGGCCCCGCCGAGGTGGCCCTTTGCCGCGGATCGTGGTCGGTCTTATAGCCGACGAAGGCCCCGAAGGCATCGTGAGGGAAAGAAACGCCCAGGCTCACAAGACGAAAGAACGCCGGGGCCGAGCCCAGAGCTTCGCAGAGAGCGATGTCGCCGTGCATGGCCCCGCCGTTCCAGAGATCGCGGGCCATCTCGTAGGGCGAGTCGGGCCGGTCTCCGGCGAGCGAGAGTTTATAGTAGGTCTGCTTGTCCGAGCCGGCGTTATTCGACGTGCCGCCTTCGAAGGCCTCGGTCGTGAGGGCGACGTCCCTCTGTCCGAAGTCGACGAGCGTCAACGCGGCGTTGAGCCCGGCGGCCCCGCTGCCGATGACGAGGGTATTCATGGAATGGAGGGGAAAAGAGATCCCGGCGAGGGAGACGTCCCCGGATTTCATGCGATCTTCTCTTCCCTCATCATAGCAGAAAGAGGGCGCGAGAGCGACGGTCGCAACGCGCCGTGGCGCGGGGAGATCTCAATCCCCCTCGAGAATGAAGAAGGGTTTGCGGCTGAAACTTTTATAGAGCGGGCGCAGCCGGCTCCGGTCGTAATATTTATCGACGTCCACGGCTTTCTTCACGCTGGTGACGATCTCGAGCGGGACATCGTCGTACTCGCCCCGGCGCAGGCAGACCATCCGGCCGCTCTTGTTCTCCATGACGAGGTCGAGGGCGATATTTCCAAAGGCCATGGGGACGATCGAGTCCACGGCGTCGGGATCTCCTCCCCGAACAAGGTAGCTCAACCGCTGACTGATGACGTTGACCCGGCGGCCCTGGTTGTACTTCGGCGAGAGGTCCTTGAGCTTGTCGGAGATGACATCGCCGATCCCGCCGAGCTTCCGGTGCCCGTACATGTCGGATTCGGCGTCGGCGAAGATCATCTCGCCGCCCTCGAACATGGCCCCCTCGGAGACGAGAGCGACGGAGTAGCGGCTGGGATTTTCGGACCGGTCCTGGGTCATGAGCTCGGCCAGCCGCTCGATTGAGAACTTGTGCTCGGGAATGACACACCGGCTCGCCGCGCCGGCCATGGTCGGGAGGAGGGCGGTGAAGCCGGCGTAGCGGCCGAAAACTTCGATGATGAGGAAGCGCTCATGGGAGCCGGCCGTCGTCCGGAGGGCGTGCGTCATCTCGATCGTCCGGGTGACGCAGGTCGAATAGCCGATGCAATAGTCGGTTCCCGGAACGTCGTTGTCCATGGTCTTCGGGATGGCGATGAGCTTGACGCCCTTGTGGTGGAGATGGACCCCGTAGCTGAGCGTGTCATCGCCGCCGATCGGAATGAGGTAATCGACGCCCAGATAATCGAGATTCTTGAGGACCACGTCGGTGAGGTCGTTGATGGGCTCCCGGAAGTCATTGCGAAGGTGGGCCGGGATGTTGACGTCGGGGACGTGACTGGGCCGCGTGCGGGAAGTATGAAGAAACGTCCCCCCCGTCCGGCCCACCCGATGGACGATCTCCTCGGTCAGGACGAGGCAGTGTTCGCTGTTGTCGGCCTCCTTGTCGCGCTGCATTTCGATGAGGCCCGCCCAGCCGCGGCGGATGCCGATGACCTTGTAGCCTTCGTGAATGGCCCGGAGAGTCACCGCCCGGATGGCGGGATTCAGGCCGGGGACGTCGCCCCCGCCGGTCAGGATGCCGATGATGCCTTTTTTCGTCTGGACGTGCGACATAGTCCTCTCCTTCGGGATGGGGCTGGGACTCGAATGTTGAGCCCGCGGCGCGAAGCCCGAGCGCGGGAAAAAGTACGGGGTATTATAGGACAACCCGGGTCGAAAATCCATGAGCGCCGCCTGATCACCGTATGTTTTCTTCGTGATCACGGGGCGCCTGGCTCAATGCCCCCGCCGAATGGTTCCTCGGAGGGAAGGCCCTGAGCGAAGCGAGGGTTGGAAGGGGACCCGTTCAAAGGGTCCCCGTCCAAGGGAGTCCGGGGGCCTTCCGATAGGTCGGCCGATCGCGGACGATGCAGCCGGCCGGAAGGCCGGCGCGCGGAAGATCGGAACAGCCGGAGCAGGCGACGCAGACTTTATTAGGATCGAGCCGGCCGTACAAGAGGAGGTCCCTGGCGAAATCGGGATAGGCGAAGGCCATCCGGCCGAAGCCGATGAGCGCCGCCTTCTTTCTCGTCAGAACGCCGGCGGCGACGGCCGGAGCATACTGCCGCAGCCAGGAATAGCCCGTTCCGACGAGGGGAAGCGACGGGCGTGCGCTCTGGAGCTCGGCGGTGATGCGGACGAGGCGGGCCACGCCTTCGAGCGGGTGCTCATCGGGGACGGCCCCGCCCCGGATGGGTTTATCGAAGGGGCGTCCGAAATGAGGGCGGAGATGGGGCACCCCGACTGTGATATTCACGAGGGCGACGCCGTCGTCCGACAGGGCTCGAAGCAACGCTCTTGGTTCGGACAGGTCCTCGATTCCGGGCTTGTTCCGGTCGGCCCCGAATCCTTGGGGATAGGGGAGCGTGTCGGTCGCATTCAAACGGACGGCGGCGATGAGGCCGGGAAAACGATCCCGGACACGGTGCAGCGTCTCGCGAAGGAATCGCGTCCTATTCTCGAACGAACCGCCGTAACGCCCCTTCCGGGCAACGGCCCCGAGCAACTCGGCGACGAGGTAGCCGTGGCAGGCCTTGATGTCCACGCCGTCGAATCCGGCCTCGGAGGCCAGCCCGGCGGCTTTGACGAAATCGTCTTGAAGACGATCGAGATCGTCGTCCTCGATCAGAGGAGAATCGTGGGGGAGGTCGTGGACGGCGTCCAGGAGAGGCGCATGATGGGCGATAATGGGAGCGGGCTTTCCTTCCGGCTTGGAGAACCGGCCGGAATGAGTAAGCTGGAGGACGAGGAGGAGATCGCGACCGGCTCCGCCTTCCCGCGCCGCCGCTTTCCGGGTCGCGGCGACGAGCCTCTTGAAGCCGTCCAGGTTGCGCGGATCGAGAAGAAGCTGGCGCGGATTGGAGCGGCCGGCGGGCACGACCGCGGCCGCCTCGAACCAGATGAGACTGCAGCCGCCCGCACCGAACCGCCCATAGCGGCGGAAGGTCAGCTCGCCGGGTCCTCCTCTTGCGTCCGCGTCGGCCCCTTCCATGGGGTGGATGGCGAGGCGGTTGGGGAGCGTCCGGCCGGAGAGGGCGAAGGGCGAGAGGAGGATTCCGATGTTGCCGGAAATCGGCAATTCGAGGCCGAGCTCCCTCGCCTTGGCGAAGAGCTCTTCGAGGGTTCGGAACCGGAACCTCTCGGGCCGGCTCATGGCCTCGGATCGGGTCGGGGGAGGGAAATATCGCTGAAGGAAGCGGCCATTCGTTTTATCGTCGCGAGGTCCCGCTTGATCCGTTCCTCGCAGACCCCGGGCCAGTCCGCGCGGTCGAGGACGGAGAGCCGGCCTTCCTCGAGGCGCGCTCCGGTCCGTTGGGCAAGCTTAAGCAACGCGGCCAATTCCCGGACGTCCAGGTCCGGAAATTTCTCGAGGAACGCCGGGGTGAAGATGGGGAGGTCGAAATCCCCGCCGTGGTCCTCGATCGAGAGGGTGACTTCGCGATCCAGCCCGGCCAGCTCTTCGAAGATCCCGGGAAAATCCACGATGCCCTCTCCCGCTTCGGCCGTGAAAGTGACGAATCCCGTTTCGGCGAGCCTGATCCCGCCGTCTTTGACGTGGGTCGTTACGATCCAGGGAAGGACCCGCCGGGTGGCCGCGACCGGGTCTTCGAGCATCGTCAGGAGGTTCATGGTGTCGAGGCAGATGCCCAGTCCGCCGCCGGGCTCGGCCCCGGACATTTCGAAAAGCCGGAGGAGTTCGTGGGTCGTGAACTCGAAGTGGGTTTCGATCGCCAGGACGACGCGGTGGTCGCGGAAAACCTTATCCTGGGCGGAGAGGCTTTTCGCCGTCTCGCGTAGGAGCGCCTCCGTGGAGGGCAGGTTGTCGTTCCATCGCATCAGGCCTCCCGAGCAGGAACGGATGGTCCGGACGCCCATGAGAGCCGCCTGCTCGGCGGCCTTTCGGTTGACGGCCCTGATGTCCCTGGGCGTGCCCGTCGAGAGGTCGAAGGGGATGTGCTGCCCGCCGCCCCATTCGAGATAAAGGCCGTTCTGGCGGGCGTAATCGGCCAGCTCCCGGAGGAAACCGGGATCGCCCGCCTCGGCGGGGACATCAGAGAACTGGACACCTTGAGCGTCGTTGATGAGGGCCCAGTCAAGAAGCTCGAACGGCGAAAGGCCGAGGGGCTTCAGGCCGTAACAATCGATCCCGACTTTGAAAGCCCTGCCGGGGCGCCCTATCCCGGGATCTTCGTTAGAGCCCATCGGGCGTTCTCACTCCGCGTCCTTGTATTCTCGGCCGCAGGCCTCGCAGTTCGTGGCGATCTCGGAGTTCAGGTACTTGCAGACGGGGCAGACCCATTTTCCGCCGGCCTTGGTTTTCGACCTGCCCAGGCCGAATCGAACGATAAGATAGAGGAGACAAACGTACCCGATGCCGATGAAGAAGCGGACGAGGTTCAGGTCCCCTTCTTGTCCCGCCGGGACCGGGAAAAGGTCGAGTTCCCGCATGAGGAATTTCAGGACGAAATAGCCGCCGAGGGCGAGCGGTCCCCAGAGGAAGGGATTGCCGCCCCGCTGGCGCGACACGGTGGCGATCGATCCGACGGCAATGATGAGAAAAACGATTTCAATCATGCCTGCCTCCAGCTTCCTTCTTCCTTTTCTATATAACGCGCGGGAGGGATGATGTCAATTAACATCTCCCGGCCTGAGCGTTCCCGAGATAAGCCGAGAAGCCCGCTGCCCGATGGGTGGAAGGCTCGGGGGCCCCCCGCCCGCCCGCAGCGTAAGGGACCCACTGGGGGATGGGTGGAGCGAGGACGGGCGGGGGTGAGCCGAACCAGGACCCATCGGGCAGGTCCGGCGTCGATTGACAACATCCGAACCGCTTGTTATAGTCGCTCCATCCATGTGGAGGCGCGCATCATCCGGTTCTATGAAAAGCCTCCGCCATCATCTCCCGGAGGTCATCGGCATGAAAAAACTCTCTCTGGGCGCAAGGGTGTTCGTCGTCGTCGCGACCGTCATCCTGTTCGCTCCGGCGGCTCATCCGGCCGCCGCGAAAAAGCCCCTCTCCTATGACGCGTACGACGGCTGGCGGTCGATCCAAGCGACCCAAATCTCCCGCGACGGGGAGTGGCTGGTCTACGCCCTCTCCCCTCAGGACGGCGACGGCGAGCTCGTGGTCCGCAACCTGAAAACCGGCAAGGAATTCCGGGCCGCCCGAGGCCAGGCGCCCGTTCTGACCGTGGACGCCAAGTTCGTGGTCTTTACGATCGCGCCGCCGAAGGCCGACGTGGAGAAGGCCAAAAAAGACAAGAAGAAGCCCGAGGAACAGCCGAAGAATAACCTCGGGATTATGGCTCTTCCCTCCGGCGAAGTCTCGACCGTCGAGCTGGTTAAAAGCTTCAAGGTCCCCGAGGAATCGGGGGCTTACGTCGCCTACCTTCTCGATCCTCCGCTCAAAAAAGAGCCCGAGAAGAAAGACGAGGAGAAAAAGGAGCTCGAGAAAAAAGCGGAGCCCGAGAAGAAAGAACCGGCGGCCAAGGAGCCCGAGAAGAAAGACGAGGCCAAGAAGCCCAAGGAAAAGAAAAAAGATCCGGGAAACGACCTCGTGATCCGGGAGATGGCCGCGGGTAAAACGCTGACCGTTCCCGAGGTGTTGGAATACGGCTGGAACAAGACGGGTTCCTGGCTGGCATATGCCGTCTCGTCCAAGAAACCCGAGGACGACGGCGCGTTCGCCTGGAAAGCATCCGATGGAAAGATGGTCTCTCTGCTCAAGGGGCTCGGCCATTATAAAATCCTGACCTTCGACGAGAAGGGAACGCAGTTGGCCTTTCTCAGCGACCGCGACGAATACAAGAACGACGCTCCGGCCTATAAGCTCTATCACTGGTCCGAGCCGGCGACCGGGGCCGCCGAGGTCGTCGCCGCGGCGATGAAGGGGATGCCCGCCGGCATGACCGTGAGCGAAAACGGCCGGTTGAGCTTTTCCAAGGACGGCGGCCGCCTGTTTTGCGGCGTCGCTCCGCTCCCCGTGGCTGAACCCGAGGATCCCCCCGAAATCGTCAAAGTCGATATCTGGCATTGGAAAGATCCCGAACTCCAGCCGATGCAGAAGATCCAGGCCGAGGATGAAAAGAAACGGACTTATACGGCCGTCCTCCATCTCGGTCCCAAGGAAAGAAGATTCGTCCCGCTGGGCGCGCCCGACCTGCCGGGCATCACCCTCAGCGAAGACGGAAAGATCGTTCTTGGGAACTCCGACGTTCCGTATCAGCAACTGGTCAGTTGGGACCAGGATTACAGCGATTATTTCCTGGTCAACATCAATGACGGAAGCCGGAAGCCCGTCCTTCAAAAATTCTCCGGGGGGGTCCAGATCTCTCCCGGCGGCCAATACCTGCTCTATTATGACCAGAACGAAAAATCCTGGTTCAGCTATCGGCTTCTCGACGGCAAAACGTTCAACCTGACCGCCCAGCTCGGCGTCACTTTCTTCCAGGAAGCCCACGACACGCCCGACCTGCCCCGTCCCTACGGAAGCGCCGGCTGGACGGACGGGGACAAAAGCGTTCTTCTTTACGACCAGTACGACATCTGGGACGTGAAACCCGATGCCTCCTCGGCCCGGCCGGCCACCAAAGGGAAGGGCCGCGCGGACCGGATCGTGTTCCGCTATTTCCGCCTCGACCGCGAGGAGAGGACGATCCCGGCAGCGGCGCCGATCTTTCTTTCCGCCACGGACGAACGGACCAAAGCCGGCGGCTATTGGAAGACCCAGCTCTCGATCGACGCCGAGCCGGCGAAGATTACCATGATC
>Ga0315284_10012119_pt1 | contig 12285 bp, 8 predicted proteins | sample YL17G09_16_MG_FD_203696 | JGI IMG/M metagenome (GOLD analysis project Ga0315284, IMG submission 203696) | Sediment microbial communities from Yellowstone Lake, YNP, Wyoming, USA - YL17G09_16 | ecosystem: Environmental > Aquatic > Freshwater > Lake > Sediment | place: USA: Wyoming | collected...
CCCAATCGATGCGGGAAGGCCGATGCGGAGGATGCGTTTGACCCAGGCAGTCTCAGGAAGCAGGTCGCGCCACGTCACTCTCAGCTTCCGTCTCCCGGTCATGAGGACCCAGAGCGAGATGACGGCCGCCAGGACCTGACACAGGATGGTCGCAAGAGCGGCACCGGCTACGCCCATGCGGACGAATGGTCCCCATCCGAAGATCATCAGTGGGTCCAGAAGGACATTCAGGCCAACCGTGATCGTATTGATGAGCATCGGCGTCACGGTATCTCCGTAGGCATTCATGATCTCCGCGTACACGGCCGAGACGAAGATAGCGGGCATTCCGATGAAGATGATCCGCGTGTAGCTTATCGCGTTCGCCGAAATGGCCCGGTTTGGAGTCAGCACGGGAAGTAGGATTGGCGACAGCACCACGCCGATGATCGCCACGGCAAATCCAAGCAGGATCGCCAGCGACATGGTCTGACCGGCCGCCTTCTCCGCATCAACCTCGTTGTGTGCTCCCATGAACTGGGAAACGAGAGCGAGACCCGAGGACCCAAATCCGAACGCAAATGCGACGAGGAACCATACGACTGGTCCTGCCACCTGAAGCCCGGCCACTGCTGCTGCATTCTCGGCCTTTGGAAGGTGCCCGACCCAGAACGTGTCGGTCATGTTGTACACCATGTTGAGCAGGGAGCTTACCATGACCGGCCAGGACAGCCGGAACATTGTCGCGACGACTGGACCGTGGAGGATCTCCTCGTGCGTGGGAATTCTGGAGCGATTCCTCATGTTCTTCTCCTATGCCTGGGGTTCAGCCGGGACAGCCAACACGTCAGGCGTTTCTTCCCCAAAGACCTCGCCTGCAGCAGAGGGAGAGCGTTCAATCACCTTGTGGTGCCAGTCGACTGCCGCCAGGAACACGAGAGCGAGTATGGCCGCAAGAACGTTGCTCACCAGCATGCCGGTCCAGATGCCGCGCGATCCCATGTGCAGGGCAAACCCGAAGAACCATGACAGTGGGACGCGAAGACCCCAGAGACGTACGAGCTGCATGATCATCGGCGGCGTGTTGTGCCCCGAGCCCTGGAACGCCGACTGGACACCGCTAACAATGCCGAAGAACGGAATGGAGGGTAGGAACAGGGACATGAACAGGATTCCTTCCCTGATGATCGCTGGTTGTGTCGGAATAAAGGCCCTGAACAACCATGGCGTGAGAACCCACAGAAGGGCCCCTTCACCCACAAGCATGCCGAACATCAGCGCCGTGCCGGTCCATACGACACGGTTGGCTCGTTTCCGCAGGTCCCCGCCCAAAGCGTGGCCGACCATCGTCGAGATGGACAGCGACAGGCCATCGATAGCAATGAAACTGATGTTGATGAAGCGGTCACCGATACCATATGCCGAGAGTGCTATCGTTGCGTTGGGCACACGGCCGATGATGCCCGTCAGAACCAGAAACCCGAATGACGTCCCGGAGACGCCAATGGAAGCGGGAAGGCCGATCTTGAGAATGCGCCTGTACCAGAACCAGTCCGGCAGAAGGTCGCGCCAACTGACACGGAGACCATGTCTCCCCCTGAAAAGGATGACTAGTGAGACCACTGCGGCGATCGCCTGGCAGAGGATAGTGGCCAGCGCAGCCCCTGCAACCGTCATGCGCGCGAAGGGTCCCCACCCGAAGATCAGGAATGGGTCCAAGACAATATTGATGAGGACGGTCGCCAGGTTGACGAACATGGGCGTGATCGTATCCCCGTACGCTGCCATGACCTGGGCGTACGCCGCGGCGACGAACTCAAAGGGCATGCCTATGAAGATGATGCGTGTGTAGATCGTTCCGGCGCGGGCAACAGCAGGGTCTGAGGTGAGGAGCCTCAACAGGGCAGGTGAGAAGACGACGCCTGTAACCATGATAAACAGCCCGAAGACAATCGACAGGGAGAGTGTCTTGGCAGCTGCCGTATTCGCTTCCTCCTTCCGATGAGCACCCATGTACTGGGATACCAGCGCCAGCCCTCCGGAGTTGAACCCGAAGGCAAATGCCACGAGGAAGAAAATGACCGGGCCGGCTATCTGAAGTCCGGCGACAGCCGAGGCATTCTCCGACGCGGGCAAATGGCCTACCCAGAAGGTATCGGCCATGTTGTACAGGTAGTGCAGCAGGCTGGAAATCATCAACGGCCATGCCAGCCTGAACATGGTCCGGACGATGGGTCCCTCGAGTATCTCTTTTCTTGATGCGCTTCTTGCCACAGTCTCCTCCAGATGGCGGGGCACGAACCCGCACCTGCTTCGGACGCCTAGTAGTATATCCTTATTCGTACTACGAACAAGAAATGGCACGGATCACTCATGCAGAAGGGAGGCGCCGTATGGCACCTCCCCTGGTCAACTCAATCTAGATTGAAGCTAGTGGTTGTAGGGACCGCCCTTGCTGCCCCTGTGATCGCGCGGATCACCGTGCCCACCGCTGGGACGGTGCACAGAACCGGGGCTGCCGCTTGGTCTCGAAGCACCGAAACTCCCGCCACGTCTGTCACCCTGAGGACGTCCGTCTCCGCTTGAAGAACGACCAGAAGCACCAGGACGAGGTCCCCCACGATGCTCGTTCGGGCGAGGACCGCCGGTGCTCTCGGTGCCGTCCGGACGGACGAAACGCGGCAACTCGGTCTTCGCCTTGCCATCCCAGATGCTGTAGGAACCGGTAACCGCCTTCTCGTGGGTCACCGGCTTGATGTCGGGAGCGTAGCGGCTTACAAACTTGCGACGCGGTTCCTCTGCGCTACGAGGACCTCTACGATCAGAAGAACCGCCGCGCGGAGAAGACGGAAACCCTCGACTGTCGTTGCCTGGACGCCCCGTTCCCCGACTCGTCCCTGGCGTGCCGTCCAGTCGCGGTCCCTCCGTCCTGGGACGGTCAGCGTACGGCCTGTCGGTACGTGGGTGATCCGAATGCTCACCCTGGGGACGCGGGCGGCTCGCATGCGTCCGGTCGTCTCTGGATCCCGAACTCCTCGACGAGCTGTTCTCGCCGGCGGCACCGTGATGCTCGCCGTGCCACACGTGCCCTTCCTGCCCACGACTGTCCGACCGTTCGCGGCGGTCCGGCCTTTCCTGATCGGCGGCGGCCATAGGCGTCGAAGGTGTCCCGCGCACCTCATGCGTATCTTCTTCTGTCCTGCGGCGCCAGTGAGCGTCGTCCTCTCCCTCAGGCGCTATGTCGAACATCCCAAAGCCGTGAGAGTTCTTGCCTCCCAGGCCCGATTCGAACAGGAACGACAACAGCTTTGTATCTCCGGTCAACTGGAAACGTCCTGTGTAGCCACGAATGGGCGTGTCCTTGAACGAAATGACAGCAAGATGCGGCGTACGGTCCAGACAGCTGATACTGAACCCATCGCTGGGTGCCTTCTCCTGCGTCCAGGCGTAGTACTTACGCACGGCATTGTCCAGAACGATCTTGGAGAACAGTGGGTCGTCGGGCGCGAAGTAGCGTGCGGAGTTGCTGTCCTTACTCTCGCTCTGGTAGACCGTGATGGGGCTGATGGTACGAATACGCCATGTGACCAGCCCGTGAGCGGGGATGGTGGGGGGGTTCGTGGCGCTGACGCGCACCGATTGCACGAGGTTCCGCTCGAGGTGAAGGTCATGGGCCTGCTCCAGGCGAGGCATAAGCGCCTGGATGAACTCGGGGCTGGGTGACGACAGGTAGAACCAGACAGGCGACGACAACACCAGCTGATAGTGAACGTGTTCGTCCCTTTCAGCCTCATCACGCGGAGCAACGTCGATGCGCTCCACCGACTTCGCATAGAGCTGCGAGAAGGTGAAGAGCTTGAAATGGGCTTCTTCCGTTCCCGTCGCGATGCCGGACCACTTGATGTCTTCGGGGATGCACGCATTGACAAGCCCCTGCACGTAAGGGTTGTACCCCTGAGGCAAGATGAACTTGTCGAGAGCGCTCTGTACTTCGATCCTGATACGCATAAAGACCTCCACTCAATTCAGAGAACAGACGACCGGAAAGGTGAGCCATTATGGCCATGACGCGCCCCGCCACTGGGGTGCTGGTGCGAATGTCCTGCTGTAGATAATAGTATTATAGCGGTTGTCAGGCGCGGTGCAACCACAACTTCAAGAGGAACGGGCAAGACCTGCCCGCAGACGCTTGATGACGTGCCTGGACCACATATACTCAGCTCATGAATCTGCGCGCACGGATCCAGGAATCATTCGACGGTCATATTCCGCGTCTTCAGGCATTGGAGCTCCTGAAGTACATTGGTCCCGGCTTTCTCGTCACCGTTGGCTTCATTGACCCCGGCAACTGGGCATCGAATGTTGCTGCAGGCTCCCTCTATGGCTACCGCCTCCTGTGGATGGTGACACTGTCGACCCTGATGCTGATCCTCCTGCAGCACAATGCCGCTCACCTGGGCATCGTCACGGGCCTGTGCATCTCCGAGGCGGCCACGAAGTTCATGCATCCCCGGTTCGCCCGCCTTGTTCTGGGCTCAGCCGTTGCTGCCTCCGTCTCCACGGCCCTTGCGGAGATCATGGGAGCCGCCATCGGCCTCAACCTACTGTTCAAGCTGCCACTGCGTATCGGCGCCATTCTCGTGTCGGCCGCTGTCATCTGGCTCCTTCTCAGCAACGGCTACCGGCGCATCGAGAAGCTTATCATCGCATTCGTGTCGCTGATAGGGCTTTCCTTCCTCTATGAGTTGTCGCTCGTGCGTATCCCGTGGGCAGAGGTTGCGAGCGGGTGGGTTACCCCCGTCATACCCCTAGGCTCCATTCCTGTCATCATGAGTGTCCTCGGCGCAGTCGTCATGCCGCATAACCTCTTCCTGCACAGCGAAATCATCCAGAGCCGCCAGCTGAACCAGAAGGGTACAGACGTCGTAGAAAGGCAACTCCGGTTCGAGTTCGTGGACACCCTGAACTCGATGGTCGTCGGCTGGGCCATCAACAGTTCCATGATCATCCTTGCCGCAGCTACTTTCTTCGCTGGCGGAACCGCCGTCACAGAACTTGGACAGGCACAGGCCATGTTGCGGCCCATGCTGGGCGGGGCAGCCGCCATCGTCTTCGGTGGAGCACTACTTATGGCCGGCCTCTCATCTTCGGTCACTGCAGGCATGGCAGGCGGCAGTATTGTCGCCGGCATGTCCGGCGAACCCTATGATCCGTCGGACAACCACACGCGGCTGGGCATCATGATAACACTGCTTGGGGCTCTGCTGATCGCGCTGGTAATCACCAACCCGTTCAAGGGCCTGATCTTCAGCCAGATAGCACTTTCCATTCAGCTACCGTGGACGATCGTCCTGCAGATCCTGCTCACCTCCGACCCGCGCGTGATGGGAAAGTATGTGAACACCACACTCGACCGCGTCCTCCTGTGGACGACGACCGTCGTCGTCAGTGCCCTCAATGTCATGCTCCTAGTCGACACGCTTCGCCGTCTCGTTCGTTAGCGGCAGAAGGGACAGATCACACCCCGGCGCTCTTTACAGGAATCAAGTACACTGTATCACACGCGCCCGGTGCGGGTCGCGCCAGACGGCAGCCTCACGACAGGATTGGACACCACGTTCCGAACCCCAGAGGCTCCACGTGCAGCCACATACGAAGGCTGACGGCAGGTCGGGAGTGGCGATTCACTGCTGTTCACGATTCTACGTTGTATTTCCTCCGTCCGAAGTACACTGACAGTCGACGCCTCTGCCCAGATTGCAGCCAGGGGGAGCCGCGCACGGAGGCATGTCAGTCATGACAAGCGAAATGCCCAGTGGTCACAACGACATCGGGTTGCCAGCTTCTGGTGTTGCAGTCAGCGCTGTCAGCACGATTACCCCCCGGTCGACTCCTGAGACTCAGCCCGGAGATGCCCGTACAGACAGAGTCGACACAGGCTCAGGGCCCCTGATCGCGGTCCAGACGACCCGGTCCGGTTCAGGTTTATGAGCACACTGAGAGGAATCCCTGCATCAGCAGGTATTGCCATCGGTCAGGTCTACCTGTATCGCCCCGAGAACGTCTCTTTGGATACCGACAGCCACGACGATATTTCGACAGAAGAGAAGCTCCGCCTGATCGGTGTGGCCGTCGAGAGCGTCCGACATCAAGTCAAGGCATTGCAGACACGCATGGAAGAACAGGGCAGAACGAGAGAAGCCAGGACATTCGCTGCCTGCAAGGCGTTCCTGGACAACCCCGCGCTGCTGGAGGCAGTGGAACACCACGTGCGCGAAGGCTACACTGCCGCTGCTGCCGTCCACCGTTCATGCCACGAAGGTGCCAGCAGGATGGACTTCCTGGCGGATGACTGCTATCGTGAACAGGCCGGAGTCATCGGGGAAGCAGATGATCGCCTGGTCCGAGTCCTCCTGGGAGTGCCTGCGGCCGATCTGAGGGCGCTTCCCTACCCCGCTATTGTCGTCGCGCGCGACCTGACACCCGCGGACACAGCTTCGATCGACCGCAGGAACGTCCTTGCCTTTGTCACGGAGCGGGGCAGTACAACGAACCATACCGCTATCCTGGCCCAGACGCTGGGCATTCCGGCTGTCGTTGGCCTGGGCACGGCGCTTGCGGGCATCGACGAACACGCACGCCTCGGCGTCGACGGGGCCGCTGGGACCGTTGTTCTGGATCCCACTCCCGAGGAAGGTGCGGTCCTCGAAGAGCACGCCCACGCCCTTGCAGCAGAACAGGAGTATCTCTTGCAGTACAAGGACAGGGAAGCCGTCCTCGGGAGCGGCAAGCGTATTGAGGTTTCTGCCAACATCGGCGACCCCGGTGACGTCGCCACGGCCCTGCAGTTCGGCGCGGACGGAGTCGGCCTGTATCGTACGGAGTTCCTGTTCCTCGACCGGGACAGCCCACCCACCGAGGAAGAGCAGGTCGAAGCGTACCGCTCTGTTCTCACTGCGTTTGGCAGCAAGCCCGTCATCATCCGGACCCTTGATATCGGAGGAGACAAACAGATCTCATACCTGCACCTGCCCGCGGAGACCAACCCGTACCTCGGCGTACGTGCGACCCGCCTTGGCCTGCGCAGACCAACACTGTTCAAGACCCAGCTGCGCGCCATTCTGCGGGCGAGCACGGCCGGCACGACGCGGATCATGTACCCGATGATCGCCGTCGCTGAGGAGATCGGACAGGCCAATCTTCTTCTCCAGAGCGTGCGCGCGGAACTGGACGCAGAAGGGACGGCGTATGACCGCGACCTCGAGGTCGGCATCATGGTGGAAATCCCGTCTGCGGCGCTCGATGCCGAGCGTCTTGCCGACAGAGTCGACTTCTTCTCCATCGGTACCAACGACCTGACACAGTATACCTTTGCCGCCGACCGAACGAACCGCGACCTCAACTATCTGTATCAGCCGCTGCACCCAGCCATGCTATCACTCATCCGCATGACCATCGAGGCAGCACATGCCCATGGCAAATGGGTGGGCGTCTGTGGTGAATTGGCGGGGGACCCCAGGGCGATCCCCGTTCTCATCGCCATGGGCATCGACGAACTATCCATGTCGTCCGCCAAGATCCCACGCGCCAAGCAGATCATCCTGTCCCTCTAGCCGCTTCTTCTCTCGCGGAACAACAACCGGCCCCGTCTTGGCACAGGGCCGGTTCTGCTACTGCCGTGAATCAAAGGGGGCAGATCCCGCTTCCGTTACGCCCGGGCGACGAAGAAGACACGGGGTTCGGACTCCGGGTCAGCAAGGGGTACAGTCAGGTCTGCGGCACGCGCCTGATAGACCGCACTGAACCCGACCTCCAGCAGCGCCGTGGTCACCTCTCGCACTGGCCACGCGCTTTCCACGAATGTCTCGTCGAAGCGAAGCCAGCTGCCCGACTCCTGCCGGACGAATCCGGAGATCTTGATGCGTCCCTGACGCTTGTCTTCGTCGTACATCCCGCGATTGATAACCATCGCGTCCGGCGCGTCCTCCACGGTCACATTGTTCCAGCGTCGCAGTCCCAGCACCGTATTCAGGTCAAACACAAACAGGCCTCCCGGCAGCAGACACTGGTGCACACAAGCGAAACAGGACAGCAGGGTGTCGATGCCGGACAGGTGGTTGAGGGCGTCGAACGTCGAGACGGCAAGCCCAAACCGCGAGGACAGCGAGAAGTCAGCCGCGTCACCCTGGACAAAGGAGACCTCGCCAGAGGATACGAACGAAGCGCAATTGATGCGCGCATAGGCTAGCATGGGTTCCGAATTGTCCAGACCCGTCACGACGTACGCCGCCCGCAAAAACTGCAGCGCCAGCTGCCCAGTGCCACAGCAGACGTCGAGCAGTGACCGCTCTCCCCGGGGACAGACCTGCTCGTACAAGGTCCGCAGCCTCGGCCCGACCAGCGTCACAAACCCGGTCCATCGTTGATTGTACGCTTGTGCAAATGGTGCCGTATAGGACGATTCCATGCGAACCTCCCACCAGTGCGCTCCCAGCCAATCTAGCACCAGCACGCCCCGGGGTCAACACCGATGACGCTGACAGGCCAGGCTGTCTCAGGCAAAGGGAATCGGCCAGGAATGACGACAGCGCCCCTCCATGTGGAGGGGCGCTGTACCACTGGTGTGGCCTGTCCCCAACGTTACAGGGCTAGGCGATGACACTCCACTGCGACGGCTTCACCTCGTCGCCGAAGGTCTTCTGTGCTTCCAGCAGACGCGCGCGCTGGGCCTCAAGCTCGGTGAACAGGACCTCGGGCGTGTCGTGCGTGCTGCTCTTCCAGCTCTCGATGACGCGGTCGATCTTGCTCAGGTTCTCGGGGATGCGGAGTGAGAACTCGGCCTCGTACTCCTCGTGCGTGTACTCGCGACCGATGACGTCCTTGAACAGCGGGACAAGGTCTTTGTACTCCGGGATCCAGCCCGTTGCGGTCTTGATGGCCTTGACGTCACCGTTGCAGCGCTGCTCCATCCACTTGTACCAGACCTTCTTGTCATTCCTGCCGTTCAGGAACTTGCCGTCGCGGCTCTTAAGGAAGTAGTTGACGCCGAAGATCTTTGGCAGCCGCTTGGCTCCCTTGGCAAAATCGACGTTGACCTGCAGATACTTGCCCAGCGGGATAGACAGGAAGTCCAGGTTGGACATCGGGTTGTGCTGACGCACGCCGGCCTTGCCAATGGTTGCTGCTGTCGTTTCGGACTCGATCGAAGCGCCGAAGGCAACGATGCCGTGAGCCCAGTCGATGGACTCCTGTACCGGGACCCAGGTGTCCGAATCACGACCGCCGTAGACATATGCGCTGACCTCGACACCGTCAGGATTGTCCGCATTCTTGTCCAGGTTCTCGAGCATACTCAAGCTCAGGGTGAAGCGGGCGTTTGCGTGAGAGGCGGGTACGGGCTTGCCATCCTTGTCGACTTTGTCCGGGGTCCACTCGCCCTTGAAGTTGACGCCGTGCTCGGGGACCGCTGCATCCTTGCCTTCCCAGTACACGCCGCCGTCATCCGTCCTGAGGACGTTGCTGAAGATGACTTGATGACCGGGCGCATGCAGCGCCTTCCACTGGATAGGGTCGTCCTTGCTGTTGACGCCCAAGATGATGCCAAACATGCCGTACTCGCAGTTGACTGCACGCACGACGCCATCGATCTTGCGTAGATAGGCGATGTCGTCGCCAACGATGCTCTCGCCGTCCAGCATGGCAGTCGACGTCTTGCCACACATCGAAGGGAACGCGCCGGTGAAGTAGGTGACGCGACCATGGGGCCCGTGGATGCCCATGACCAGCATGTGCTCGCACAGCCAGCCCTCCTGCGACCCACGGTGGATAGCAAGGCGCATGGCCATCTTCTTCATGCCTAGCGTGTTGCCGGCATACTGTGTGTTGGCGCTGTAGACAGTATCGTCCCTGAGATCGATGTAGATACGGCGCTTGTCGATATTTTTCGTCGTCTTGCTCTCAGTCAGCTCGCCCTCAGAATGCACGAACTTGAAGAAGTGAGCCTGTTCACCCTGACGGACAAACTCCTCATAGCCCGGCCGATACAGCAGCTTCTCCGAATGTGCGACGTAAGGGCTGTCGGTAAGTTGAACTGCGGGGATAGCGAACGCGGAACCGTTCGGCCCCAGCGTAGCGAAGACGATCAGCATCTGACGTCCGCACATGATGCCATCCATGACCTCGCCTATTTCCTTGAGACCCTCGGTGCGATCACGCGTGGAGATCTCGGGACCCATCTCTTCGCCCAGGTCCACCAGGATGTTCGTGTGCTCCTTGTCGCGGCCCTGGTCGAGAGGCGAATCGAAGTGCATCGTATGGCCATTCATTGCCAGGCACTGCTCCTCACCATCGTGGATGGCTTTTTCGCTGATGTAGGAGAGATCCTGGGTCGAGTCATCACAGACGAAGACACTCGCTGGATCGAGCAACTTGATGAAGTGGGCAATGAAATCGTACAGCTTCCCATTCGAGATCCTGCTGAGCTTCGCGTACTGCTCCCCGCCGAGCCGTTCCTCCAGGAACCTGGCGACGTTTTCGTCCATGCACACACCTCCGTCGATGCCGGCCCTCCGGCCATGATTATTGCTTGGACATTCTACACCATTGTGCGAAAACGCACAGGTCGCAGCCATCAACTGAACGGTCGAATCATTGGTTCGCAAGCGCTTTCGGGTTGAATTGGCGTGCGAAGACGGCGGGAGCCGTGATATCGTAAAACGGCTTTGCGTCTCCCTCCAGGCGTCAGGACCGGATCATCGTCAGCAGCCAGATACATGGTTCCAGCGCATCGACGGCATGGACGACGCCGGCCGGCATGACGATAGCGTCCCCCGCTGTCAGGGGGTGGTGCACACCATCCAAGATGATGTCGACGCTCCCCTGCAGTGCTGTCACGAGCGCGTCAAACGGGGTCGTGTGCTCGCTCAGCTTCTGCCCCTTGTCAAACGCGAACAGTGTGATAGTCCCTGTTGGCCGCTCGACTAGCGTCTTGCTCACAACTGCTCCCGGCTGGACCGCGATGAGGTCAACCAGCCGTGCTGATTTGCCGTCAAGTTCGTTTGTCGCCATGGAACACCTCCGCCTCGCTTGTATCAGGATACGCAATGTTGGACCAGAATCCACCGACCGCGGACTAGTCCCGGGAACCGTGTCGGCACCCCGCACGTCCTAAGGTTGACGGTCGGGGACACCGACCGGTTCAAGGAGATGAGATCATGAAGAGGAGAATGCTGGCTGTCGTTGTGGCTGTGGTGGCGGTTGCCGCCGTAGTCGTCACCCTTGCGCTGACCCGAGCTTCCGGAGGAGACCAGGTCACCGGGGACACGTTCGAAACGACCGTTGGGAAAACGTTCACCATCGCGCTCGACGCCAACGCCACCACTGGGTACAGTTGGAGTCAGACCGTCGGGGACACGAACGTGGTTGCATTTGTCGGCAACGAATATGTGGCAGAAGTTCGCGATCCTCAGGTTGTCGGAGGAGGAGGCACCGACACGTTCACGTTCAACGCTATTGGCAAGGGAACGACAACAATCACCCTGACCTACGCCCGTTCCTGGGAGAGCGTACCTCCTGCCAAGACCAGAACCATCACGGTCACCGTCAAGTAGAACAACCACGAGACCCAAACCGCCCCGCAGCCTGCCACTGCGGAGCGCATTCACACAACATCCCATACAATCCGGCCACACACATACCGGCCGACTCGCCTTGACGGTCATCGAAGACGATGCCGGCGATTCATCTCGCCAGCTCTGGGCGTCTCAGGCACTCGCTCCGGGCAGGTACTCGCTGCACTTCAACTACGTCCGGCCCTGCGACAGGAGCACAGCGCGGCGGCTTGCCGTCGACGTTCTCGTACGTTAGCGGGCAAATTCGCACTACCTTCCCTTCACCCCCGCAACCAGTTGAGCTCCGGCGGTTGTGATGGTATCATGTGCCCGATCGCAGCAAGTCCGCATCCACCATGTTCTCCGACGCGAGCGGGCGAGGAGACCATGAAACCGCAGCGAGGCAGGACACTAATGATCGTGGGGTCGTGTTCGTCAGCAGGCAAGAGTCTGCTGGTGACCGCGTTGTGCCGGATATTCGCCAGGCAAGGCGTCCGCGTGGCTCCTTTCAAGGCTCAGAATCTCTCCAACAACGCAGCCGTCTGTCCGGATGGATCCGAGATCGGCCGCGCCCAGGCAGTACAGGCCGAAGCGGCGGGCATCACGCCCACCGCCGACATGAACCCGCTTCTGCTGAAACCCGGCGCTGACGGGAGCTGTCAGGTTGTGCTCATGGGCACGGCGCTGGGTGAAGGAT
>Ga0315284_10012121_pt1 | contig 12285 bp, 13 predicted proteins | sample YL17G09_16_MG_FD_203696 | JGI IMG/M metagenome (GOLD analysis project Ga0315284, IMG submission 203696) | Sediment microbial communities from Yellowstone Lake, YNP, Wyoming, USA - YL17G09_16 | ecosystem: Environmental > Aquatic > Freshwater > Lake > Sediment | place: USA: Wyoming | collected...
TGCACCCCTCGAATATGATTCAATTGTGTGGACGATATCTCGAAATTATTGCATTGCATGTAGTGCAAAATGCAGTCTCTACAATTTATGTGGAAAGAACTTTGAGATTGATCTTTCCGATTACGGTACGTTACATTTAAAAAAGAAGGAGATACCATGGATGACAGTGAAAAAATAAAACTATTAAAAGAGAAGTGGGCTACCTCAATAAGGGTAGCTCAAGAAAAATTTACAGAAAAAACACCGGAATATGAAGGTGGAAAATTTACAATTTTGGATCATTGGCGGTTACACGGTCATAAAGATGCCTTATACGAAATTTGGAAAAATTATTGTAGACTCTACAATCTTACCGCAGAACACCCAGTTCTTACAGAACAAGTATTTGACAAAATAGTAGATACTATAAACTATTTAGCTATGTTAGCGGGTATTTTAGCCCTTTACGGTGATGAAGCACCAACAAGTAATACGAAAGGCAGAAAATAACAGTCTTATGATACTACTTTGCAAGAAAACGTTTGGATCCGTTAGATTTTCCGGACGTTTTATATGAAAATTCCCGCGTTTTTACACGATTTTATATGAAAGGAGAAATTATGCAAAAGGCTTTAAGTCTTTCCTATTTCGGGGCACAGTCGCGATTTGCGAACGAAATAGATGCAATTGTATTTGACGGTCAAGAATACAGTCGCTATATTGACCTTACCTCCGGTGGGATGGGTACACCGTATTACTTGTGTACTACTAAGAAAATACCAGTAACTGTAAATGATATTTCCTACTACTCTTACTGTTGTGGCAAAGCAGTCTTTACAGAAAAAGAAACACCAAAGGTGGCTCTTTTTGATACATTAAATGCAGTAGAACCTGTAGAAGGTTTATTGTTTAGCAAGCGGTTTGAAAAGAATATAAACTTGCGTTACGGTAACTGGAGTGATGAAATTAGGAAGTTTGTAGATGGCGTTGTAACCGCATTTTCAAACGACTATTTTATATTAGCTGCAATAGGCAAAACACTATTGAATGAGGGTTCGTTTAGAGGTTTAACGTTTTGCGGAACTTCACCGAACAAAATTAAGTTAGGTGATTACCCACTATTCACTTTCCAAAAGAAAGTAGTGGGCCATTACGAAAACTTTAGGACTTTAGCAGATACTATTGAAGTTACGAATTGTGAAGCGTGTAATATGGATGCCTCAGATTTAGTATTTACTTACGATAAATTTAAAGACGCCGTAGTATATTTTGACCCGGCATGGCCTTTTGCCGCATCTTATGCGGATAAAACGAACCCTTACGCTATCGTAGCACACGACATCCCTGAGATATTAAAACAGCAGTTGTTAGATCCAATAGAAGCGTTGTGGACTTTAGATAAGCCACAAAAAATTTATGACGACGTTACGCACTGGATTACAATGGCATTACAGAAGGGTGCTAAACGCGTAGTTGCTAACACCCAAAGCACGAATTTTCCGGACCCTAAAGATTTAGAAACTTATTTACGTACTACGTTTAACGTAGTAAAAGTTGTAAGCTCCGATCAATTTTCCGGAATGGCAAAGAGTAAAACCTTTACAGAATTTTGGTACGTAATAGAATAGTGAAAGGAGAAAAAATGCGCCTAAGCATAAATGCACCCGCAACTAAAGAACTTGGTATGATAGAATTGCTTTTTGACTTTCATTTAATATTGAGTCGTTACTTAAAAAATGCAAACTATAGGATGCTAACGGAGTCTTTAGTAAATCGAGGTGATTTCGTAATGTTAGATAATTACGATGAAAAACGAAAAGATATTACAGACGATGAAACTCTCATAAAAGACGCAATCGATTTAAAAGTTAATGAAATTATTGTACCTGATGTGCTCGGTGATTCTAAAAAAACTTTTGAAAACTTTGAACGCTTCTCAGAAAAGTATGCACTCTTACTACTAAAAAACAATATTCACTTAGTGGGAGTTGTACACGGTAAAACAGTCGAAGAATACCTTTTAGCATTTCAGCAACTTTTTCAGTATCCACACTGTGCGTGTTTAGCAATTCCGGATGAGTTAGGTGTATATTTTGCGGGAGGCCGAATGGAATTCCTATCGGAAATAAAAAGACAAAACTATGATTTCAAACCAATACACATGCTAGGTGTTTGGGAGAATCCAATTGAAATAAAAAACTTAGCAAGGCAAGGTATCGCACGATCCCTTGATACTACGTCTCCGATATGGATGGCGCTTTGCGGAAAATATTTTTCCTATAAGGACGGTGCGACAGGGAAATTACCCAAAAGCAATCCGGACGATTACTTTCTTGCTAAGGACACTCTTAACATACGCATGATGCACAACTTAGGGTGTGCTAAAAGATGGAGTGAAAACAATGGAAAAAGTTAATACTCTTATTATCGACACACCCGCGCTAGAACAAAAACTGTATGAACGCCTTATGACAGTGGATACTTTAGCAATTGATTTAGAAACTACCGGTTTTAATCCAAGAACAGAGAAAACATTATGTATTGGCCTTTCCTGGTCTCGTGGTAACGCCGTTGCTATCCCTATGTATCATAGAGAAGCTATATTTCGACCAAACTTTTTGAAACTTAAAGAAGCAATTGAAAATAAACGTCTTATTTTTCACAACGGTAAATTTGATATAAAGTTTTTAAAAATATTAGGTTGGAATGTCACACAATACTTTGATACAATGTTAGCACATTACATAGTGGACGATGAAAAACAAGGTACACATTCCTTAGATCAAGTAGGTGCGTTTTTAGGTTGGACGTTAGATAAAATGGAACCCCGAAAATACTTGAAAAGTCGTAAAGAAAGTTTTGAAAAAGTTCCGTTAGCTGTACTATTACCTTACTGTGGCGCAGATGCAGGTGTCACATATGCTATTTATGATTACTACAAAGATAAAGTACCACACATTTTTCATTACTTAATAATGCCCGCAGTAAATGCATATACAGATATGGAATTGCAAGGTGTAAAAGTAGATGTAGAATATGCGTTAGTGTTCGATAAACAGTTGGAAATAGATATCGATACACAATTGACACAGATGCAAAAAGAATTTGGTTTGCTTAACTTTAATTCCCACGCTCAATTATGTAAACTATTTTACGACGATTTAAAATTAAAATACCACAGACGTTCCGTAGATGCGGAAGCACTCGAAGTTTTAGCGTCGCAACATAAAATTGCTAACGAAGTAAGAGAATTGAGGAGAATGCAATTTGTACGATCACATTACACAAAGAAGGTTCTTGAGATTAGGGACGAGAATGATTTTGTACATCCGGATTTCTTATTTCACGGTACTGTAAACGGCCGATTGAGTTGTGCCGGAGATTTTAACTTAATGGCAATTGATCGTGAAGATAGAATTAAGCGTATTTTCAGGGGTTCAGGCGATTGTCTAATTATGGAGTGTGATTATCGGGCTATTGAGTTAAAGTTGGCGGCCTATTTAAGTGGAGATCAAAAAATGATTGCTTTATTTCGAGATGGTAGAGATTTTCATAGTGAAATGGGTTCAAAACTTTACAATAAACCTATTTCAGAGCTAACTGAAACTAATCGAGTTATTACTAAGATGGTAGTATTCGGTGTTCTGTATGGTAGGGGTGCTAAATCTATAGCAGATGAATGGCATATTTCCGAAAAAGAAGCTGCAAAATATATTGATATGTTATTTAAAGAATTTCCGAATTTGGAAAATTTGGTAAATCGACTAAAAGTAGATGGTGTTCGATTTAGAGAAGCACACACTTTGCAAGGACGTATACGTCGTTGGCGGAGTGATTACCCAGATTGGAAATTAGAAAAAGAAGCTACAAATTTTCCGTTTGCTAGTTTAGCAAGTGACATCACGTTAACAGCGGCTGTACTGATTGATCAATTTTATCGCAAAAACAGAATGCGCTCAAGAGTATTATGGACGGTACACGATGCTATAGTGCAAGAAATAGCACCAAACGAACTTGCTCTAGCTGCACGTGCCGCTAGGAGTTTAATGTTGTTAGCACCTTTACAATGGTGTCCTGATTTACCCTTTGATATGGATTGCAAAATAGAGGTAGGAGTGTCTTGGGGTGATTGTGAAAAATATAAATTTGAGCAAGTTGAAAATTTATCGAACCCACAATTAAAACTGTGGGGTTATGAATTGGATAAGGAAATTTTCGATCTCTCAGATTTAAGAAGTAAGTAGGAGTTAAAATGGATAGTGAACGTGAGATACTTGAAGAGGACGAAGAATTTTTTACGTGTGATTGCTGTGCTTGTGCAAAAAAAGAATATGGACCCGCAATTGGACGTATGTATAGAAAGTATCGTTGCCGATTGACAGGACGATTTGTAAAAGCAGAAAGTACGTGTGAATATTGGGAAATGGTTATATAGTTTCAATAGATCCTGGAGAAACCTCAGGATATTGTGTTTACGATTGCCCGTCAAAAATAATTTTAGATTATGGTATTGAAAAAGGAGACGCGATGGCTTACCTTTTTCAAACCTATTTACGCACACTAAACGTAGAAGTAGCTATTGTCGAAAAATTTGTATTGTTTGGTGATATGGCAAAACCTCTTACGGGTGATGAAATGTATACGTCTCAACTTATAGGCAAATTAAAATTTATAGCGGAAGGATTTAAGGTACCGGTTTATATGAGTGAACCTATGAAGAAAATACCATTCGGTGATAAAAGATTGAAAGTGTTAAACTTATATACGACCCCGATACACGTAAGAGACAGCATACGACATTTATTGTCTTACCTAGCCCAAACAAAGGGGGTGAATCCGAACACCCTTGAAATACGAAAACCTGTACAAAAACTACTTTCAAAATCTTAAACCAAACTCTTCAGGAGAGTGTGCAGTCAATTGTCCTTTCCATGAAGATAAAACTCCTTCCATGTCCGTCAACTTAAATAATGGATTTTTTAATTGCTTTAGTTGTGCGGAAGCCGGTTCAGCTGTAGGTTTTATTATAAAAATGGATGCTTGTGATTTACATACTGCATTGGCTAAACAAGAACAGTTTATATATCGAGATCCTACACAAACGAATTTAACTGACGAACACACAATTGCCTTGTCAAGAATGACACCCAGTGATTATGATTTTTGGACCCGAAGAAGTATTTCTAAAGCAACACTACAAGCTCTTGGTGTTGGAAAAGACGGTATAGAAAGTTATGTATTTCCCTACTATGATTTGGTAGGACGATTAACGTTGTTTAAAATTATAAGTAGTAGGGATAAGCATCAAACCTTTTGGCGACCACGAGGTCTTCGTGATGCCTTACGTATATTTAACGTTTTCGATATTGAACTCTCCAAACCCAGTCGTTCTTTACTTTTAGTTTGCGAGGGTGAAAAAGATACATTAGCTGCAAAAGAGATGGGTTTTTACGCAGTAGGGATTAGTGGTGTGCGGGGATTTGACAGTAAATATGCATCTTTATTTACAGGCACCAACGTCGTAGTAGTAATGGATAATGACGAAGAAGGTTATAGAGCTTCAAAAGAAATTGCACAAGATATTCGTAGACACGCCGATGTAAAGGTAATACACTGGCGTGCTACAGCAGAGCATTACGACTTAAACGATCTATTAATAGATCATGGACCAGAAGAAGGCAAACGACACTTATTGCAACTTGTTCAAGATGCCGAAGTAGTAATGAAACGTGTAAAAAAAGCTATACACGTAGATCTTCTGAACGCAAGTGAAAAAGCACTTCTAACAAAAATTCCACATGATTCCTTTATCGATCAATACGTGTCCTATGCGGCACATCGTACAGATGCGCCTTTAATATTTCACTACACAATTGCATTATTGTTAATTTCGGCAATAATGGAAGGTAATGTACGTTTATACCTCTCCACTGGAACTATGAAACCCAATTTGTGGATACTATTGTTGGGTACCTCCGCATTGTATCGAAAATCTACTTCGCTAAATATAGGCATGAGTATATTACGCGCTGTGGATCCGACTTTGTTGATTTCATCTGATTTTTCACCGGAGGGTTTACTGCAGGAATTAAGTGAGCAAGCAAAAGGTGTCATATGCCGTGACGAGTTTAGTGGTTTTTTAGAAACAGCTTCTAAACGAGAATATATGGCAGGTACAAAATCCACATTGATGAAGTTATTTGACGGTTCCTCTTTTAAACGTCGTTTGCGAAAAGAAACAGTGGAAGTTGTCGATCCTTATGTTGTCCTTTTATCAGCTACTGTGGATAAGACGTTAGCGGAGAGTTTAACCACTGAAGATTTTTATTCTGGTTTCGCAGGACGATTTCTACTTATTCGACCAGATAAATTACGTCCCCGAAAAGCAGTAACTTTAGTAGAATCTACATCTTTAGATGAAGAACACGCACTAATTTCGACACTTACACACATTAGGGACAATTTAAAACCGTATCCATGTTCACTATTGCTTATGGGTAAAGACGCTGAAACGAAATCGCAACAAATTCTAAGACTTGAACTACCCACATTTATTCAAGTAATTTTTGAAAAAGAAGTACTCGAACGTTGGAACGAAATGGCACAAAAATTGGAAGAATACGCTATGTCTTCTCCTTATCCAGACGAAATTAGTCCTAGTTTAACACGTTTGGGTGATTACATATTGAAAATAGCTACTTGTTTCCAAGCGGCAGAAACACTTCCGGAAGAAGGCAAACTTACTGTAGAATACCATAATTTACTAAGAGCCGCGCAAATAGTTGTAGAGTGTGTAAAATCGACGTCTGATATAATATCGGACGCAGTGGGTAGAAAAGGTAAATTTAATATGGAGAGAATACTCAATATTATTAGATTGAAGGGCACAATGACTCGAGCAGAAGTAATGAATCGCTGCGGAGAACTCACCGCGTCCGAAATGGATACGATTGTTCGCACTTTAGTCGAACGCGGTATGATTCAAGAAGTAATAGGAACTCATAACAACAGTAAAAGTTACATGTATTTAGAACCGGAATGTGAATAATCTACTTATCTATTTTATCGATAGTAGCGGTTACAGTTGTAGTAACTTTGGATTCACTGTCCTTAATAACAGTCTTTACGGTAGCTGCTTTGACTATAGCATAACCAATCTGGGTTGTTCCATTATACAAACCTGTCGCGCCAAGACCCACAAAGATTCCCATTTGAACAAATGGTCTCCACATAAAGGGTTCTGAACCCAAAAGGAATACGGTAAGAAACCCAAACACTACACTTACTAATATTGACCATTGTCCGAGCTTATCTTTAGCAAGTTGCTTTACAAACTCAGTTAAAGCCATTGCAATAGGTATTAATATCGCTACTAATTTCCAATCTATATTTTCTAACATGATATCACCTCCTTATATTTCCGGATTACGTTTTTTTGCGGCGCGATATCCGCCAGTAGCAGATCCGAATATGGCAAAGCCGTTTAGTACAGCTAATATTATACTTGCTACTGTAATGCTGCCTAACAATAATGTTGTACCTACAGTAATACCTAACGACAAACTTAGTGCCGTTATTATAGGTACTACATCAGGCAACTTTTTCTTTTTAGGTACTACCAGCATAATAGATTTCTTAATTACTTCAGTCGCCGTAATAACTAATGCTGTTGCTACTGCCGGTGTTGCTAAAGATTCTATTGTTATCGGTACTTCCATCTTAATACTCGTTAAAACTGCCGTTTATTATAATCATTCGCTTTTTAGCTTCTTCGTGTATCCAACTAAATTCTTCATTTGTTACACTCGGACTTAATAGTAAATGTTCACTCCAATTGTGTAAAGACAACCTACGCAAATCTATATCACGTGTTATCTTACCTTCTTTCAATGCAGTATTCCACCACATTGTTCCCGGTAGGGGAGTAGCTACAAAGAACCACATATGACTAGAGTGATGTATTTTACCTAAGTTCTTCATATCTATATACCAATCTAAAAGAGAGAGAGTTTCTTTCATTTGAGCAAACGTTTCCCTGGGTGCACCGAAAATAAAAGAACATCCTGTAACGAAACCAAACTCTCCCGACAATAATAACGCTTCTTTAATTTTTTCTACTGTATATCCTTTGCCTTTAGTCTGAAGTAAAATAGTATCGTTACCAAAATCTATACCCATATTCCACGCGACTACTCCCAATTGCTTCCAAAGTGTACAAAGTTCCCTAGTAACGGTATCTGCTCTAACGTGTATACTGTACTTAATTTTGCCTATCAGGTTTCTCTTTCCCAATTCCAACATAAATTGTACTAACCACGCCTTGTTAAGACCAAATACATCGTCCCAAAAGACGATATGACGAATATTAAGTACCTTATAATATAACTCGATCTCGTTTACAACGGTTTTTACGGATCTAAGTCGGACCTTTTTAGACATAGTTCTAATATTACAATAACTGCAATTAAAATAACACCCCCTTGATGTTGTCATACCCACAACGCCGTTATAAAGCCATTTTGGTGTATACTTGACCAAATCCACTACAGGTAAAGTGTTAATATCTACAGGTACCGGTGGAATAGTACTTAAGTTACCGCGAACTATAAGTCCGGGAATCCTTAGTAAGTTTTCACCATTTACTAACATCGCAAATGCTTCTTCTGCTTCTCCTAAAATTGCGTAATCAAAAGGAGAATTCTCAAAACTACTAGGCATACTTGTAATGTGATACCCTCCTATTAATAGTTTAGCGTAAGGTGCTTTAGCTTTAATCTTCCACGCTTGTTCGACTACTTCTGCATGCCAAACCGTATAACTTCCTATAGCAATAATATCCGGTTTCCAACTATCTAAAATATCGAATAAGGGTTCTCGTTGTGCATCTACGACTTTAATTTCGGCGTCTGTATACGTTTCCAAATAACTCGCTATTGCAGCATAAGGATACATACCGGAAGAAATCTGATTATTATGGTATGTTGTTAAAAGTACTTTCATTTTTCTCCTAACCGCAGATAGTGTATCCACAGGATGCGCATTCTACGCATCCGTTACGGTGTACTAGTGGACTACCACATTCTAAACAGTATTTTAAATTTTTTATTTCATCTATTGACAGTATATCACACACTTGTGTTTGCATTTGTTCCACTAAACCAACCTCTTTCTTCTTGACTTTCATTATATTCTTTCGTCCAATCCGCATGAGACGTATAAATTTTACCTTCAAAAGAAAACGTATTTCGTATAATATTTATATCATTTACACGAAAATAGACGTCTTTAAAATATTCGATTACACAAAAACCATGAGACCAATTCGCTATACCTTTTACGTATTCGGGTTTAAGTTCGCAGAGTGCACCCGCTTCCCAAGCACCAATTGTACCATCTAACGTAGTTCGTGTAATCTTAGCCGTTTTATGACCGTGTCCCATAATTATATTTGTACCGTAACGTCTAAGATTCGTTTTAGCTAAAACACCCGATTCAGAAGCACCCCCTGTACCGTGTATAAACACTAATTTGTTGTACTGAAAAAAATCGCGATAATCTACGTATTCGATATTTAATTCTTCTAAGCAAAAAAGTTTTTGAGGACTTAACGCATCCAAATACGCTAATGCGGGTACTCTTCGCCACTTAAACGCGGTAAGTCTAAATTCGTGATTTCCTTCAAGAAAAATTATACGTGTACCCGGTAAACTATCTCTTAATTCTTTCAAAAAACGCACAGCAAGATGTAAATCATCTTGCAGTTGTAAAAGACGTTTAGGTTCTTTATCGAATTCGGAAATTTGGTAAAAATCAAAAAAGTCTCCACCTATAATAAGTATTTCGGGTTGATAGTCTTTCACAAATCTAAATACCATTTCACACACGGGTATACTATGGTAAGGTATATGTAAGTCGCTAATAAAAACTACATTCGTAAATAACTTTGATTTCGTTTTAATTTTTAAACACCCCTCCCAGAAATTTTACAATAGTGTTGTAGTGACACTTTGCAATCTCGTTAACATGTGTCGTCATCCATTGTCTTTCTATAGGATTAGTGAAAAAGCCATGTTCTAGAAGAGCATAATAATTTGCTACTACATGATTTTGACTCCAAGCATAATACTTTTTCATACCTATCGTATAGTTGTCAGGTCTTTTTGCAAATCCAGACAATAGCATATACGCACTTTGTATTTCTTGTGCAAACCTTGGATTCGACGGTACAGGATATCCAACAGAACAACCTCTTGCACTTGTGTTTAAGGAACCGTCTGCGTGTATAGCGAAAAATAGATTAGCAAAATTGGGTTCAGGTTTTTCCCAATTATCCGCACCCATTAAGTGTATTTCGTATGGATCGTTTCCAAATTCAAGTAATAACGCTTGTCCTATAGCTTTATTAAACACTTGTTCACCCGCTGTTCCCGTGGCACCAGTAGTTCTACCTACATGTCCCATTTGTATAATAAGATCCGTTTTTGGTACAGGTAACGACACGACAGTTATTTTATTGGCGTATGCAATTATATTTTTCGTATACGCTGGATTCGGTGCCCACTTACTGTTCAATGTACTCAAAGTTCCGTCTACATAGTTATAGTGAGTTACACCAAAGTGTCTTGGATCGTAAGTATTATTGCAATATTTATTCTGCATATGTTCTTTCTTGGAATACCAAGCTAAATGCACTAAGTGTGCAATCACACCTAATTCCGGAGTTTCAAAAATTGCAAATTTACCTGTACCTTCAATAGCACCTAAACCCGCATAGTTATTTGACCAAGATTTAACTTGTCTTGGGTATTTTAAAAAGCCAGTTTCGTGTTCCATTTGTGACCAAGCGATATCAGTGCGAATTTGAAAAATAGCACCCCATTTAACGTAAAGCGCTGCTAGATCGAATACACTTATATTTTCAGTACCGTTTAAGTTCTTGTTGTACAAATAAAATTGGTCCACTAAGCTTTTAGGTGCTCCAAAGAAAACACCATTTATCGAAGTTTGATTTGCAATCATAAAATCACCCACTTTCTACCGTATACCTATACTCCACAAATATTCAATGTTATTCCATATTTTTGGGTATAAGTCTATCATTTGCTGCATCGTATTAGGTCCTATATCACCTGCGTATTGCGATAATCCATACTTTTTTTGGTAAACTAGCACTATTGCGTCCATTTTGGGACTCCACACCCCATCTACTGCTAAAGGTACTGTAGGTTTTATATCTGCGTTTAAAACCTTCTGTATAAAACGTACTCCTATACCCGTAGAACCATCTTTATAGATTTTATCAAGATTCATATCTTCTTCTCCTTCTTTTAATTGTGTATTCATTATATAGATTTTCCAGTTTCCATCACGGTTAGAGTTAAAAGCAATTTTAGACCCGTCAGGTGAAAAAACAGGGTGGCTATCATCTGCATTGTTATTTGTAAGTCTTATCTTATTTGAACCATTGACATTCATCATGTAGATTTCCCTATCTGTTCCATCAATTTTAGCGTAGTCAAAAACAATTTTAGTCCCGTCAGGTGAAAACTCAGGATTCGCGTAAACACCATCACCATTTGTAAGGTTTACCAGTCCAGAGCCATCAATATTCATTATATAGATGTCATAGTTATTCTGCCTTTCATCATGAGTTTTTCCATCACGGTTAGAACCAAAAACAATTTTATAGCCGTCAGGCGAAAAGGCGGGACCAGCGTCAGTATATTGGGCCTTTGTAAGGTTTTCCTCTCCAGAGCCATCGGCATTCATTATGTATATTTCATCGCCATCCGCGTTAATGTCACGCGACGAGTTAAAAACAATCTTAGAGCCATCTGGTGAAAAATTAGGAAGTCCGTCATTTGCATTGTTATGTGTAAGTCTTGTTTGCCCTGTGCCATCAGACTTCATTATATAGATTTCCCTGCCATCTCCGTCACGGTCTGAACTAAAAACAATTTTAGAACCGTCTGGTGAAAAGGCAGCTTGCCCATCATTTACCTTGTTATTTGTAAGTCTTGTCTCCTTTGAGCCGTCAATATTCATTATGTAAATGGCATTGTGTCCATCTCTGGTGGAGTCAAAAACAATTTTAGAACCATCAGGTGAAAAGTTAGGCAGTCTGTCATCTACATTGTTATGTGTAAGTCTTATCGGCTCCGAGCCATCAGTTTGATCTGTGATCATAATATCACCTCCTTATGTAATATATTATCTTGTGCCTATACTCCATAAGTACTCAACGTTATTCCATATTTTGGGGTAAAGTTCTATCATTTGTTGCATTGTGTTAGGACCTACATCTCC
>Ga0315284_10012124_pt1 | contig 12283 bp, 14 predicted proteins | sample YL17G09_16_MG_FD_203696 | JGI IMG/M metagenome (GOLD analysis project Ga0315284, IMG submission 203696) | Sediment microbial communities from Yellowstone Lake, YNP, Wyoming, USA - YL17G09_16 | ecosystem: Environmental > Aquatic > Freshwater > Lake > Sediment | place: USA: Wyoming | collected...
ATGCGACCCGCGTCATACCGTCGGCAACGAACTCGTTGAATGAAAAGAGGTTGCAGGAAATGGTCCAGTTCGTCATCTCAAAGATCGAGGCGCTCATGCAGGCGGCTCGCGAAAACTATGGCGTTGATCCCGTCATCTTCCTGGTCATCTACTTGGGTTCGGCGCCGTTCTTCTACTATTCGCTGTTTCGCATGATCCGTGCGCTCGCCAAGAGGATCGGGAAGGAGGTCATGCTCTGGAGCGCCATCTTTCTGTGCGCGACGGTGGCGCCTTTTCTCTACGTGCTCTTTTTCGGCCGGAACCTCCCCTGGTGGGTGTACGGCATCATCGCCCTGCTCATCGGGCAAGGCATTTTCTCCCTGGTCATAAAGCTGCGAGGCAAGCCTGGCGACGATTGACGCATCGCTTGCCACGCTCAATGCGTGGGTCAGGCAATTCAAGATCGCGGGCGTCGCCTTTCGCCAAAAAGCTTGGGCTGTAGCGACCAGGCTCTGGCATCAGGCGCGGAAAAGGACAAAAAAACGGGCCGGTCATTTCGACCGGCTCGCGCGCTTTTATGGCCCCATCACTTTTGCCAGGCCTTCTTCGAACGACTTGGCGTCCACAGACCCTATCCACCGCTGGACGATTTGGCCTTTGGCGTCCAACAGGTAAAAATCCGGCTGGACGCGATAGCCCAGCTTGCGCTTGGCCTCGGCGGTTGCGGGATCGTCAATATCCAGGTACACGAAATCAATCTTGGCGCTGTACTTTTCTTCCAGCCCATGCACGATGGGCCGCATCGCCTGGCAAGTCGGTCACCAAACCGCAAAGAACTCGACGAGCTGCGGCCGCCCGGTGGAGGCCAGGTATTTGGGATCGCTCTTGCGGAATCCCTTGACCTCGGTCCAAGTTTTGACGGGCGCGGCGCTGGCCGGCTTTTCGGCGGGCGCAGTCGGCGCGACGGTCGGGCCGGCTGGCGATGACGGGGCCGGCGTTGGCGCGACGGCGGCTTGCGTCGGCGCGGCGACCGTTGCGGGCGCAGGCGGCGGAGCCGCGCTCCCGGCGCACGCGCTTACCAGTAATACGACAACCAAACTCGACAGTAAAACTCTCACAAGCATCTCCTCTCACGTCGTTTATTGCCTATCGCATTGTCCCACATCGCTTCACGTTTCACGACTCTACTGCAAAAAGCCCTTTTTCACCGCAAAGACGCAAAGGACGCAAAGAATTTCAATATAAAACTTGGCGTCGCCTGCCCCCGCGCTTTTACGGGGGTTGCGGTTCAAATTCCAGTTCTTTCAGGGGGAGTCGTTTCACGTCCCAAACGTTGGCTCGACTGACATAGGAGCTTGTACGCCGAAGGTCTCTGCGCCCGGCTCGGTCAGCGTCGGCGTCTGCGCGGGCTCGAGCGGCGGTAGATCGTCCAGGCTCTCTAGTCCAAAGTGCTGCAAGAATGCGAACGTCGTGGCGTATTGAATCGGATGGCCGACGGTCTCCAGGCGGCCAGTCTCTTCGACCAAGCCTTTGGTCAGCAGATTCTTGAGCACGCTATCGCAATTCACGCCGCGCACCGCTTCGATCTGCGCGCGGGTGCACGGCAGGCGATAGGCAATGATGGCCAGCGTCTCGAGCGCGGCCTGCGAAAGCCGCGCGGTCGTCTCCAATCCCAGGAATCGCTCAATGTGCTCGGCGGCCTCCGGGCGAGTGACGAGCTGCACGCGGTCGCCTTTGCGCTGCAAGCGCACGCCGCGACCCGCGCCGTCGGCGGAAAGCTCGCGGAGCGCGGACTCGACCGCGTCCGCGTTGACCTCGAGCGCCTGGGCCAGTCGCGCCGCCGTCACCGGCTCGTCGGCGACGAACAACAGGCTTTCGATCAGCGCCGCAAGCGGCAACGATTGTTCTTGTGATGATTGCTCATCTGTCGTCATCGTGTATAATTCTCAGCAACAGGAGGCAAGATGAATCACCGTCAGCGTATGCTTTCAATCGCCGTGGCCGTGCTGGGATGGGCGGCGCTGGCCTGCACGTGCGGCGTGCCCAAGTTGAGTGGGCCGGCGCCGGCTGCCACAGTGCCGGTCTCGCAAGAAGCGGCCAAGCGAGTCAATACCAAGCTCGAACAGGCCGCCGCGCAAGCCAAGACCACCGGCCAGTACAAGGTCATGCTCACCGAGTCCGAAGTCACCTCGTATCTGGCCGCGCAGATTCAGCAACAGCAAAAGCAGGGCCAAACCACCCCTGTGACCAATCCGCAGGTCAAGTTCACGCAAGGCCAGGTGTGGGTGTATGGCACGTTCCAGTCCGGATCGTCTAAGATCAATGGATTGGTCGTCGTATCGCTTCAGGTTCAAAACGGCAAGCTCACCATCAAAATCGTTCGCGCGGATTTTGGGGCAGTGCCGGTGCCCGGGCCGCTCCTCGACCAGCTCAATCAGCAGATTCAAGTCGAGCTGGACAAGCAATCCGCACAGGCTCAGAACATTACGCTGACTGGCATCACCGTCCGCGAAGGCGAGATAGAGGTGACGGGCAAGACGAGCAAGTGACTACAAGTGCTGGTCACTTGACGGCAAGGCCTCTGGCGCTCGGGGCGGTGCGACTGGCGAGCCGGACATTCGTCGCGCGGCCAAGCTGGGATACGGCGTGGCGTGGATGTAGACGTGCGGCTTGCGCGCCAACTTTACTCCCATCTTGTCTTCGACGACCTGGCGTGCAACTTCTAACACCTGCTCGGCTTTTTCGGGCACGTTCACCTCTGCGCCCGTGCGAACGTCCAGGCTCAGGTCCACATTCCCGCCGCGCGGCGTGACCTTGACCTTGACGCTGATCACGTCGGCGAGCTGGTCCAGGTGATATTGCAGCCGCTCGACCAACGCCTCGGTCGTCACGGCCACGATGCCGCCGTCCACCTTTTGGACGCGAATCGTGCGGCGCGCCGGGCCGCGCACTTCTAGTATCACCAGGCCGATGAGCAGCACGTCGAGCAGGATCGCGCACAGGACGAGCAGCGCGCGGAACGGCAGGATGAATTCCGGTCGAATGCGCCCCAGTGTGCGCAGCGCGTTGTCTGCGACGGCTTTGACGACCGTCAAGGTTTCAAATGGGGCGCCCAGGCTGATGGTCAACACGACGAACGCGAGCAGGATGACCAGGAATATAATGATGCGATTAAAGGCGTTCACGCTTCTCCCTCGTATCTGTCACCCTGAGCCGCAAAGTGGCGAAGGGTCTCAAGACACAAACAAGGCTCTTCGCGCCCTCCGGGCGCTCAGAGTGACAAGTACATTCGTGTTCTGCTTTCACGCATACCACCATCGGGCGATATGGCGATTCTCAGAATGACACAGAAAGGCAACTCGGTGATTATACCATCCCGTGAGGGTTCTGACAACGAACTCTCGTTGGCATTTGACGGATTCAGCAGGCTGAGTAGAATAGTCGCAACTCCGCGCCTGTGCCACACGGGGCGCCTGCTCCACCTGCGCTTGCAGAGCACACAACTCTGTTAGAAAGGAGGTTGGATACTGGCTCAATCTAGACCATTTGATTTCTCGTTCCTCTTTTATCGGTTCAGCCAAGCGATACTCACAGGGAGAAGAACAAATGAAACGCACAGGGTTTTATCTCGTCTGCGCCCTCACCGTCGCTAGCCTGCTCTTGGGGGCTTGCGCCCCGGCAGCGCCCGCTCCGGGCGCGGCTCCCGTCGGCAAGGAAAAAACTGTCGTCATCGGCTTTACTGCTTCGCAGACCGGCAGTCTCAACGTCGAGTCCACGCGGCAGATCAGCGGCATGAATTTGTGGATCGAGCAGGTAAACAAAGCCGGCGTCAAGCTGGCCGATGGCGCCGTCGTCAAGTTCTCGGCCAAATTCTATGACGACGAGAGCAACAAGGACCGCGTGCAATCGCTCTACACCAAGCTGGTCAACGAGGACAAGGCCGACTTTCTCGTCAGCCCCTATAGCAGCGGCCTGGCCGACGCGGTTGCGGTGATCGCCGAGCAGTACGGCAAGATCATGATCACCACCGGCGCGGCCTCGGATAGCACCTATCAAAAAGGCTACAAGCTGGTTTACCAGGCCTATACGCCGGGCAGCCGCTACCTCACCGGCGCTTTTGATCTCCTTGCCAAACTTGATCCGAATGCCAAAAAGGTGGCGATCGTTCACGAGGCTGATAAATTCTCCACCGACGTGTGCAATGCGGCCAAGGCCTATGGCGAAGGCAAAGGCTACCAGATCGCTCTCTTTGAGAGTTACGACAGCAAGACGACCGACTTTGCGCCGTTCATCAACAAGATTCCCGCCGACGTGGACGCCGTGATGGGCGGCGGGCACTTTGCCGATACCAGCACTTTTGCCAAGCAGATGTTTGAAAAGGGCGTCAAGGCCAAGTTCTTTGCCTTGCTGGTGGCCCCGCCGGAGCCCAAGTTCGTCGAGCTGGGCGATGCAGCCTTTGGCGTGATCGGCCCCAGCCAGTGGGAGCCGCTGGCAAAATATTCCGCCGAATCGGCCAAGGCGGCCAACTTGGAGTATTATGGCATCAGCGTGGCCGACTTTGTCAGCAGCTACAAGGCCAAGTACAACGAAGAGCCTTCGTATCACAGCGCGGGCGGCTATGCCGCCGGCCTGATTTTGCAAAAGGCGATTGAAAAGGCCGGCTCGCTAGACGCCCAAAAGGTCAAGGCCGCGCTGGATGCGATGGACATGCTGACCTTTTATGGCCGCGTCAAGTTTGATACGAGCGACAAGAATCACGGTTTGCAGATCGGCCATGACATGGTCTACATCCAGTGGCAAAAGGACGCGCAAGGCAAGCTGGCCAAGCAAGTCGTCTGGCCGGAGGCCGGCAAGTCTGCCAATGCGCAGTATCCGGCGCGCAAGTAACCTTCTCTGGCCTCGTTCCCTCGCAGCCCTGATTCCCCACTGCGGGGGAACAGCTCGTGATACGTGATGCGCGCTCTCGTGCTGCACGCATCACGTATCACGCATTCCGTTTCAGGAGACGTATCATGAGTCAACTCCTCGCCTCGCTCGTTGACGGGTTGCTCCTGGGCTTTGTATATGGCATGGCGGCCATGGGGCTGAGCCTGATCTGGGGCGTGATGCGCGTCATTAACCTGAGTCACGGCGCGATCATGGCGCTCGGCATGTTTGGCACTTACTTTCTCTTTACCGCCCTGGGGCTTAACCCTTATCTGGCTATCTTGATCGTGGCCGTGCTGGGACTCGTCTTTGGCTTTCTGGTGTACGGGGTCGCAGTGCATCGGGTGATCAATGCGCCGCACCTGTCGTCCCTGCTGGCTACTTTTGCGGTCAACATGATGATTATCGGAGTCGGCACGGCGGTCTTGACCACCTCCCCCCGCAACATTGACTATTCGCTGGGGTCGTTGCAGGTCGGCCCGATCACTTTGCTGGGCAGCCGCGTGGCGTCTGCGCTGACGACCGTTCTGGCCACGGCGGCTCTGTATTTGTTCCTCTACCGCACCCTGCCTGGCAAAGCGATCCGCGCTGTGGCGAACAATCGGGACGCCTCTGAATTGATGGGCATTCCCTCGTCCCAAGTGTTGGCGCTCAGCTTTGGCATCGGAACGATGCTGGCGGCGGTGGCCGGCGGCTTGGTCTCTACTTTCTTCCCGTTCACCATTTTGAGTGGCGACGCCTATGAGCCCCGCTCGTTTGTGATTTGCGTTCTCGGAGGATTGGGCAATCCGCTGGGCGCACTCCTGGGCGGTCTGATCTTGGGAACGATGGAAGGCCTGATTCCGGTCTTTATGCCGGTCAGTTGGGTGCCGGTGCTCGAGTTTGCGCTGTTTATCTTGATTCTGCTCATCCGCCCGAGTGGCTTGTTGGGAGCGCGCTAAATGAACGCATGGCGACAACCCGGATTCTGGCTGACTTTTTTGCTCGTGCTGGTCGGTGGAGGCGCTGCCCTGGTGACGCGGGATAGCACTTTGCGCGAGTTGGTCTTTACCCTGTTGATGTTCGTGGCGCTGTCTTCCAGCCTGAACATCATGCTGGGCTACACCGGCTATGTGAATTTCGGCCACATTGTTTTCTTTGGCCTGGGGGGATATGCCGGTTTTTACTTGATCAGCCAACACGGCTGGCCGCTTTACACGGCGGCGCTGGTAGGCGGATGCGTTTCCGCGTTGATCGCCGCGCTGTTGGGAGCGGCCATCTTGCGCTTGCGCGGCGCCTATTTTGCGCTGGCGACCATCGGCATCAACGAAGCCGCGCGGGCGTTCGTCATCAACTTTGGCCCGTTCGGCGGCCCGACCGGCATGTTTATCAACTTTTCGGCCTACCAGGCGTATGGCGGCGCGATGCAGGCTTTGTGGACGACCTACACGCTGCTCCTGGTCGTCACGCTCGCCGTGGTCGTGACCAGCTACATGGTCAAGCACTCGCGGTTTGGCCTGGGGCTGATGGGCATTCGAGAAGACGAAGACGCCGCGATGGTGATGGGCGTCAAGGCACCCAATTTCAAAAACATCGCCTACATCATCTCGGCTTTCTTTCCGGGCATCATCGGCACGCTGTTCTTTTTCAAGAACGGCAACGTCGAGCCGGGCGACGCTTTTCGTCTCCACATGTCCATCGAGATGCTGGTCATGGTGATGCTGGGCGGCAATGGGACTGTGCTGGGGCCGGTGCTGGGAGCGGTCGGGTATGAGCGGCTGCGCGGATTCTTGCTCACCAGTCCGCTGTTCAAGAACTTGCACCTGGCCTTTGCCGGTCTGGCCCTCCTGTTGATCGTCCTCTTTGTGCCAGCCGGTGTAGTGGGTTGGCTGCGCTCCCGCTTCCCGGCCTTGCGGAAGGTGCTCGTATGATTCTTCAAGTGGATAAAGTCATCAAGCGTTTTGGGGGATTGCAGGCGCTCACCGACGTCACGTTCGATTTGCCCGAGGGGCAGATTCTGGGATTGATCGGCCCCAATGGCGCGGGCAAGACGACGCTCTTTAACGCCATCAACGGCGTCTATCCGCCCGAGTCCGGCCGCGTGATCTTTCGCGGCAAGGACATTACCGGCCTGCCGCCTTACGAGGTGGCGCGGTCGGGCGTGGCCCGCACGCATCAGGTGGTGCGCCCGCTGAACGAGCTGACCGTGCTCGAAAACGTGATGGTGGGCGCGTGCTTTGGCCGCGAGGGGCACTCGCGCGCTTCGGCGGCTCGAGTGGCCGATGGGGTGATGGAGCGTGTCGGCTTGACCGCGCGCGCAGGTCAACTGGCGAGCAGCCTGAACGTGGCGCAGAAAAAGCGACTCGAGCTGGCTCGCGCCCTGGCCGCTCACCCCTATCTGCTCTTGCTCGACGAAGTGCTGGCCGGATTGAACCCGACCGAGATCGAGGCGATCCTGGATACCATCCGCCGCATCCGCGACGAAGGCGTCACTATCTTGATGATCGAGCACGTCATGCAGGCGGTGATGAGCGTATCGGACCGCCTCATCGTGCTGGACTATGGGATGCAGATTGCCGAAGGGACGCCGCAAGAGGTCGCCAACGATCCGCAAGTGATCGAAGCCTATTTGGGCGATCCCAAGCTGGCGGAAAGGTTGTTGGCGGAGTAAATCTTTCCGGGTTCCCCACGATTGGCGCAGCCAATCGTGGGTCTTGAACTAGAACTCGTAAGAGAGGGTAGAGACTATGGCCCTGTTAAAAGTCCATGACGTGGTTTCAGGCTATGGAGAGGTGCAAATCCTGTGGGGCGCGAGCCTCAAGCTGGAGAAAGGCAAGCTGACCTCGCTCGTCGGGTCGAATGGGGTGGGCAAAACAACGCTGCTGCGCACGATGATGGGACTGCTGCGCCCCTGGAAAGGGTCGGTCACCTTTGAAGACAAGGACATTACGCGGGCTTCGCCGCATTCGCGCGCGAGCGCCGGGCTGGTGCTGGTGCCCGAAGGCCGGCAACTGTTCACCGAAATGTCCGTATACGAAAATCTAGAGATGGGCGCCATCGCCGGGCGCGCTCGTCCTTACTTGCAGCGCAACCTGGAAAAGGTGTATGTGTTGTTCCCGCGCATCAAGGAACGTCGCAACCAGAAAGCGGGTACCCTCAGCGGCGGCGAGCAGCAAATGCTCGCCGTGGCGCGCGGGTTGATGGCCGAGCCGGAAATCTTGATGTTCGACGAGCTTTCGCTGGGCCTTTCGCCGGTGCTCGTCTTGACCCTTTTTGAGACGCTCAAGGCGCTCAAAGCCGAGGGCTTGACCATGCTCCTGGTCGAGCAGAACGTCCACATGGCGCTGGCGGTGAGCGATTACGCTTACGTGTTGAGCGAAGGCAAAATCTGGATGGAGGGCGAGTCGCGCAGCCTGGCCAAGAATGAAGAGGTGCGCAAGGCGTACTTGGGCATTTGACCTTGCCACCATCACGAGCGTGCCGCATGTTTTTTCTGTTCTTGTGGTACAATCCGCGCCGCTGATGCGAGGCAACTGTGTCTGAAGAACAATCGAACGAACTGGCACAACTAAGCGAGCGCGAGCTCGAAATCCTGCGCCGGGTGGCGACCGGGGCCAGCAACAAGGAAATCGCCAGCCAACTGGTGATCAGCGCCAACACGGTCAAGGTTCACCTGCGCAACATCTTTGCCAAGATCGGTGCGCAGAGCCGCACCGAGGCGACGATGTACGCCGTGCGCCAGGGTTGGGTGGAGGTGCCGCCCGAGGCGCGCTTTGAAGCTATCGCTGAACCACAGTCGTCTCTGTTGCGTGTCGTCGAGCCGCCGTTGCCGTGGCCGCAGCGCATCGCGTTGATCGTTGCGGTGTTGCTCGTGGCGGCTGGGCTGGGCATCACCTGGCCGCGCTCGACGGCGGCGGGGAATGGGACGCGCGGCGAGTTTAGCGACTTGCCCGGTTCCAACGTCGCGGCGATGGCGACGGGCGGCGATTCACACTGGCAGGTCGGCGCGCAAATGCCTACTCCGCGTGGACGGTTGGCGCTGGTGACCTGGCGCGATAGGTTGTATGCCATTGGTGGCAGCACGTCGCCAGGCGGCGTGACCGGCGCGGTAGAAATCTATGACGTGGTGAAAAATGCGTGGTCGCCCGGCGCGGGCAAGCCGACGCCCGTCGCCAACATTTCCGCCATTGTCTTGGACAACCAGATCATGGCGCCAGGCGGTTATACGTCGAACGGAACGCCGACGAGGGCGGTCGAATGGTTTGACCCCCAGACCGACACCTGGACGAGCGGGACGGCGTTGCCCTCTCCGGTGTTTGCCTATGCTCTCGCGGTTCATGAGGGCAAGGTGTACTTGTTTGGCGGGACGAATGGGCGCAGTTACCTGGGACAGTCGCTCGTGTATGACCCAACGACGGAGCGCTGGACAGCGCGAGCGCCGATGCCGACGCCGCGCGGCTTCGCAGCGGCGGCCACGCTGGGCAAGGCCATCTACGTCGTGGGCGGATACGATGGCCGCCGCGAGTTTGCCACCTGCGAGCGATTCTGGCCCGACCGGGATGCGTGGGAACCGTGCGCGCCGCTTCAGGTCGGGCGGGGCGGATTGGGGCTGGTCTCTCTCGCCGGTCGGTTATATGCGGTGGGCGGCGGCTGGTCGGGCTACCTGGCTTTTGGCGAGCGATACGACCCGGCGACGAATGCCTGGTCACCCATCGAGACGCCGCTGGCGGGCGAGTGGCGCAATCTGGCGATGACTTTGCATCGCACGGACCTTTATGCCGTCGGCGGATGGAGTGGGCAATCTTATTTGGCTGTGATGGAAAAGTACAGCCCATTCCCGTTCCAGATTTTTATTCCTTCGCCTTAGACGCAAGACCTCCGAGGTTTTGGAAACCTCGGAGGTCTGCTTTAGATCGCGGGCGCGGCGAGCCGGGCGATTTTCTCGCCGGTTTCCTCCCACGTGATTTTGGACAGCCCCAGTTTCTGCCGCAATTGCTCTGCGCTCATTCCGCCCTTGTGATCGCGCACGGCGCATGTCCAGCGCAACATTTCAAACGAGACCTGCTTGGGCAGCCCAGCCAGGAGGCTCATGTCGCGTAGCACGTATTCCAGGTTGCGGGCAGTGCAGGGAAAGAGCTTGTCGCTCATCTGGTATTGCGCCTTGTATTCTTCCAACACGCGCGGCCAATCGGGAGCCAGTTGCAGCTTGCGCTCCTTGTGACGATGGCGCGCGTCGGCGTAGCGAATCCACACGGCTGGCGCTGCCGCGTCCGAAAAATCCAGGTGATTCGACACAATCGCCATGCACTCGCTTTTCTTGATGCCGGTCGCCAGCAGCAGCGTGACGAGCAGGTGCGGACGCGCATCGAGCTTGCATCCCCTGGCGCCCTGTGGGTCGCCGTGACGCAGCAGGTTGGTCGTCGCCAGCAGTTGCTCCACCTGGTCATCGTAGAGGATGTCGGGCAGGGGGGTGGACACGGGCTGATGAATGATCGGCGCGGCTGGATCGAGCGGGATCACTTTCGAGTCTGCCAGCCAGGCAAAGAAAACCTTGAGCGCCGTGATGCGCCGCGCGAGTGATTTTTGGTTGCACGGCACGCCTCGTCCGTGCAGCAGCCAGTGAATAAAATCATCCAAGTCCTTGGTGGCGATGCTGCCAATCGCCCGGTTCTTGCCGACAAAGTGGGCTAAAAAGTTGAGGTCGTAGAGGAACGACTTGATCGTGTTTTCGGCCAGGTCGCGCCGGGCCATGTGCTCGCGGAACTCGCCCAGCGCGATGTGAAGCGGCGTAGCCGTGGCCAGCTTGGCCGGTTCCGGCGGCGTTGGAGCGGTGAGGAGCAGAAGCGGGTCTTGAGACATAGTGACCTCCAGGTGGCAAAGCCTAGCACAGCCGCGCAGGACTGTCAAGTGATTTTGGATTGGCGCGCGCGTTTGACAATTGTTGTTTATGGTGATAAAACCATTTCATCGCCTTCCACTCTTGACTTGTGACGGCATGGAATTGGGGCCAGTAAGGGCAATTTGCGGCGGCTTGCAGTCCGAGTTTTTTGCGCCTCGGTGATCCGCAATCCAAAATCCCGAAAATGTGGTAGAATTTTCACACACGCAGAGAGACCTGACAGGTTCTTGAAACCTGTCAGGTCTGGCGATGACAGGAGCATGACTGATGGGCAAGAGTCTGATGGGACTGACAGATGACCTGGATCGCGCCCAGGCTGAGATGGATCGGTTATACCACGATATGATCGTGCCGGGACGTTGGGTGGTCGTGCGCCACACGAACGCCTGGCGTCCGCCGACCGATGTGTACGAGACCGACGAGGCGGTGGTGGTGCGCGCCGAAGTCGCCGGGATGAAAGAAGCAGATTTTTCGGTATCGTTCACGGATCGTATACTGGTCATCACGGGCGTCCGGCACGATCCCTGTCCCAAGGTGGCGTATCACCAAATGGAAGTCCGTTACGGCGAGTTCCGCACCGAAGTGTATCTGCATTGGGCGGTGGAAAAAGAAAGCATCGAGGCCATTTATGCCGATGGCTTTCTGCAGGTGACGCTGCCCAAGGTCCATCTCCACAAAGTGAGTGTCCCAGTCGCCAACTTGAATGCCGAATCATAACCATCGCCAAAGCGAGGTCGCTACGATACCTATGGATGAATCAATGTTCAGCCTGGATGGAGCGAACCTGTTTCGCCCCGACGCGATGAACACCGTTGTCGTGAACAGAGCGCCGGAAGAACCCGAGCCGGGCGATCAAGTTGAAATCCCGGACGAGTTAGCCATTTTGCCGCTGCGCGGCGTGGTGGTGTATCCCGTCACGGCCGTGCCGCTTACCGTCGGCCAGCCGCGCTCGGTCAAGCTGATTGACGACGCGGTTCTCGAAAAGCGTATCATCGGGCTGGTCGCCAGCAAAAAGCCCGAATTGGAAGAGCCTGGCGCGGACGATTGCTACACCGTCGGGACGGCGGCGGCGGTCCAGCGGTTGCTGCGCTTGCCGGATGGCACCGTTCGGTTGATTGTGTTGGGCTTGGAGCGCATTCGCATCGAGCAATACACATCAAATACCCCTTACCTCAAGGCCAAGGTCTCTCGCGCGCGCGAAACTCTGGAAGAGACGGTTGAGATAGAGGCGCTCAAGCGCAAGGTCACCGAGTTGTTCGCGCGGCTGGTAGAGCTCATCCCCGGCGTCCCCGACGAGCTGGCTGGCATGGCGGCCAATATCGAAGACCCGCGCCAGTTGGCGTATGCCATTGCCACGTACATCCGCATCGAGTTGGCCGACGCGCAACAAGTCTTGGAGTTGGACGACGTGGGGGCCAAACTCCGCAAAGTCATCGGGCTGCTCGGCCACGAGCTCGAAGTCCTCGAGCTGGGCAAAAAGATTCAGGGCGAAGCCCAGTC
>Ga0315284_10012125_pt1 | contig 12283 bp, 12 predicted proteins | sample YL17G09_16_MG_FD_203696 | JGI IMG/M metagenome (GOLD analysis project Ga0315284, IMG submission 203696) | Sediment microbial communities from Yellowstone Lake, YNP, Wyoming, USA - YL17G09_16 | ecosystem: Environmental > Aquatic > Freshwater > Lake > Sediment | place: USA: Wyoming | collected...
CGACCGCGGTTCCGCAGACTCTTACCTTAATCTCGTGTGTTCGGTCATATTCGCGAAGTCGGCTTATGCCGGAGTCTATCTTGTGATGCACGGGAGCATGTCTGATGAGTATTGTCTCGCTCATGTGGGGACAAAAGTGAGGAAGATGCACACTACCAGGCGTGACGCCTTCCAGTCCATAAACGTTCCACCAGCGGCGAGAGTCTTCCCAGACGGGAGGATAGACTCAGTCGCACCAGGCCTGCCTGCAAGGAGTGACGGTAAGGTGACGGTGGATTCGAAGATTGAGGAGAGGGTCGCCTTAGTGAAGATTTATCCCGGTATCGACCCTGGCTTGTTCGACTATTACCTAAGTACAGGAATCAAGGGTATGGTCTTGGAGGGCACGGCTTTGGGTCATGTCCCGACTAAACTCAAGGAGGGTTCCCTTATCCCAAAGATTGAGGATATGGTCAGCAAAGGGGTGTTGGTGGCCATGGCCACACAGTGCCTCTTTGGGAGAGTCAACCCGTACGTGTACAGTAACCTCCGTGAGGTCTCCTCAAGGGGTGTAGTCTACTGTGAGGACATGCTGCCTGAGACCGCTTATGTGAAGATGATGTGGGCTCTCGCCAAAGCTCGCGACCTCGCGGAGGCGAAGACTCTGATGTTAGAGAATGTCGCAGGTGAGGTAACCGAGAAAACTAGGCCTGAGGATAAATTCCTAAACATCTGAACCCTTGTGACTTACTTTCTGTCTACTCCTTAAGTTTCTTTATGACTTCTAATAAGTCTTTTAGGTTATCGTAGATGAGGAAGCTGTTCCTCAGTCTTTCGGCGTCAGTCTCTCCTAGTGCTTTAGATTTCTGTAGTTTCTCGTGTTGTTCATCAGTCAAAGTCACAAGGATTTTCTTACTCACAGCCCATCACCAGATTATCTTAGTATATCTAATATATGTCTAAGGATATATAAATAAGATATAAATTCTCCAGGTATGTGAGAGTTAGTTATACTACACTTTTAGGCGATTATGAATGTCGTGACTTATTTTTTCGCAATTATCCTCCTCACTGTATCTGAAAGTGAGTAAACATACTGGAGCCGTCCCATACGCACTTCTTTGCCTTTTCTGACGATTACTGGATAGGGGACATTGGGTTTACGCGCTACCTCCATCTTGTTTAGGCCGCGGAGTTTACGTATCAGGGAGCCTATGCTGCGTATGTCTTTCTTCATTGGCTCACTCAATTCTGTTATACTCAGGGACTCCTTCTCAAGCAGTAGTTTGACTATATCCTGCTGTGTAGGCGACAGGTCATTCATGAAATTATACCCGCTTTCTAGAGCCTTCAAGACTGCTGCATCAGCCTTAGGCTCAACATCATCGTCTGACTCATCTTCCCCCACTATCTCAACAGCCTCCAACACCTCATCATGTGGCTTATCCCCACCATCAACCTTAGCATATGGTTTCCTAACATGTTCATGACTTACTTTTCCAAGGGCTTGTTCCACGAAGTTTTCATCAGCGCTGAATACCTCATTGGCAGCGCATTCCTCAATCACCTTCTGCCCGTTCTCAAGGAGCTGCCGGGGTATGTGACTGCAAGACTCACATAGTCTCTTGAGGCCGCCTACAGTGTATGGTGCGATGTCTTTGCCGCCGCACCACATTATCCTCTCCCTGACTATCTCCTCAAGATCCTCTATGTCTAATGGTTTAAGCCGAATAGACTTGGACTTGCGGTCCCTGAAGCTGGCCTCTGAGGTTATCTTATCATCTAGGCCTTGTAAGCCAAGGAACATCATGAATAGGTTGTCTGTGCGGTCGTTGAGTGTGCGAAGCCATTTGAACAGGTCCTCCTGGTAGTCTTGGGCTTCATCAAAGAGGAGCAGCATCTTATCCTCTCCAAGCCGCCTTTGGAGGGCTTCGCCGAATCCGGTCTTGTCCGTCTTAAAGAGCCTCTTTAGGAGGGGTAGTTTAGCCTTGAGTCTGCCCATGACTTCTTCTGGTGACTCATAGGCGTTGAATGCTACGACGTATTTTACCCCCTTTGGTTCGTCCATGACGAGTTGGTTCATGAAGGTTGTTTTTCCGTATCCTATGGGGGCTGTGACCACCATTATCCTATCCCAGCCGCCGATACACTCGCAAACTTCATTGAACTCGTCTACTCTGCCGATTATGGGTATCTCAAGCGAGGTTGACTTGATGAATGGGCTCTTCTTCCACCCAAGTCTCTTATAATACTCTTCGCGGTTCATTTGTGGAAATACTTTAGTTTGATGTTATAAAAACCTTATAAATAAGTCAAAAATCATCCTAAATAAGTCAAAATAATAAGTCATGGATATTCTCATGACTTAATTATGTGACTTCTTTTTTTACTGATGTTTACACTACTATAAAATAAGTCACAAAAGTACGTCAAAATCTTGCTTTGTCTGAGTATGTCACAAGACTTTTAGGTTAGAAAACATATACCCTCCATATGTTCGTGGGGGTAGACGACACTGACTCGACAGCAGGAATGTGCACGACTTACCTGGTGGCGAAACTCTGTCAGACGCTTAAGGTAACTGGTATCCCGAAACTGGTTAGGTTGAACCCTAACATCCCATATAAGACACGGGGGAATGCGGCGCTATCATTTGAGACGAGAGATCCGAAAGCGAAGGAGACTGTCCTATCATTTGTTCGAAAGTACTCGATGACCGACGATGAGAAGACTAATCCTGGGGTAGCCTTCCTCGACGCACCCACCGTGCCATCAGAACTAAAAAAATTCTATCTGCGGGCAGTCTCAGAACTTGTGACCATCGACGAGGCGGATGAACTCGCTGGGGAAGTGGGAGTGGAAACCCATAAGATGAAAAACGGCAGGGGAATAATCGGTGCGATGGCAGCCATCGGATTCCACGGGGATGCAACCTACGAGATGATAGCATACCGCAGGAGGGAAAACTGGGGCAAACCCAGGCGCATTGACCGCCAGTCGGTGATGGAAATGGACAGGCGACTATATCCAGGGGTCTTCGACAACCTCGATGTTAGGGGACGGAGGATACTTATCACACCAAAAGGAGTGGACCCCATCTACTGCGGCATCCGAGGAACCACAATCGAAGCGGTCACAGACGCATGGAAGTGGGTATTGCCACTAGAAGAGATAGAATGCGCTCAACTCTACGTAACAAACCAGGCCACAGACGCGCACCTGAGGAGCAAACGCATCAATCAGGTCCGCCCATATGACTGCGTCATAGTGGACGGCACAGTCACAACCAAACCACGGAAGATAACAGGCGGCCACACCATCTTCACCATACAGGATGCTTCAGGTTCCATAGACTGCGCGGCATACAAGAAGAGCGGCCCACTCAGGGAGGCTGCGGTGAAACTAGGTGTCGGGGATGGTGTGAGAGTCTACGGTGGCATCGGCAGATACCCTAAGACCATAAACCTTGAGAAGATGGATGTGAATTCCGTCCAGGAAGAGACCAAACCAGCGCCGCCAACCTGTTGCGGGAAACGTATGACCTCAGCAGGCAGAGACAAGGGGTACAAGTGCAAAAAATGCGGGAAAAAAGTAAGTCAAAAAGACAGCGTAAATAAGTCAGCAAAGATTCAGGTTGTTCGGCTCCAAACTGGCATGTACGACAACCAACCTGGTAGCAGGAGACACCTTAGTAAGCCATTATTCCTCAAGGACACGATACTCGAACGGTTAGAATAAATTCACCCGTCGAACTCTCCGAATACTCGCTCAACCTTCTCAGCCTTCGAGAGTTCCCTTGCTTTCAGGGGGTTCTGCCTATTTCTGCGCATATACTCCTTCTCCAACCGCGACCCGCTGAGGTAACAGTCGATTACAGTCGCTGGGTAGGCGATGAGGGCGAGTAAACCCCCCAAGGCGACTGCGACATAGTGGTAGTTCATGAGACTGACATTAACCGTACCAGATGAGGGGTAAACCATCATCTCAAGGTAGACGACAACACCTATGCCAACCAAGAAGATTGCGGCCGAAAGCAAACCCTTAACGTTCTGCTCCAGATAAAAGTACCCACCGCCAACGTAACCGAAAACCAACTGGATGGCCGCAGCAGCCAAACCGCTCTTATGGACCCTCACAGTATGCGAGGGTTTGATGTCAGAGAGCACATGCTCCCACCCACTTGAGCGGCTGGCACTAATCCTCCCCTTCTCATCAGGCTGTAGACTCATAACCACCTAATTACCCCCCAACCTTTAAATCCTAAAATACACGCGAGCATGCTTACTATCGACGCCAGCAAAACCACATGCGCATACGACAGTGAACCAGGGCGCGGCCTGGTACTTTGTGAACTACTCGATTATGTGGAACATTAGTGAGTAGCAAAGCGATTACTTTATGATTTCTGCCTATTTTGAGTTGAGGGATTGTTAGCGATTGTTATGCAGACGTGTGGTTTATGTTATCCTGTCTACTTTTTCTTTGAATGTTGGGCTTATTGTTGCGTCTTTCAGTAGTTTTGTCACTGTGGGGTTTCTTACCACTTCTATGTGTATTTTTCTATAGGGGTTGCCGGCATCGTTGAAGTCTAGGAGCCAGTCATATACTCCTATTGATGTGTGTCTGTTATGGGCTAGGGCGAATAGGACGCTCCAGTAGTAGCCATCTCCTTTGCTTTTTGCGGTTTTTTCCCCTTCCATGACGTTCCTTAGGATTTCTGGATCTTCTGAGTTCCAAGCCACTCCTAGTCTGAGGAATTTGTTGGATGATTTGGCGTAGGCTATCATTTCTTCTCTAGGCGTCTCTGGGTCTTCTATCTGTTTTAGCGCCTCCGTCCATCGTGGACCTTGTGAGTGTTCTATGTCACTGCGTATTTGTCGTTTTACTCGGCGTACTATCTCATATATGTTTCTGGCATGTTCTCTATATCTTGTTAATATCTCTTCTTCTGTGGTGTTCATAGTTTTTGATATGGTGGAGACCGCTACTGCGTCGAGGTTGTCCTTTTCTTGGCTGAACTGAAAGTGTAGTTCGTTTCTTATGGTGAGGATGTGGTTTATACCGTCTTGAAGCTTCTTGGATTCATCGGCAGTCACGACATTGTGTTGTTCGAGGTCTTTTATGCACTCCATTACGCCTCTTCCACCGGATTTATATTTTATCTTTGCTAGTTGGATTAGGAACTGCATGTCTCTCAAGCCTCCCCGGCCTTTCTTTATGTCTGGTTCGTCGCTGTCGAACCTGGCATAATCCCTGAATCTCCGGTATATAAAAAGCATGTCTAGTAGGGTGTCCTCCACTTCCCTGGGGGAGACAGCAAATTCCCTCCTGACGTTGTCCTTAAATTCATCGTATATTTGTTGGTTTCCGGCGGCGAGGTATGTGTCATCTAGGACGAGTCTGTCGGTGAGGCTGAACTTGCTGCTGCTGGTGATGAACTTGTCTGTGCCTACTCCAAAACATGAAAGATCCCCTAGACCATATTTTTCGCACTGTTGTGAAAGTTCCTTTTTTAATTTTTCCATGCGCTCATCTCCGGGGGAGAGGGCTCTGTCATGCAGAATCATGTAGTCTATATCCGATTTAAAGCACATCTCTCCACGTCCGCTGCTTCCTACAAGAGTCACTGCAAGGTGATCGGACAAGCCTGAGTTGGAAACAACGTTCGCTACGATTCTAGCTGCCAAAGAAGTAATGTGCCTGCTGGCTTGCACGCCGTCGCCAGCTAGGTATATTCCTCGGATATTAGCCTTCTCTTGCATTACTCCTTCTGCAGTCAGGAGTACCGGAGGCCCAAGCCACACAGGATTTGATTGTGTACCATTAGTAGTTCGAATGTCCCCCTTGGCCATGAAAGTAACTTGAATTTTAAGAATATAGGCGCTATACACCACTTTTCCTCTGCTCTTGGGGTTCCTCTTTAATCGTCTACGAGCAAGTTTGTTGGTCTAGTGTTGAAATGTGTACTAGACCCCCTTTGGAGGTGATTACGAACAGCTATACTGCGGCTTTTCAAGCCGCAGATTAACTGTTTGTAATATCATACTGCCCCTTCAGGGGCGGTATGCGATGCTTCTGTTGCCGGGGGATGCACTCCGCCCGGCCATCACCTTCTCTTAGTTTTCCTCTGCTCTTGCGTCTTCTCTTTATTCTTCCCTATCTCATATTGGGTTTGTATGTTTGACTCATCCGTCAGTCACTTCGTACATGCTCTGTATCATTGGTGCGTATAAATATGTCCAATTACTATAGTAATGTGATGCATATGGACACGATACAGGTGCGCTTGACGGGGAGTCAAGTAAAGGGTTTGGACGATATGGTCAGGGAAGGCATATACTCATCCCGCGGGGAGGCTGTGAGGGATGCTGTTAGGCGCCTCGAGTTGACTGCCAGACTGCTGGAGCTGCAGAAACTGGCTAAAAGCAAGGGCGTGACAAAAAGCGAATTACTGGCTGAATTAGGTAAAGTAGAGAATGAACTATTCCAGCGCAAACAAACCTCGGCATAGGGTTTTCTTAGACGCCAACACCCTAATCTCCGGCCTATTCTACGAGGGACCAGAGAGCACACTCCTACACTTGGGCTTGGCGGGGGTGGTTGAACTTATTACCTGTACGTTGGTGATTGATGAAATCAGGATAGTGATACAGAGGAAGTTCCCTGAGAGTGAGCCGATGTTCAGCGACGTAACCAATGCACTGACCATCATCAAAACCGAGGATGGAAAAGGAGTCGAGGAACTCATAAGAGACAGGAAAGACGCTCCAATACTAGCCAGCGCGCTGAAAGCCCGTCCGGACTATCTCGTCAGCGGAGACAAGGACTTCCACACACCGGAAATCAAGAAAAGACTCAACGTCGTAACCACAACAGAACTACTGGCTAAGATCATCTGACGCCCGACAAACTAATGTTAACGGGTGATGCACTCCATCCGGTCATCACCCCCTGATTATTTTTCCTCCGCTCTTGGCTGTTTTTAATATCGTCCTTTGGCGATTTCTCCTTATGGACGCAGGTTCTGAGAATGGACAATCAGTGACTGTTTCAGGTCGGGTGACTGCCAATTCTGGCCTGCGTTCCTTCAAACTCAAAGACGGTGGGTTAGGCCAGTTTGCGTCATTGACTCTGGCCGGCGGCTCAGGTGAGGTTCGTGTTGTGGTGTGGGGCAGTCACGCCCGTCTCGTGTGGAAGGCCGCAGTCGGGGATGTCGTGTCACTCAAGGATTGCGTGTTGCGGGCTGTGCAGGGTCGTATCGAGTATCATGCACTTGCTGAGTCGCAGTTGCAGGCTTACCCCCAGCCGGCGGCCCCATCGACGTGTTAAGTCGCGCCTTCTGTGGGTGCTACTGAGGCTGCTAGATACTATTTGATTCTACTGTTCCACCCATCTCACCCCATTCCAAGGTAGAACAACATAGTCGGAACTATCAGTACTCCCATTAGGTGTGTTCTGCTGACTCCGCTGAGGATTGGGAGTAGGCCGACGGCGGTTGATAGTATGCATACTCCTAACCCAACCCACCCTGTGATCAGGTAGACGAGCGTCAGCACCACGGCCATTACCCCTGCTGATACGAGTCTATAATCTATCATGCTGAACAGTCGGACTGCTCTTTTTCCGACCCACATGTGCATTGTGAATCCGATGCCTGCTGCGATGCAGAAGACGCCTGTGAACAGTACGAGCGTATTGTAGTCCAAGTTCATTATCCTCTCGAGCATTACTGCGACTCCGCTCCTTGCGTTCTGTATCGTGTAGAGTGACATGAGGGAGTACATGCTGTCTGAGGTGTTGATTGCAGCGACTGAGACGAGGAAGCCCCTGATGCTTGAGCCGAAGATGCTCGACATGATGATTCCAATCTGCGATGGGCTCATACCAGGCAACACGCCCACGACCATGCCGCCAACCGCCCCGCTTGCAGCAGAACCCAATAGGCCCTTGTCGACGTCCACCCGCGCGTACTCCTGCTGCGGCACAGGCTTCCACCGCTGCCGCAGTGAATATAGTATCCCGCTCAATCCGAACAGGCCGGAGAAGACCGGGAACAGGATGTCAGTGCTCGATAGTGCGCTCAGGTTCAGTGTGACGACACCCAACACGCCGGAGACCAGGAATATGAGAAGCGCCCAGAGTCTGTTCCATCCGCCCTCACGCCAGATGAGGAAGGACAACGCAGCCGCAAGAACCCAGACGATGAAGTCACGCAGCCAATAGTATACGACTGGTATCACATACAAGGCGGCAGGCAGGAAGGCGACGCCAAACACAAGACCAAGGAGGCAGCCGTAGCCTGTCAACTTCACGGCTTCGAGTGAGCGGCCCTCAAGCAGCAGACGGTGTGTGGGGAGTATACTCAGCGCAGTGCCTTCGTCCGGGACGCCAAGGAAGATGGCTGGGATGAAGTCTATGAAATGCTGGGTGACAGCGAGTGATACCATGAAGACGCCGAAGCCTACTGCGTCGACGCCCAATGTCGCATACAGACTCAATCCGATGAGGCAGACTGTGTTCACGTGGATGCCTGGTGTGAGTCCGGTGATGAGGCCGACAAGGCATCCGGCGAGAATCAAGAGGAGGTACTCGAGCATCATTACCTTATTTATCCTTGGGGAAATATTTATAGTAGGGAGGTGTTCATATTGGATTCGAAGGAAAGGAAACAGTTGTTTGACCGCCTCAACAAGCTGAAGAAGGATGAGAAGAAGCCGATGAGTGACACTGACCGCCAGGCTGGTCTCCTGCACAGGCTCGACAGGATGCAGGAGCTTGAGAAGACCGGTGAAGTCGAAGGTCACAAGAAGGTGAAGAAGGACATCTGGAGGAGGCTTAGTGAGCAGGTGATGAACAAAGGCAAGTAGTTAGTTAGCATGTGGCCGAAGGTGAGGCAGCCGTTTGGTCTGCCTCACTTGGCCTCATTCAGCGTCTTTCCCTCTTTTGGTTCCTGTCCAATCTGCCAGAGAGATTCTTCATGGCTTTGTCGAAGCTCTCTTCAGCTTCGCTGGCTTTAGCGCCTACGCCAGTGGTTTCTCCCCCGTCAGTCTGGTATTTTTTCAGCCTATCAGGCAAGTCTCTTCGGTCCATTTTCCTTAACTTAAGTATACGCGTTTAAATACCTGCTGCATGGTCAAAAAAACAAATAATTAACATTGTTCATTAATATTTAATAATAACAATACGTAGATATCTAAATATATAAATATTATATTTTATTACATTTCCAGCACTCACCAACCCCTTTTTCCCTCCAAATACATTATGTACTCGTATGCACGTCACAGAACTAAACTTCAGCCCGCAGTTCACTGGGCTCCTGGAATCAGCTGGTATCAATGAACTCTATCCCCCCCAGGAGCTTGCTGTTAAAGCCGGCATAACAGACGGGAGGAACATCATCCTCTGCACGCCGACTGCGAGCGGGAAAACCATAGCAGCGGAACTTGGGATAATCAAGTCCATAGAGCGCGGGCGCAAAGCCATATTCATAGTCCCCCTGCGCGCCCTCGCATACGAGAAGTTTGAGGAATTCAAAAAGTACGAGAACCTCGGATATAAGGTGCGGATGGAGGTCGGGGACCTTGACGCAGCGAAATACAAGCACAAACCGGACTTCGACATCATGGTGGCGACAGCAGAGAAGTGCGATTCGATACTAAGGAGCAAACCGGAGTGGTTCAGGGGGACTGGAATCATAGTGCTCGATGAAATCCACATGATAGCATCAGACCGCGGGCCAGTATACGAAATCCTATGCAGCAAGTTCCGTAACCTCTACCCCGACGTCCAGGTCATCGGACTGTCAGCGACCATCGGCAACGCAGACGAGCTCGCCCAGTGGCTTAACGCCGAACTTGTGGTTTCTGACTGGAGGCCTGTGAAGCTGAAGGAGGAGGTGGTCGTGAAATCTGATGAGGGTCTGGTCGAAGTCGTCGCGAAATCACTGAAGGGCGGTCAGGTGATGGTTTTCGTGAACAGCCGAAAGAGCGCGGAGGCTGTGGCAGAGAAACTCGCAGCAGACCTGAACCTACACGTCGACAACGATAAATTGTCTGACGAGATTCTTGAGGCTATCAATCCGCCGACGAGACAGTGCATGCGCCTGGCAGCGTGCGTGAAAGGCGGCAGCGCATTCCACCACGCCGGCCTCGTGAACGCCCAGCGTGTGGCGATAGAGGATGCGTTCAAGCGCGGCGACGTGAAAGTAATCGCAGCGACTCCGACTCTTGCGGCGGGAGTCAACCTCCCGTCACGCACGGTCGTGATACGGGACGTGAAACGATACACTGACAGCGGCCTCGCCTACATCAACGTCCTGGAATACAAACAACAGGTTGGGCGCGCCGGCCGGCCGCGCTACGACGACCGGGGCATCGCAATCACACTCGCCAAAGACGAGTCTGAGGCAGACTACATAGTCGAACACTACATAAACGGCACGCCGGAGGCCATATACAGCCAACTTGGGATTCACCCGGTGTTGCGTTTCCACGTCCTCGCATCGATAGCGTCAGGGTTCACGAAGACCCACGAGGCGCTGGTAGAGTTTGTGAGGAGCACCTTCTTCGGCTTCCAATACGGCGTGAAACGGGAGCTTGAGGAACTCCTCGAGCGCATCTGCTCCGAACTTGAGTCATGGGGTTTCCTGCGCAGGGACGGCAGGTTCCTCATCGCCACCGAAGTCGGCGTGAGGGTGAGCGAACTCTACGTCGACCCACTCAGCGCCCACAACTACCTCACACTATTCGCCCAAGCGGAGAAGGAGGAAAAGTTCACGACAATCGGGCTCCTGGAGGTCCTCTGTGACGCGGCGGAGGTCACGAAGCTGCCTGTGAAAGGCAAGGAGGAGAGCGCCCTCTGGCAGAAGGCATACACGATGGAGGATATGATGCTCAGGGACCTCGGCGGCTTCGGCCTGGACTTCGAGTTCCTCAACCGCTTCAAGACCGCCCTCATGTTCCAGGACTGGTTGGACGAGAAGACCGAGGACGAGATACTGGAGTCATACGGTATGGCGCCGGGTCAGCTGAACATGAGACTATCGAACCTGCAGTGGCTCTGCTACGCCGCGGCGGAACTCACGCGGATTGTGAAACTCAAGAAGGCACAGGTGCACCTGAAGACCATAGAGACACGCATCCAATACGGCGTCAAGGAGGAACTCGTACCGCTCGTGAGCATCAAAGGGATAGGCCGGGTGAGGGCGAGGAAACTCTACCAGAACAACATCAAGACCGTGCTGCAGGTGAAGCACGCACCCCTTGAGGAGCTGACGAGACTGATAGGGAAGAAGACCGCGGAAAAAATCAAGTCGGAAGTCTGAAATCCTTACTCTCCGGTATCTCAGGGAATAGTCTCCTGCGGACTTGCATGTAGACTTCCGCGAGAGTCTCACCTTCAGCGATGTTAGTGCGGCCTTCTGTCCTCCAATCTTCAAGCGTTCGGATTATGAGTCCGGCGTCACGGCCAGTTGTGATGGTGTTTCTCATCACGAGGCATGGCGCGTATATGTCCCCCGCGTTATCCCACTTACTCTTCTCTACATCGGATAATCCCATCTTCCGCTCTCCTATCTCTCCCCTCATGAAATCTCGCAGCACCAGGAAACGGTCGCCCTTGTGCCTTTTCATGAGGGATGTTATGTACTCCTCGCTCTTTTTCCCTCCGAATACGCTCTCTGTGATGGGCTGGGCCTTCAGGGTATTCTCTCCATCGGGCGCTTCAGGGAATATCATCCGCCTCACCTGAACGTACAGCCTGCTTAGCGTCTCCCTCTGGCTTAGATTATCATATCTTCTTATCCTGCTGTGCATGAGCCCTTCACGCAGGAAATCCATATCCCGTCCGCTCTCGACGAATCCAGGTGTTGGGAGTAAGGAGTACATGTTCGGCGCGTCATCCCACTTTCCCATATCCTCCCTTGGAAGCACACGCATCCTCTCCTCCACCTCAGCCTTCATGAAACTTAAGAAAGCCCCCACCCTATTTGGCCCATGCTTCCTGAGAAGTTTCGCAATCATCTCATTGCTTTTTTCCGGCCCGAATATGCTCTCTGTGATTGGCTCGGCAGCCATAGTCTGAGGTAGGGCTTTGTAATCAGGATTGCCTCCCCCCTCGTGGGGTCTTGAGACGGACTTTCTTGGCATAGAATCATCTGGGAAGAACATACTTAAATTAATGTTTCCCCCGGTTTTCCCTTTTGTTCCCCATGACATGTGCGAACTCGTCAATCGAGCGGAGCATCTGGTATTTGCTGCCTGGGTGCTTCTCCTCGAGGCTGTCCAACAGTTCCCTGACAGTG
>Ga0315284_10012126_pt1 | contig 12282 bp, 9 predicted proteins | sample YL17G09_16_MG_FD_203696 | JGI IMG/M metagenome (GOLD analysis project Ga0315284, IMG submission 203696) | Sediment microbial communities from Yellowstone Lake, YNP, Wyoming, USA - YL17G09_16 | ecosystem: Environmental > Aquatic > Freshwater > Lake > Sediment | place: USA: Wyoming | collected...
TAGTGAAAATTTATGCTCTAAAATAAAACTTCCGTAAAAATCCAAGGGGAGGCTTACAAGGTAGTAGCCTAAATTTAGGATGATCAGGTATATGAAGAATGAAACGTAGAAATTACCGCTCAAGGAGAGAGAAAAGGCCTTAAGCGACGCTGATACCGAGAATTGGATTATGAAAAGATACGAGAGCAATACAACTAAGCCAAGAAGGCTTAATATATTTTTATATCGCCAATATGCTTTGGCTTTTCGCTGTGATTCATCCATCAAGTATGCTATGTAAAAATCATTATTTATTTTTCTTAATCGCCTCTAACGCGATCTGCGCTTCTCTGCGGACCTTCATGCTTTCATCTTGCAGAAGCGCCTCAAAGTCCTTCACGAATTCCGCGCTTCCTATTTTAACAAGCGATCTTATTGCGGCCAGCCTTATATCGATCGTCTCATCCCTCATAAGTTTTTTCAGCGTCGGGACAACTTCGCTCGTCCCTATATTACCAAGCGCGATCGTTGCTGCATACCGCAGGCCCTTCTCATCTCTTTCGGCTGTCTTTATCAGATATGGTATAGAGCTGGGATCCCCTACCTCACCAAGCGCGGTCAGGGCTTCTCGCCTTACATTATTATTCCTATCCTCTAATAGTTTATTCAATGCGGGTATTGTGGATTTGGAACCTATCTTCCCTAAGGCTATGGCAGCACTTAAACGTACATCGTCAACATGATCATCGGCCATACTGGATAACTTAGATACCGCCTTCTCTTCTTTTATATCCCCTAACCCCTCTATAGCCAAGATCTCTATACGAATATCAGGGTCGTCCAAGAGCTTCATGAAGATGTCGCTTAGGGTTGGGTCTTTCATCTCTTTTAATGAGCGAACGGCAAGATATCTGACCTCTTTATCGAAATCCGTCAGGGCCTCTTTTAATCCTTCCACTGCCTTCTTGTCCCTGATCTTCCCGAGGGCCCTTGCCGCAGCGCGCCTTATCTTCGCGTTAGAATCTTTTAGGTTCTCCAATAAGCTATCTGTAGCTGCCGGACCTTTTATATCGCCTATAATATCTATGACGGTAAGCCTCTGACTTAGCTTCTCTTTAGGGTCTTTTGCGACTTCTTCCAGGTAGGGGATGGCCTTCTCTTTAAGGGAGATCAGCGCGACGGTAGCATCGTGTTCATGCCTCTTATCTTGCAATAACTCAATATTCTTTTTAACAATAGCCTTGCCCTTATCGTCTGCGCTGGAAGCATTAGAAAGCGGAATAAAAAATATAGCCGAACTCAAAATAACAAAAACAGCGTACGATAAAATCTTGAGCCATCCTCTCATGTTACCCCCTTTTTTTATTCGAAGTACTCGACATCAGTAGCCTTGGATTTGCAGACTCCCCTTTTAGAGCTTTGTACAAAATCTATTAAATGGGCCAACTCTTTGGAGGGCTTGATCTTCTTCATCTCTTCGATCGCCTGAGTGGTATTAAGATCTGATAAATATAATAATTTATAGGCTTCTTTTATCTCCCCCATTAATTCCCTTGAGAACTTCGCCCTCCTCAGGCCCACAAGATTAACGGCCCTGACAACAGAGGGACCCCGCACCAGCATATACGGCGGCACATCCTTATTGATCCCACTAAAACCGCCTATCATAGAGAGCATCCCGATCCTGCAGAATTGATGGATGACTACATTGCCAGATATGAACGCAGATTCTCCAACCGTCACGTAGCCTGCCAGCAGGGCGCCGTTTGCTATTATAACCCTATCCCCTATTTCGCAATTGTGACCAACATGCGCAAGCGCCATAAGATAACAATCATCACCTATAACTGTTACAGAGCCGGCTTTTGTGCCCCTATGCACAGTAACGTATTCCCTGATAACGTTCCTCTTGCCTATCTTCACATAAGTCTTCTTATTCTCGAATGCCAGATCTTGAGGAAGGTGGCCTATGACAGAGCCCATGTGTATTTGCGTTCCTTCGCCTATAGAAGTTCCGCTGCAGATATACGCATGAGGCCATATCTTCACATTCGGGCCTAGCTCAACATCATCTTCCACTATAGCAAAGGGGCCTATCTCAACGCCCTTGGCAATCTTGGCCGATTTGCTTACAACCGCAAGTTCACTTATGCTCATGTTTTTTCTTCCCTTCAACCTTATCCAGTAATTTATTTATGGCTTCCGCTACGGGCTTGATATCGTCGCGCTTTCTCAGCTTTATCCTTCTCGCAAAATCGCCGTGCTCTGAAATCCTCTTGAGCTCTTTCTCCAGTCTCTCAAGAGGTCCTACGAATTGGTGGGAGAGTACGACGCCCCACAATATAAGGATCAAAAAAAGCGGCGGGACCCCGATCAGGAGCATAATGTTTATCTTCTTAATAACAGGAAGCATATTATAGGCGATGTACTCAGGGATTCCCAGCTGTTCTGCCATTATCGTAAATATGAGATAATAAAGGCAGCCGCCTACAAAGACCAGCGGTGTGATCATCGATATCATCAAGAGCGCCAGGTATCTTAATTGTATATAGCTTCCTGTGAAATATTTTGTCCTTATAAAACTGGTCCTCAAGGCCTTGCCTCCGACTTTTCAGTGTCCATTTCCTTATAACCCAATCTTATCTCATCATACATAGCGTCGGCGCTCGTCCCCGTATGCTCTGCGTTCGTCATAAACGCAACGGCACCGATATTGTATTCCGGCCGCCTGCCGAATGCCTTGATATAATCCGAAACGATATCCCGCTCCTGCGAGACCCATTTCTTGTCCGGGTCAATACCGCTGGTCGCTACTATCAGCTTGATATTGCCCGAATACGGGCTTGTGCCTATGGTGCCGACGGGAAGGGTCTCAGTCCATACGTATTCTAAGACTTTTGAGTTTGTAAAAAACATGGCCGGGAATATAACATATACCCTGGCGGCAAAATCATCTTCATTCTGAACCGATAAACTCTCCGGCAGTTTTTTGGCCGGAAACTTATCCGCCTTCCATTTCCAGCTTACGAGCGGATATTTGTTTTTCGAATCGAGCCTTATCTTGTAATATAGCGCTGATGCGGCCGCGTGGCTCGTTGCCCTGACGTACGATACGGGCTCTTCCCTCTCTACCCTGTACACGACCTTTCCTTTAAATATCTTCTCTTCCCATTCCTTTAAGGAGTTCTCTTCTGAGAAGGGGAACCACTTGACCAATTCCATCTTGTATTTAGAAGGGGCCTCGGCAAATCTTTTCTTTGAAATAAACAAACGGCCGAGAATGGCACTTACACAGAATATTAAGACAAAAACCGATAAAAACCAGAATATCTTCCTCATCTTCTCTTTTCTTTAATACAGCACATGTATAGGATAGTTCCAAAGAATTGCTTAAAGATATATTCTATTTTGATACAGGGAAAAAGTCAATAAAAAACCCCGCACCCGGGTTACCCGGGAGCGGGGTTTTCTATTACGCTTCTACACTTAGAAGCTTACTTTTACTGTACCAACGAGATCTGTCGCTGTATCATGCAGATGATCGGTATAAACCTCACCAGGCATGAACCAACCAGCCAGGATACCAAAGCTCACATCTTCCGTATAATCCCAAGTGGCTTGTAGATCAACTTCTTGACCGATAAAGCCCCCGGACTTGCTAGCATCAACTGCTGGATTATTTGAAAGATACTGGAATTGGTTCCAGAACAGGTTATAATTAGCTTTTAAAGTCAAGCTCTCTATTGGCTGTAAGCTGCCAAGGAATACAACCTGATGCTGGTTATTAAATGAAGCGTCCACATTGGACTGCATTCTATCCACTCTTACAGGATATCTTGCACTGTTATAGAATCTGCCCACAAATTCACGGATAGCTGAATCGAATTTGCCTCTGTACATCGGATCCCAACCAGTGTAATCGCCAACAGCTCGTGCTTCGTTACTTTCTGGTTCGTTTCCGGAATAGTAAATGTACTCGGCGCCAACTTTCGGCTTCCAAGCAAATTTGTCGGTCATATACCTGCACTCTGCACTTACATCAAGTGCCCAAGCGCTGCGATCTCTGGACTCAAGCTGCGTTCTGCTGCCCACAAACTGGCCGCCCTGCCATGCTCCTTCAGCCGCTAGCGTAATAACGTCTATCGGATCGAAGCTGCCTCTTAAGCCAAATGTGTGAACGTCGTTACCATGTTTGATAGGAGATATTTCGCCGGCGCTATTGTCTTTCTTGAAGAACCAATACGCTTCAGCTTCTGCCTTATAAGCATCAAACTTGTAACCGACGTTTGTGCCCCATAGATCAACGTCATCATTGGCCTGTATAGCATCCTCATAAATCTTCGAATACACGCCAGTGATAGTCCATGGGTCGTAATCTAACACAGCCTTCACAGCATCAAATGAGTTGATCGCTGTATATTCAGGAGCATTGAGATTTCCGGCAGCTACATTGCGAGTGCCCTGAACACCAAGCCAGCCAGCTCCAGGGTTCTGCTGGTTTGCGCCAACGATGAACCCTTTACCGAACCACAGATCCTGACGTCCGATAGTCAGCGTCAACGGCGAATAGATGAAATCCTTTAACGTAACGTATGCAAGATCAAGCATCACGTCAAATTCATCCCCATTCGGCGCATATCCGCCACGGCCATTCGGTACTGGACTAGTAGCCAGCGGAACAGCTGCGATATTTTGGATACCCCTATCGGTGACGTTCCAGTCTCTCTGATTCAGCACTCTGATAACTGTTGAAACGTTATCCGTAAGATCTGCATCAACCTCAACCTCGGCAACTGACATAAACCAGCTCTGCTCCGAGCCGTCTATGTTCCCCAGAATGGCGCCCTCATTCGGCGAGCCTTGATAATCATAGGCGTTTCTGAAGATGCCTCTCATTGTGAGGTCTCCGCTAACCTTCACGCTCTGAGTTTCAGCATATACACTTGCCGTTAGGCAGAGTGCTATTGCTAAAACGCAAAGTACTCTTAAAAACTTCATAAAACCTCCTTTTAGGATATTCTATCTTACAAATTAAAATATATTTTAAGATTCGGGCCTATTCAAAGTTAAACATCTTTTAAAAAGCGGCCCTTTCTCATATATAACTATTACTACTTTATCTATATCACCACATGCTGATAACTTATAGCTTTTTTAACCACCACCTCCTCTTCGCCAAGATTTAAGTTATCTATGGTGTTATAGGCGAACTACCTTTTTATATTTAACATAAAGTATATCATAAAGGAGTATTTTGTCAAGGGAGACTAAATTTTTTATTCCTAACCAATAATGCCTCACCTTTTTGCCAATATCTCTGAATTTTTAAATACCTGCCTTATTTCAGCCTCTTTTAAGCCTATACTTTTCAGTATCTTCCTTGCCTGGGCATCGGAAATGAGGTCTTTTCCACTATGCGCATCTGTATTCAGCACAAGTTTTGCGCCAATAGACCTGGCTAGGCCAAAAAGCCGCTTATTAGGCAGCGAATGGGATTTTCTGGCTGTAAGCTCCAGGCATACCCCCTTCGCCTTAGCTAACGCCACTTCACTTTTAGTAATATTACCCGGATGGGCCAATATATCGCACTCAGCAGCCATGGCTGCCCGGTTCGTTCCCGGTATAACAGGCTCTGAAACCGTTTCGCCATGGACTATGACGATCTTTGCGCCGGCCTTTCTGGCAAATTTTACAAGCGGTCTTATCTCCTGAAGAGGCGCATGCGTGATCTCAACGCCTGGTATGGAACGGATCTTCCAGTTCCGATTCAATGTTTTACAGATATTCACAATGCGCGGTATGACAAAATCTATATTAGAGGAATCTACGTGGTCGGTAAGAGCTATTGCCTTATAGCCCTTAACCTCAGCGCGCCTGACAAGCTCGCTCGGCAAGAGCTCGCCGTCTGAAAATAGGGTATGTGTGTGAAGGTCTATCATGAGTGCCTCAACAAATTTTATGCTGTAAATGATATCATTATTTGTTTTGCTGGTCAATCGGATTTTAGGTCGCCCGAGGCAACACAACCTTTTCCCCTAAAACCCCTTTTTCTTCGTCTCGGGCCTGACTGCCGAAATATCTTTTGCCTCTCCGCTACCTTCAGGTCCTTCGAATGCTCCTTTTCGTCGCATCCTCAGGATCAAATTTCGCTTCGCGAAATTTGGCGCCCCTGGCCCGAGTCGAACGGGCGACACCAGGTTTAGGAAACCTGTGCTCTATCCATCTGAGCTACAGGGGCATGCCGTTTTACTGCTGTGCCCTGTTGGCGAAATCCGCCGAAGCATTCAGCCTATCGCGCGTTGAATGCGAAGGCGGACGAGCTACAGGGGCGATGTTGTTTTACTGTATTCGCCCTGTTTGCGAAATCCCGCCGAAGCATTCAGCCTATCGCGCGTTGAATGCGAAGGCGGATGAGCTACAGGGGCGATGTTGTTTTACTGTATTCGCCCTGTTTGCGAAATCCCGCCGAAACATTCAGCCTATCGCGCGTTGAATGCGAAGGCGGATAAGCTACAAGGGCGAGCATACTGAATATTGTAAGCGATTATAACAACTTTTCAGGTATGTGTAAAGGAAGAAGTAACGATAGATTCAACATTTATGAGCTTTACCGCATACGCCGCCGAAAATATTTGCAAAAGTGGATCGCGGCTGTGGATCGAGCTAGTGGAGTGGAATTTATTGCGGATTGCTACCTTTTAGGATGTCACTTTTACTCTTATCCTTACCCACGTATAATTCGAGGCCCAGAGAATTGCAATATGCCCGGATCTCTTCTATGGTTTCATTGGGAGGATAGGATAGCTCCGGATACTGGTTGAGAACCCAATATATATATTGGCCGCGCTTTATCTGTCCGAGCTTCGATTTCAACACCTCTACACTTTCCAAAGCGGCTGAAGGTTCCTTTATCTCATCTTCGCGTTTAAGGCGGTCGGTTCCCCGCAATAACGAAAAGTGCCAAACGCTCGAGTTCTTCCAGCTGTATAATTCAAATCCTTTGAGCGATTGTGATCCTTTATCCTTTTGGTCCACCACCAAAATGAACATATTCCATTTTGGATTGTCGCGGTTCGCCCTCCACCACTCCAGCCATTTTTTGCTGCGCTCCTGCTCTGACATGGCAGATACGGCTATACCTGTGATTTTATCGGCCGGGATATTGAACATGAAATCGCCCTGTTCTATCTCGCGCATGACGAAAGGCAGCGCCCTCCTTCCCATGGCGATTAGCTTCTTCCCTGCCTCGCCCTGCCAGTAGTCCGATAATATCGATGAAGACTTGTATTTCTCTTTTTCGGCCTGCCACATTGTTTTTAATTTTCCGAATTCTTCTGTGGCCTTTTCATACCAGTATCCTTGATAATGTCTTATTTGTTCTTTTAGCCCAATCTCTGTATCATTCAGATTGCGATGGAATGAAGTAAAAATAATGGATGACATGTCATCGGGATGGTATATCCCAAGATCGTTGAAATATTTCGCTAACCGGGAACCAGACCACAACCCCCAATTGTTCCTGATCCACATACCTAATCCGAAATGGACCTTGCCGATAGCCGCGTCTTCTTTCTCATTCTTAAATTTTTCTAACTCTTCCTTCGTCATGATCTTCTTTAATTCGCCGAAACAATCGTCCAGGTCTTTCGGTATATATATCTGTTTTCTATTATTTTCCTGTGCACTGTCTGCAGGGTACGCGCACTGAGCAAACGATACCACAGCAAGGCACAATATAAACGCGATTAATGTTATATTTTTCATGCCCTCACCATTAAAATCTTTGTTCCTATCTTTTCGGCCATGATATCTCTCTATAGAAGCGATGCGTTGAGGATAGGCCGTTTCTTAATTTCGCAAACGGTAAATGTTCTACCGTCGCGGCGGTGGAATTGTTTTTTAATCTTGCGTCTGGTGCAGAAATACCCGCATCTTTAAGGAGATACGACTGGTCATTACATGAAGGGGATACGCAATGGCTATATAAATTAACGCTACTATGATTATCGGGCTTACGGCAATCAGCGTAAGAAATAATATAAATCTATCATAAGCTTTCGCAAACATATCTCACTTAATAAAAAAGACATCAAATATACTCGCTACCTTTATCTTATTATTTGCCTGTGGTATTCTCCTAAGAATATTCGCCGCCTTTTTTCTTGACCTCCAGGAGAAGACGAACTAGCAATACTCGTCCTTGATCAAGGACTCAACTATGTAGCCTTTTAATTTTTCACGCCCTTTTAGCGCAGTCAGTTCTATCAAGAATGCTATGCCGGCAATTTTGCCGCCCATCTTTTCAACGAGGTCTGCTACTGCCCGAGTAGTGCCGCCTGTGGCTAAGAGGTCATCAACAATTAATATTCGCGCACTTTTATTAAAGGCGTCCTGATGGATCTCCAGGGTATCTTTACCGTATTCAAGGTCGTAAGTAACGGAATGGGTCTTAAAAGGTAACTTGCCTTTTTTTCTGACAGGGACCATGCCGACACCGAGTTTATAAGCTACTGCGGCGCCGAATATGAAACCTCTGGCCTCCACGCTTAGAACGACGTCGATCTTTTTGTCCTTGAATTTATCTGCTATCTGGTCTACTGCTTGCCTGAACTTTTCTTTATCTTTCAGTAACGGCGTGATATCTTTGAAGATTATTCCTTCTTTAGGAAAACCGGGGATGTCCCTGATGCAAGACTTTAAGCTCTCCATAAAGGCCTCCAATTTTTTGGCGCAGTAAAAATTATCCCAACTAATGCAATGCGCTTTAATTGGTTGCGCGCATATTATTTTTTAAAGACCATCTGTTTTTCCTGCTGCACCATAAATTCCCGCATCTTCCGCATGGCTGCGCTCTCTATTTGTCTCACACGCTCTCTGGTTATCCCGAAATGTTTTGCGGTATCCCTGAGCGTATGCGATACGCCGTCTTTTAAGCCAAACCTTAGGCTCAATATCTTCTGCTCTCTTTTGGACATCTTCTCGAGGAGCCCTTTTATACGCTCCTGAGTCAAAAAGTTTGAGAGCTCGTCAACGGCAGAGACCATGTTCTCATCCTCTATAAGGTCCATGAATTCGGTCGAGCCTTCGTCGCCTACCGGGGCGTTCAGGCTCGATATGCCGGATACTATTTTGCTCAGATGCTTGACTTTCTTTATAGGGAGCTTCATCCTCTTGGCGATCTCATTAAGCTTTGGTTTTCGCTTTAATGAATTTGTAAGATGCTCCGTCACCTTCCTGAAGCGCATCATAAGCTCAATTATGTATACGGGCATCCTCACGGTCTTGCCCTGGTTAGCGATCGCCCTTGAAATATATTGCCGTATCCACCATGCCGCGTACGTAGAAAATCTATACCCTTTTTTCGGATTGAATTTTTCTACGGCCTTCATGAGCCCGAGGTTCCCCTCTTCGATCAGATCCAGCATCGACACGCCGAGATGCGAATACTTCTTCGCGATATTGATGACGAGCCGTAGGTTTGATTGGATCATCTTGTGGCGAGCGGCCTTATCGCCTTTTCTTATGCGCTCGGCGAGGAATATCTCTTCTTCGGCCGTAAGAAGCGGCAGTTTCTTTATGTCTTTCAAATATAAACGAATAGCGTCCATTATTTTGAGCTTTCAGCTATAGGTCGTCGGCCTTCAGCTTTTCAGCCATCGCTTTAGAGAGCTGACCAACGACGTCTAGGTTTATTTCTTTTTATTCTCTATGACTGCCTGCGCTGCCGCCAAGCGCGCTATCGGGACACGATAAGGAGAGCAGCTTACATAATTCATCCCGACAACGTGGCAGAATTTTACACTGTCAGGGTCTCCGCCGTGTTCGCCGCATATCCCGACTTCCAGATTGGGCCTGGTCTTTCTGCCGCGCTCTATGCCGAGCGCTATCAATTGGCCCACACCGTCGCGGTCTATCGTCTGGAACGGGTCCTTAGGCAATATCTTCTTCTCTAAATAATTCGGTAAGAAGCTTGCTATGTCATCGCGGCTGAAACCGAATGTCATCTGCGTAAGGTCATTGGTCCCGTAAGAGAAGAACTCCGCTACCTCAGCAATCTTATCCGCCACCAATGCCGCCCTCGGTATCTCTATCATGGTACCTATCATATAGTGAAGCTTGACCTTGTATTTCTTCTGCACCTCTTCGGCCTTGGCCTTTATGATATCATATTGGTTCTTTATCTCTGTCTGCGATCCGACGAGCGGGACCATCACCTCGGGAAATACCTTTACGCCTTTTAAGGTGAGGTCTGCGGCTGCCTCAAACACGGCCTGGGCCTGCATCTGGGTTATCTCAGGATACGTTATTCCAAGACGGCAACCTCTCAAGCCAAGCATCGGGTTAAGTTCGTGCAATTTTTGTATGCGGTCTTCCAATTTCTCAACCGATATGCCAAGATCACCCGCCAGCTCCTTCTTCTTGGATTCCTCTTGAGGTAAAAACTCGTGCAGCGGCGGATCCAGAAGGCGTATTATTACAGGGAATCCTTCCATCGCCTTTAATATCCCGATAAAATCCTGCTTCTGGTACGGGAGAAGCTCTGCCAGGGCCTTCTCCCTGTCGGCCTTCGTGTCGGCGACTATCATCTTCCGCATCGACTTTATCCTAGCCGGGTCAAAGAACATGTGCTCTGTGCGGCAAAGCCCGATGCCTTCGGCGCCGAATTTTCTGGCAATGGCCGCATCTTCCGGCCTGTCAGCATTTGTCCGTATGCTTAACTTCCTGATGGAGTCGCATGCCTTCATAAATTCTCTGAAATATACATCGCGCTCCATGTCCGGCTCAACCAAAGGAATCTGGCCCAAATAAACATTTCCCTTCGTCCCGTTCAACGTGATCCAATCGCCCTCTTTCACGATAATGTCATTTGCCTTAAAGTATTTTTTCTCCGAATCTATGTGGATAGCGCCGCAACCTACTATACAGCACTTGCCCCAGCCACGGGCCACTAGCGCAGCGTGCGAGGTCATCCCACCTTTGGACGTCAGGACGGCCTGGCTTGAATGCATGCCATGAACGTCTTCGGGCGATGTCTCTTCGCGCACCAATATGACCTTCTTGCCCTCTTTCCCCAATCTTTCAGCGTCGTTAGCCGTAAATACTGCCATGCCCACCCCGCCGCCAGGACCTGCCGGCAAGCCTTTAGCTATAGGCATTGCGTCCCTCTCCGCTTTCGGGTCTATCATCGGATGCAAAAGCTCATCTAGCTGAGAGGGTGCAACCCTCATCACTGCCATATCTTTCGTTATAAGTTTTTCCTTTATCATATCGACAGCTATCCTCACTGCCGCAGGGCCGTTCCTCTTTCCTACACGGCACTGGAGCATAAAGAGCCTGCCTTTTTCTATGGTGAACTCTATATCCTGCATGTCCTTATAATGCTTCTCGAGCCTATCTTGATATTCATAGAGCTCTTTATAAACCTTCGGCATTATCTCTTCGAGGGTCTTGAGGTCTTTGTTGTGCTCGCTTTTGCTCTCCTTGTTTATCGGACCCGGGGTCCTTATGCCTGCAACCACATCCTCGCCCTGAGCATTAACGAGGTACTCACCATAAAATTTACTTTCACCATTGCCTGGGTCGCGGGTAAACGCTACCCCTGTCGCGGAATCGTCGCCCATGTTCCCGAAGACCATCGCCTGAACGTTCACTGCCGTGCCCCATTCATCGGGTATGCCCTCTATCCTTCGATACGCTATCGCGCGCTTGCCGTTCCAAGACGAAAACACGGCGCCTACCCCGCCCCAGAGTTGTTCGTTCGGATCGTCCGGGAAAGACTTCTTCAGCACTTCTTTGATCCTGTCCTTGAAAAGCGTGCATATCTTTTTCAGATCATTTACGCCCAGGTCCGTATCACTTTTATATCCGTTCTTTTCTTTCACCTCATCCATTATCTCTTCGAGCTGCCTTCTGATGCCCTTGCCCTCTTCCGGCTCTATGCCCGCCGCCTTTTCCATGACAACGTCGGAATACATCATTATGAGCCTGCGATAGGCGTCGTATACGAATCTTTCATTCCCGGTGAGCTTGACAAGTCCGAGGATTGTATTTTCAGTCAATCCAACATTCAATACCGTCTCCATCATTCCTGGCATGGATTTCCGCGCGCCCGAACGCACCGACACTAAAAGAGGGTTCGTCGGGTCTCCGAACCTTTTATCCATCAATTTCTCGACGCGCACCATCGCCTTGGCTACCTGCTCTTTCAAGCCCTTCGGGTAGATCTTTTTATTTTTATAATAATAAGTACATATCTCTGTGGTAATGGTGAAACCTGGCGGGACCGGCAGGCGTAATTTCGGA
>Ga0315284_10012127_pt1 | contig 12281 bp, 11 predicted proteins | sample YL17G09_16_MG_FD_203696 | JGI IMG/M metagenome (GOLD analysis project Ga0315284, IMG submission 203696) | Sediment microbial communities from Yellowstone Lake, YNP, Wyoming, USA - YL17G09_16 | ecosystem: Environmental > Aquatic > Freshwater > Lake > Sediment | place: USA: Wyoming | collected...
GAACCTCCCACTCTTGTACGGCAGCGGCCTATATGGTGTTCGTAACGCGGTTGTTCTCGTCAACGAGCACGACTTTGCGCTCGATGGGCTCGTCCGTCAGGCAGAACGCCGCCAGGATCAACTGGTTCCCCACACTGCACCGATGCGCGGCCGCGCCGTTCAGGCACACGACTCCGCTGCCGGGCTCGGCTGGTATCGCATAGGTTTCGAGGCGCTTGCCGTTGGTGACATTCCACACGTGCACCATCTCGCCCTCGATAATCCCCGCGGCGTCCATCAGGTCCTTATCTATGGTCACGCTGCCCACGTAGTCAACATCGCAGGCGGTAACTCTCGCTCGGTGTATCTTGCTCTTGCATACGTTTAGTAGTCTCACAGAGATAGTATACAGCCCCGCGAGACAGCGTTCAACCGGAGTGGTATAATTCGGTAGCAACTGGAGGAGCGCTAAGATGAGTGATTTCCAGCCGAAGTTCCTGCACTGCCGGATACGGGTCCGCGACATCGAGCGATCGGTCGGATTCTACACCGATCTGTTCGGGTTCCGCAAGATACGCGAGCATGTATCGCCCGCCGGCAACAAGCTCGCATTCCTCGAACTGCCCGGCAGCAACACTCTCATCGAGCTGTGCTACCAGCCGGACTCGCCCGATTTCGCATTCCCCGAGGACATCTTCCACTTCGCCTTCAACGTGCCGGACCTCGACGAGTTCAGAAAGCGCTGGGAACCCACAGGCATCGAGTTCTGGCCCGAATCGGGCCCCGTCAACGGCGCATTCTACTTCATCTCCGACCCCGACGGTTACGAGATCGAAGTCATAGCAAAGGGCTAACCCAGGGTTGTAGGAGGCGTCTCCCGACGCCGATTGCCCTTCGATACGGCCCTGCGGGCCTACTCAGGGCAATCGGCTCCCAACTCGCAATCCGTAATCCCCAATTCATAATTCATAATTCGTAATTCATAATTCCCAATCACACTCTCCACGGCTTCCTTGCCGGCCTCGAAAGCATCGCGTTCGCCTCCGGGTTGTCCTTGAACTGCTCCTTGGCCGGGTCCCAGGTGAGCTTGTCGCCGCCCAGACGCAGGCAGATATTGCACAGATGGCAGATCGAAACCGACCGATGCCCGATCTCCGCGTCGCAGATCGGCTGTTTGCGCGAGCGCATGCAGTCGATGAAGTCGCCGGTGTGGTCGCCGGAATCGTAGAGCTTGATCGCGTCTGAGGGTAGGGGATCGTCGATAAGCTTCTGGTCGCTGGCGGCGATCTTGCCCCTGCTTACGAATATCCAGCCCGCCTCGCCCTCGAACTGGACGCCGTTTTCACCCTGGTTGGTGACCCGCAGCGGCACGCCGTTTTCGTATACAAGCGTAAGGTCGAATTCCGGGAAGGTGTTGTAGCAATTGTGCCCGATGTAAGGGCCCTTGGCAAAGCCCTCGACGCTGACCGGGCCCGTCCGATCCGTTCCAAGCCCCCACTGAGCTATGTCATTATGGTGCGCGCCCCAGTCGGTGAGCATCCCGCCGGAGTAGTCCAGCCACCACCGGAACTCGCCGTGAGTCCGCTGCTTGACGTACTCGGTGAACGGCGCGGGGCCGAGCCACATGTCCCAGGCAAAGCCGTCAGGCACAGCCTCGGACGCAAACGGGCCGCCGGTCGGGCCGGTAGGCAGATGCGCCTCGACCTTCGTGATCTTGCCGATCCGTCCGTTTCGCACCAGTTCGCAGGCCAGCCTGAAGCGGCCCTCCGAGCGCTGCTGGCTGCCCGTCTGAAATACCGCCCCTGTCTCCCGCCATGTCCTGACGATCTTCCTGCCTTCGTCGATTGTCAATGTCAGCGGCTTCTCGCAATAGACATCCTTGCCGGCCTTCATTGCGGCGATGGCGATATAGGCGTGCCAGTGGTCGGGCGTGCCGATCACGACCGCGTCGATGTCCTTGCGCGCGAGCAATTCACGGAAATCCGCGTATTTGCGGCAGTCCGCGCCGAACTCCGCAGCGGCCTCATCGAGATGCTGCTGATCGACATCGCACGCCGCCACGACCTTGACGCCCTTATGACTGGCGCAGCCGCGGGTAACGCCCAGTCCCTGTCTGTAGCCGCCCTTGCTGCCTCCGGGGCCGATGACGGCTATGTTGATCTGATCGTTGGCGCCGAACTTGCGCGGCCGAGCCGAAGCCTGCTCTAACTCCGCCGCCTCGGCCTCTTTGGCGAACCACTGCGGCACAGCCGCGAGCGCAACTCCCGCGGCCGAAGCCGCAAGAAACTCCCGCCTGGAAATCGACACGTTACTATCCCCCATGACATGAACACTCCTGTCGCGCGTTATACCGATGAGTTCCACGCGCCCACGGCCACTTCCTGCGCCCGCCGAGTGTGGAAAAACCGCCCGTGAAGGTGTGCCCATATTCCCGGTTGAAGAAGCCCAATGACTTACTCTGACCGGGGGGTTGAAATGCGACGCGGATTCTGGTTGATTGCCATATTCCTCACAATGCTGATCGCGGTGCCCGTGCGCGTGCCTGCCAGGGAGAAGCTGTTTCTATCTGGCGCGTGGGAGTTCCGGACCGACCCGACGGAGGTTGGGGAGAAGGAGAACTGGTTTGCCACGGGCGCAAGGTTCGACCGGACAATCACGGTCCCCGGCGCGTGGAACGCCCAGGGCGTCGGTGATCAGACGAAGGCGCTATACTCTGGCTATTCCGGCGCGGCCTGGTATCGCAAACACTTCGACATACCCCAGTCGTGGCGTGGCAAGCGCGTTCGGCTCTGGTTCGATGGCGTCCACAGGACGGCGGACGTCTGGGTGAACGGCGAGAGCATGGGCAGCCACATCGGATACGTTACGCCCTTTGTATTCGACATCACCCCGGTTGTGGTCAAGGACTGGAGAGCGGACATAGTCGTGCGCGTGGACAGCCGCCGCAGGCCCGCCACGGACCCGCTGTATGGATGCATGGACCTTATGGACCTGGGCGGGGTCGAATGGGGCGGCATCCACAAGGACGTGTGGATCGAGCCGGTTGACACGAGCTGGATCGAGAACGTGTTCGTAAGCCCACGCGTCGGCAGCGGCGTGGCTGAGGTGGTCGTTGACACCGGAAGCCAGATTCTCTACGGCTCACCCGAGCCGCAGCCGGAGTTCCATATACAGGCCGACGTCTTCGATATGGTCGGCAAACACGTCGGCAGCGGTACCGCACAGCTTCTGCCCGCCATGGGACCCGTCTACGCGATGGTCGCCATCGACAACCCCAAGCTGTGGACCCCGAAACGGCCTTACCTATACACCGTTGACGTGCGGCTGGTAAACGAGGGCAAAGAGCTCGACGTCGTCTCCGAGCGCTTCGGAATGCGAGAACTCGAAGCCGACGGCAGCAGGTTCCTGCTCAACGGCAGACCCATTTTCCTGCGCGGGTTTGGGGACGACTGCGTCTTTGCCAACACTATCGCGCCCCCAACTGACAAGAAGGTCTACCTTACCAGGCTCAAGGCCGCCAGGGACTACGGCTTCAACTACATACGCTGCCATAGCTGGATTCCGCCAAAGGAGTATCTCGACGCCGCCGACGAGATCGGCATAATGGTTCAGCCGGAGTTCCCCATCGCCTACGCCGAATTCTACAATGCCGGCACGCCCGAGCTGCAGCAGTTCTACAAGGATCAGTGGCAGGACGTGATCAAGGCCAATCGAAACCACCCGTCAGTCGTGACCTGGAGCATGTCCAACGAGATGTGGGGCGGCTTCGATCTCGCGCAGAGCATGTATCTGGCCGCAAAGGAACTCGATCCGACCGGGCTCGTGATCGATTCGGACGGGCTCTTCCCGCCCAACGCCGGCGAGAAGCCTCGCGCGACTCTCGATTTCTACGCCTGTCAGTTCGATGAACAGCAGAGTATGGGCTTCGGCGACCGCAAGTATGATCTGGGCCAGTGGAAGCCTGTCAAGCCCGTTGTTATCCACGAGATGGGCAACTTCGGCACGTTCCCCGATCTCGCTCAGGAAAAGCTGTTCGCGGGCGGCGTCAGGCCGTTCTGGCTGTCCGACGCGCGCGCCCTGGCCGAGACGAAGGGCGTCACCTCCCGGCTTGCCAAATGGAAAGCAAACTCTGATCGACTCCAGGCCGCCGCGCTCAAGACCAATATGGAGGACGCCCGGCGGTCGCCGGGCATCAGCGGTTACGATCAGTGGCTGCTTCAGGACTACTGGACAGGCTCGAACGGCGTGCTCGATATGTTCTTCGCAAGCAAGGGCCTGAGCGCGTCACAGTTCAGGCAGTTCAACGCGCCGACTGTCCTCCTCATGGACTGTCCCAGACGAACCTATCGACTCGGTGAGACCGCCAACGTCACGCTCCTTGTGTCGAGATACGAGGACGCCGCTTCGGCCAACGCCAAGCTGACCTGGAAGCTTACTGACACCGGCAAAGCCATCAAGCAGGCACGCAAGACCGGGCTGAAGATACGCGCCGACGGAGTGCAAACGCTGATGTCTCTCGCTCTCAAGATGCCGGCGTCCGGCGCGGCGCGAAAACTCACGCTGTCGGTCCAGCTCGACGACGCGAATGGCACAGTATCGAACGCCTGGGATTTCTGGGTCGTCCCCGCGAGCAGCACGGCTCTTTCGGGCAGCGTGTGCGTCGCGGGCTGCGATCAAGTGAAGCGTCTCTACCCAAAGGCGCGCTCCGTGGACCCCGACTCCTCGCCGGTGGAATGCGATCTGCTGATTGCCTCCGAGTTGACGAAGAGCATAATCGACTACCTCGTTGGCGGCGGGCGCGTGCTACTGCTCGGAGCGGAGGGATCTTTGCCGACCGTCGCGTCAAGCTACAAGCCGTATTGGTGGCTCGGAAACGCCGCCTCGGACAGCAACGCCGGAACAGTGGTGGACCCCGCGCATCCGGCCCTGTCGGGCCTCCCCAAGCAGGACTGGTGCGACCTGGAGTGGTATCACCTGCTGGAAGGGTCGAATCCGGTGCTGGTGGACAACAGGTGCGAGCCGATCATCCGGTGTATCGACCTGCCGTCAACGATGCGCGACAAGGCATATCTGTTCGAGGCCGGGGTAGGCAAGGGAAGGCTTCTTGTGGCGGCGATGAACTTCGGTAAGGCGCTCGAACAGGGCGATCCGTTCGCGGGCTTTCTGCTCGATGGGTTGATCCGTTACGAGCTTACGGCGAAGTCCAAGCCGACGTGCGACGTGCCCCCGGAATCGCTTACGGACTGGCGCACGGAGTAGCAGACTCGCGCAAGCTCGGTAATGCGCCCGTCGGGTAAGGATCGCTTGCTTGCTTGCCGATAAGTCGGATAGTGTGCCTGCGGCAGCGGATTTGACAAGCCGCCGGCAACGTGCTAACATAGCGCGTCCCGTGCGAGATGCCTCGAGCAAGACCAGCCCACACCAGGTTTACCTGGGCGAGCTTGTGGGTAATCGGCGCGGGAAGGGAGGCGATGTTTTGCGGAGACGAGAGTTTCGGCTTGCGAGAACCGCCTTTTCCGTGGCCATTGGTTTGGCCATCTTCGCGGCGGTTGCAGCCAACCGAGATGACGTCGTGCAAGCCGAGCGCCTGGCGATGGCGGCAGTCACTATCAGGTCCAGTGGGACCGAACTGCATATACGCACCGCCCAGACGACGATCGGCGCGGCCCTCAGGGACGCAGGGGTCGAGGTAGGACCGTTGGACAAGGTCATGCCAGCGACGAACCAACGACTCACTGATGGGATGCTCATAACTGTTGTTAAGGTGAGCAATGCGCTTGAGGTTACCAAGCAGCTCATCGCATTCGACTCACTCAAAACATTCACCAATTCTCTCCGGCCGGGGCAGGTAAAGGTGAGTTCCGCCGGCACGCCCGGCGAGAAGCTGACACGATACGTCGTCCGCTACGAGGACGGCAAGCCGGTCAAGAAGACCGCGATCGGCTCCGAGATGTCTCGCAAGCCGGTCCACAAGGTTGTCAGCATCGGCTCGAGAGGCCGATATACCAGCCGCGGCGAGTATCGCACGAGGCGTGTGCTCAGGATGTGGGCGACGGCTTACGAGCCGGGACCCAGAAGCTGCGGAAGGTATGCGTCGGGTCGCACGTCGTGCGGACTGCGCGCCGGTTACGGCGTGGTGGCGGTCGATCCGAGGGTGATCCGGCTGGGCTCCAAGCTCTACATCGAAGGCTACGGCTATGCCGTGGCCGGCGATCGCGGACGCTCGATCAAGGGCAACCGCATCGACCTCGGCTTTGCCACCGTCCGCGAGGCTCTGAACTTCGGATGCAGAAGCGTCATCGTTCACGTGCTGGGGCGGCGGTCCTGACCGTGGACGGCATATTCATTAGGCGGGGCCGCCTTCGGGCGGCCCCCGTCACGTGTGGAAGATGAACCTTACGTCGGCGCCACAGGTCAAGCAACTCCTCGCCCGATACGGCATCCGTCCCAAGAAACGGTTGGGGCAGAACTACCTCATCGATCGCAATGTGCTCGACCGGCTGCTGGGCGCGGCGGACCTGCGGCCTGATTCGCGCGTGCTTGAGATCGGCCCCGGACTGGGAGTCGTCACGCGAGAACTCGCCGACAGGGTGGGGAAGGTCGTGTGCGTTGAGATCGACCGCGACCTGGACCCTATCCTGCGCGAGACGCTTTCGGGCTTTCCGAACGTGGAAATCATCATCGAGGACTTTCTCAAGCTCGACCTGGCCCAGCTTCTCGGCAGTCGGGGCGGCGGCAAGTGGACTGCCATCGCCAACTTGCCTTACTACGTCACAACGCCAATTCTGACCAGGCTCATCGACTGCAAACAGCATTTCGATTCCGTATTGCTGATGGTGCAGCGGGAGGTCGCGCAGCGGCTTCGGGCAAACGCGGGCGGCGATGACTACGGCTCGATCACGGTCTTTGTGCAATACCACTGCGCCATAGAGATTATTATGAAGGTCTCCCGCAACGTCTTCTATCCGGTCCCCGAGGTCGATTCCGAGCTTATCAAGCTCATCGTTCGTGACGTTCCCCCCGTTACGGTCAGCGACGAAGCGCTTTTCTTCGCGATAGTCCGGGCCGCGTTCGGAAAAAGAAGGAAGACGCTCGTCAACGCGCTCTCGTCCTCGACGGCGCTGAACTGGGACAGACCGCGCGCGGAGGCGGTCTTGCGCGCGGCTTGTGTCGATCCCGGAAGGCGTGGCGAGACCCTGGACCTCGACGAGTTCGCCGGGGTCGCGAACGCGGCGTATTTGACACGGGTTTGCCCGTGCGATTAGCATGATGTCGGGAGAACGCGGCAGATGGTAGTCCTGCAATGGGTGTTGATCGTCCTTTCCGTGGCTCTGATCGTGATGCTGGTCATTCAGACGCGCAAGCGCGCCAGGGCGCTTGACGAACGGATCGAGGAATACCGGGAGGAGCAGGAGGCCGCGAAGTCGCAGCCCGGCCCAATCAACCCCTACCAAGACCTTGGCAATCTGATCCATCCCGACCGCGAGCCTCCCAGCGACAACCAAGAAAAATGATCCTTCGGGACTGTCTTGCCTGGCTTCTACACCTCGACCAACGTTTCTGTTTCCCTGCCGGAAGGACAAACCGCCCGCGGCCTATAACTTTTCGTGGGTAAGCGAGGTGACGAATGGACGGATCTTTTGACCCGCGGCAGTTCTGCGACACAGTGTTGGAACGCGCCGCCAGGTGCGGCGCGTCGTACGCCGACGTCCGCATTGTCAGGCGCGAGAACGAGGAGATATGGCTGCGGACCGGCAAAGTCGAGCAGCTAAGCCGAGACTCCAGCTGCGGCTTTGGTGTGCGCGTGATATTCGACGGCGCGTGGGGCTTTGCTTGCAGTCCGAACCTCACGCTTGACGAAGGCGCGCGGATCGCCGACGAGGCGGTCCGAACCGCCAGGGCAAGCGCGAGCATGAAGCGCAAGGACGTGATACTGGCCGACGTCGATCCGCGCGTCGGCTCCTATTCGATGGACTTCAAAGTGGACCCGTTCGATGTGCCTCTTGAGGATAAGATCGGGCTTCTCAAGGACATCGACAGCATCCTGCGCCGCAACGAGAAGATCAAGGTCACCGACTGCTCGATGGAGTTCTGGAAGCTCGACCAGGTGTTCGCGTCCAGCGAGGGCGCGTATATCGAGCAGCGCAAGATCGAGAGCGGCGCCGGGGCCAGCGCGACCGCGATCGAGGGCGGCGACGTGCAGCGGCGGTCGGTGCCGTGCGCGTTCGGCGGCGACTATGCGGCCGCGGGTTACGAGTTCGTCGAGTCCCTGGGACTGCTCGATAACGCCGAACAGGCCGCGCGGGAGGCCGTGGAGCTTCTCGACGCGCCAGTCTGCCCGTCCGGTGAGAACACGCTCATACTCGAAGGCAGCATGCTCGCGCTGCAGGTGCACGAATCCTGCGGGCATCCGATCGAGCTCGATAGAGTGTTCGGGACGGAATCCTCCTATGCCGGCACGAGCTTCCTGACGCCCGAAAAGCTCGGCACGTTCCGTTATGGATCGGAGATCGTGAACATCACCGCCGACGCGACGCTGGCGGGCGGGCTGGGCAGCTTCGAGTTCGACGACGAGGGCGTGCCCTCGCAAAGAGTAGATATCGTCAAGGAGGGCATCTTCTCCGGCTATCTAACCTCGCGCGAGACGGCGGCCGAGTTGGGCCTGCCGAGCGGAGGAGCGATGCGCGCGGACGGCTGGGACCGCATTCCGCTGATTCGCATGACCAACATCAACCTTCAGCCCGGCGATTGGTCGTTCGATGAGATGATCGCCGACACCAAAGACGGCATCTATGCGGCGAACGTCAAGAGCTGGAGCATCGACGATAAGCGCCTCAACTTCCAGTTCGGCACCGAGATCGCGTGGGAAGTCAAGGACGGCTCGCTTGGCCGGATGCTCAAGAACCCGATATATGCGGGCATGACGCCGGAGTTCTGGGGAAGCTGCGACGCGATATGCAACCAGGACGAGTGGCGGCTCTGGGGCATCCCAGGCTGCGGCAAGGGCGAGCCGGGCCAGACCGCGCACGTCGGGCACGGCGTTGCGCCGTCGCGATTCAGGAAGGCGAGAACGGAGGGCGCAAAATGAATGCCGACAAGGTTCTGAGCATCGCATTGGAGCATTCGCCCGCCGATCAGGCAGAGGCGGCCGTGTGGCTGACCAGATCGGCTCTGACTCGGTTCGCCAACTCAGCCATTCACCAGAATATGCTCTTCGAAAACGGCGTGCTCAAGGTGCGGGCTGTGTTCGGCAAGAAGGTCGCGTCGGGGACGACCAACCGGCTCGACGAGCCAGGCATCCGTGAGTTGGTGGACAACGTCGCGCGGATGGCCCGCCTGGTAGATGAGAACCAGGATTTCGTGTCGCTGCCGAAGCCTGTTGCTCCCGTTCAGAGCGTGAAAGCCTATCGCGATTCCACGGCAAACAGCACCCCCGAACGCAGGGCGGAGACGGTTCGCGCGCTGGTGGCCGAATCGGACAAGGTCGGCGCGACGGCGGCGGGATCGTTCACGGTTCAAAGCTACGAGCGAGCTGTACGCAACACGCTCGGCATCGACGCTTGCTGCCGGGGGACGTATGCGAACCTGCTGACGGTCGTTACGGCGCCCGACGGCGGGTTCGGCTACGCCGCGGGCACCTCCGCCGACGTTGACGCGATAGACGGTCGCGCGATTGGCGAGGAAGCGTCGATTCGCGCGCGCGACTGCCGGAATCCGGTCGGCTTAGAGCCTGGCGAGTACGAGTGCGTGCTGATGCCCTATGCGGTCGCGGATATGATAGGCATGCTCGGCTGGATGGGCTTCGGCGCCAGAGAGTATCAGGAAGACCGCAGCTTCGTGTGCGGAAAGCTGGGCACGAAGATCGTGAGCGACTCGGTGAGCATTTGGGACGATGGGCTTGACCCAAGGTCGATTCCCTCGCCGTTCGACGGCGAAGGCGTTGCCAGGCAGCGAGTCGATCTCGTGAAGAACGGCGTCGCGACCGGGCTGCTCTATGATTCATACGCCGCCCACAAGGAAGGCAAGCAATCGACCGGCCATGCGCCGTGGGGCCGCGCGGGCAATCTCATAGTCGCTCCAGGCGATGCGAGCGTCGAGGATATGATCGCGTCCACCAAGCGCGGGCTGCTGGTGACCAGATTCCACTACACCAATGTGGCGCACGCCATGAGCGCGAGTTTCACGGGAATGACCCGCGACGGGACGTTTCTGATCGAGAACGGCAGGATCACGACGCCCGTCAAGAACCTGCGATTCACCCAGAGCATCACAGAGGCCTTGTCGGACACCCAGATGGTCGGACGCGACCTCAAACTGCACAGATCGGCGCTCATGCCCGCGCTCAAGGTCGGCAAGTTCCGGTTCTCCAGCGCGACGGAGTTCTGACGCAGGAACGGCCTCCTGGTTTGGCGAACCAGCGTAATGGTCGCCGTCGTAGTGGCCGTGTCTCTGTCCCGGCCTTGTCCGAGACGGAGGTCGGACACTACGCGTGGCGCAGTCCGAGACGGAGATCGGACACTACGCGAGCCCTGAAGAAAGGAGTTCGATGAAGACTACCCCCAGTCCTGGAAACAGCATAAACCTGCGCCTGCGCTACCCGAACCGGATCGGCAAACTGGCGGAGGTGACCAAGGTCATTGCCGATGCCGGCGGGAGCGTTGGTTCGATAGAGGTCGTCGCGTCAGACCGCACCCATATCACGCGCGATTTTACGGTCAATACGACCGGCGATTCTCACGCCGAAAGCATCACCAACGCGGCGAAGGCGATCCCCGAAGTCGAGCTGATCGACGTTTGGGACTGCACGTTTCGGCTGCACGAGGGCGGCAAGCTGGATGTCGTCTCCAAGACGCCGCTCAAGGACTACGTGGATCTCTCGATGGCGTATACGCCGGGTGTTGCGCGCGTGTGCCAGGCGATTGCCAAAGACCCGTCGGTCGCGCGGGACTACACGATCCGCAGGAACACCGTCGGGATCGTGACGGATGGCTCGGCGGTGCTCGGACTGGGCAACATCGGCGCGCTTGCGTCGCTGCCCGTTATGGAAGGCAAGGCCGTGCTGTTCAAGGAATTCGGCGGCGTTAATGCGTTCCCCGTGTGCGTTGACACCAAGGACACGGACACGCTTATCGAATGCGCGCGGGCGGTCGCGGCCACATTCGGCGGGATCAACCTCGAAGATATAGCGGCTCCCGCGTGTTTCGAGGTCGAACGCAGGTTGACGGAGGCCGTCGATATACCCGTGTTTCACGACGATCAGCACGGAACGGCGGTCGTGGTCGGCGCGGCGTTCATCAATGCGGTCAAGGTCACCGGCAAGGACCCGCGCAAGATGAAGGCGGTCATCTGCGGCGCGGGCGCGGCGGGGGTAGCCTGCACGCGGGCGCTGCTCGACCTCGGGGTAGGAGACGTGATCGCGTGCGACCGCGGCGGCAGCATCCATCGTGGCCGCGAGGGCCTGACTGCCGCCAAGGACTGGCTCGCGCGAACGACCAACAAGGAGAACAAGGCCGGTTCGCTTAAGGAGGCGCTTGCCGGAACGGACCTGTTCCTGGGAGTGTCGGGGCCGCATCTTCTGAGAGGCGACGAGATGCGCGCGATGGCAGCAGACCCGATCATATTCGCGCTCTCGAACCCGACCCCCGAAGTCCCGCCGGAGGAGGTCGCGGACTTCGCGGCGGTGATCGCTACAGGCCGCTCCGACTATCCCAACCAGATCAACAACGTGCTCTGCTTCCCCGGCCTGTTCCGAGGCTTGCTGGAATCGGGCGTAAAGCGCGTGACGCGTGAAATGCTCACAGCCGCCGCGCGCGCGATAGCTTCGGTGATACCCGACAATGAACTCAGCCGCGACTACATCATCCCCAGCGCGTTCAACGAGCGGGTAGGGGAGGCGGTCGCAAACGCTGTGATAGCCGTTGCGAACGATGCCGGCCTACCCAAGACTCCGATATACTTCGAGTTTTGATCCGAGGTTCGAACCGCTATGTAATCACATGCGGTATAATGTAATCAGAACCCACTACGAGGTACAGAAATGGTCCGCACACAGATTCAGTTGACCGATGAGCAGTCGCGTCGCCTCAAGGCTCAGGCTGCGGAGCAACGGGTTTCCGTCGCCGAGTTGGTAAGGCGCGCGGTTGACAGATCGCTGGCCGAGCACCCGACTGCTGATCCAGTCGAACTGCGAGAGCGCGCGTTGGCGGCGTCGGGGCGCTTCCGATCCGGCACGAGTGATGTGTCGGTCCGACACGACGATTACCTGGCGGAGATATACGCTGAATGAGTGTTTTCATCGATAC
>Ga0315284_10012128_pt1 | contig 12280 bp, 6 predicted proteins | sample YL17G09_16_MG_FD_203696 | JGI IMG/M metagenome (GOLD analysis project Ga0315284, IMG submission 203696) | Sediment microbial communities from Yellowstone Lake, YNP, Wyoming, USA - YL17G09_16 | ecosystem: Environmental > Aquatic > Freshwater > Lake > Sediment | place: USA: Wyoming | collected...
CGGCACGGCGCGCAGCCCATACGACTGCGTCTCGAGCGCGAATGGCTTATCGAGACCGAAAACCCGACTCCCAAACCGGTCAGGTTCTCTCTCGGCAGATGGTACGATCTGACGGTCCGGCTCGACTGTGAAACCCAGACGTACGACCTGGCGCTTAACGGCGAATGGATACGAAACCACGCCGGGTTTGGCAAGGAAGTGGAGAGTCTGGAACGGCTTGTTGTGCGAACGGGATCCTGGCGTCAGGATGTTCGCCTGAGTTTCCTGGATGGCGAGCCACGCAACCCGGGCTACTGCCAGGAGGATAGGCCTGGGGCTGATGCGAAGGTCCCGCTGACGCGACTGCTCATAGACTATGTCAAGACTGCTGCCGATTAGCGCCGGTGTAGCCCGGCCTGGAGATACCTATGGGATATCTGAAACCGATTGACGTTGCTATAGTGATCGCGTATCTTGTCGGCATCGCTGCGATCGGCTTGAGTATTGCGCGCAGGCAGAAGACGACGGCCCAGTACTTCATTGCCAACGGGCGCATTCCCACATGGGCGGTGGCGTTTACGCTGATGGCAACGATGATCAGCAGTGTCACGTTCGTTGCGCACCCGGGTGCGGTGTTTGCGAAGAACATGTGGGGTGTCTCATCGCTAATTCTCGTGCCGTTCGTTCTGGTGTTCGTTGCAATGGTCATAGTGCCGTTCTACCGCCGGGTGGTCGGGATGAGCGCCTACGAGTACCTGGAAAAGCGCTTTGGGATCGGTGCGCGGATCTACGGATCATTCGGCTTCGTGGCGCTGAGGATGCTCGACCTCGGGTTCACTCTCTACACCACTGCCATCGCAGCCTCCGTAATGACGGGTTGGAATATTGGCGTCGTGATCTTGGGGGTCGGTGTCTTCACGCTGATCTACACAATGATAGGCGGCATAGAGGGGGTTATCTGGACCGACGTCGCCCAGGGATTTGTTCTGATAGGCGGTGCACTGATCATGCTCGGGGTTATATTGTTCCGGCCCGAGGGCGGACCCGCCGCGGTGATCGCGACGGCATATCGCGGGGGCAAGTTCGGACTGGGGGATGCGAGCTTGCACTGGAGCAGCGTCTACAACACGAGTGGGGTTCCGCCGATATGGATTCTCGTCTTGCTGGGAGCCATAGGCAGTGCTCGAAGCTACATTTCCGAACAGAACATGGTCCAGCGTTACCTGGTCGCACGTACGGACAGGGGAGCCAAGATCGGCGTGTTCGCTGGGGCGTTTGCATGCGTGCCGATCTGGATCACGTTCATGTTCATAGGCGCAGGGCTGTGGGCGTTCTATCACATGGGCCGCAACAGCCTGCCCGCAGATGTGGTGGCTAGACCTGATAGCGTTTTGCCTTACTTCGTAGCGACGCAACTCCCGGCGGGACTTGTTGGTCTGATTCTCGCCGCCATACTCGCGGCGGCGCAGTCGTCGATAAGCGCTGACCTAAACAGCGTATCAACGGTCGTTACCACGGACTACTTCGCTCGTTTTCGGCCCAAGTCATCGGACAAGTCCAGACTGCTGGTTGGCCGGTTGGTCGTACTAGTAGGAGGGCTGGTGTCCACCGGAGCTGCGCTCTTGCTGACCAACGGACGCGCACTCGCCGCCAACGAGATTGCTGTCACAGTCACCGGCATCTTTGCGGCTGGAATGCTAGGGCTGTTTTCGCTGGGGTTCCTGACCAGGCGATGCACGAAGCTCGGGGCGTATTGTGGCATTGCCAGTTGTGTCATCTTCACGGCGTGGGCGACATTTACCGGCCCGCTGAAAGTGGACATCGGGTTCAATTATACGATGCATCCGGCAATGCTGGCTCTCTGGACGCAGTTGGTGCTGTTTGGAGTGGGTTATGCAGTTAGCGTGCTTATACCCGACTCCAAGACCAAGACAAATGGGCTTACGATATATGACCGGCATTCAGTACAAGTCGAAGACGACTCCTGAAGCGAGGCATTTTCGGACCGAACCTCACACGAGGCGGTCCAACACAAGAAAGGAAGACAGACCATGATCTGCTACCGACAATGGCCCCACCACCACCTCGCAATCGGTCGTCTCACTCTGCTCTTGGCGATGGTGATGGCACTAGCCCCGCTGCAGGCGTCCGAAGCGTCGGTCCCGGCGAGTGGCCCAATGCCGCCGCTGCCTACGAGCCTGCCGGATGGGATTCCCGCTTTCCCCGGGGCGTGGGGTGGAGGTATGTTCGCCACGGGTGGGCGCGGTGGGAAAGTGATCGCTGTGACGAATCTGAATGATCACGGTCAAGGAAGCCTGCGCGCCGCCGTCGAGACGCCGGGGCCACGCATCGTCGTGTTTCGAGTGGCGGGCCTCATTCGGCTGGAGGACGGCAAGTCGATCAAGATCGACAATCCCGACATTACCATTGCTGGCCAAACGGCACCGGGTGACGGGATATGCATCGCTAATGCTTCGGTGAACATCAACACACGGAACGTCGTCATTCGGCATCTGCGCGTTCGCCGTGGACAGCCGCAGGGCCGGGCTGGAGACTGCATCAGCGGAGACCCCGAGGGTCAGGTCATCGTGGACCATTGCTCGACGAGTTGGGGGATGGACGAGAACCTCTCCCTCTACCGCTACAAGAAGCATCTGCCCAATGGCCAGGAGGTCGAAATCGCGACCAGAAACATTACCGTGCAGTGGTGCATCTCCAGTGAGGCTTTGAACCCCAAGGATCATGCGTATGGCGGCACTTGGGGCGGTGAGGATTCGACGTTCCACCACAATCTGTTTGCCTGCAACACCGGGCGCAATCCCTCCATTGGCTGGCCCGGCGAGTTCGATTACCGGAATAATGTCGCTTTCAACTGGCAGCATCGCACGATGGACGGCGAGGATGAAACCTCGCTGGTCAACGTAATCAACAACTACCTCAAGCCCGGCCCGGCAACGACACCCGATATGCGAAATGTCATCGCCCGAATGCAGTTGCGCAGCCACTATTCGTCAGATCGTCCATGGGTCCTGAATCATAAGTATTTCAAGGCGGATCGGCCCGGCAAGTGGTATGTCAGTGGGAACATCGTGGAGGGGTCTCCTGAAGTCACCAAGAACAACTGGCTCGGTGTGCGAGGACCCGAGGAGCTTGCACGCGTCAATACGCCTTTTGAAGGCTGGCCGGTAGCGCAGCAATCCGCCGCGGATGCGTATCAGGCCGTGTTGGCCAAAGCCGGAGCGACGCTGCCGCGCCGTGATGCCGTGGACCGTCGCGTTATCGAAATGGTGCGCACAGGTAAGGTATCGACGACGACCGGTATCATTAACGACCCGAAGGAAGTCGGCGCGTATCCCGAATACACATTCTCGCCGGAAGCTGTTCCGACGGACACCGATGGCGACGGCATGCCCGACGCTTGGGAGAATGCGCATGGTCTGAGCCCGAATGATGCGGCCGATGGAGTGACGGACGCTGACTCAGACGGTTACACAAACGTCGAGGAGTTTCTGAATGGGACCGATCCGCGGGAACGCGTCGATTACCGCAACCTGGACAACAACGTGGACACTATCAGCGGATGATCCAGCCAGGAGTGCGTTTCGCACCTGGCTTTCCAATCATGCGTTCAGAAATGTGTCGAAAACGATAGATCGTCAATGAGAAAGGAATGGCCGATGAGAAGACACCGGATGACGCAATCAGCTACGCTGGTGGCGTTCGTACTGCTAACGTTGCCTCCTGTTTGCGGCGAAGCAGCACTTGGGACGATTGACAGGGAAAAGGAGAAGACGAAGATGGAGCACAAGATTGCCGCCGGCGAAGCCGGCATGTTCTGCGGTTGGCCCGCCAACAATGGAGTTTGGACCTGGGGCGGTGGCAAGGAGATATTGGTGGGGTTCTCGTTCGGCAAGTTCGTCGAGCAGTCCGGCCATAACATCGAGGGCAAGAGCGACAGCGCGGGCGGGATAATGAGCCGCCTGGCCCGCAGTTCCGACGGCGGGCGGACCTGGAATGTCGAAGACCCGGCTAACTTCGTGGGAGATGGTGGCGAGGTCAAGCCCGCACCGGGCGGCATCGCCTTCGATGCTCCCGGTTTCGCCATGCGCATTGTCGGCAAAGGCTACCACGGATCAAATGATCCGATCGGCAGCTTCTTTATTTCTAGTGACCGTGGCAAGACCTGGAGCGGTCCGTTCAAGTTTGGCACCCTCATGGATGATCCTAGCCTCAACGATATGGAGTTCACGTCGCGCACGGGTTACCTGGTGACTGGCCGGGATTCTTGCCTGATCTTCATGTCGGCAAGACCCAAGGTGAACGGCGGCAGCCGCGACAAATCGTTCGTGACCGAGACCACAGACGGCGGCAAGACGTTCCACTTTGTCTCCTGGATAGTGCCGCTTACCGACCCTTACCGTGCGGTGATGCCGTCTGTGGTGAAAGCAAGCGACGGCACGATCGTTGCTGCTCTCCGCCGACGCACCGTGGATAAGGACGTCAACTGGGTGGATTGCTACGCTTCCCGTGACAACGGCCGGACGTGGTCATTCCTGAGCCGGGTTGGCGAAACCGGCGACCATAACGGCAATCCCCCTGCTCTGGCGATGCTTAGTGATGGTCGCTTGGCGTGCGCATACGGGGACCGCACTCGCGTGAAGCTCTATGCCCGCCTGAGCGCCGACGGAGGCAAGACTTGGGCCGATGAGATTGTCGTGCGCGACGATTTCCAGCCCGACAAGTTTGACGACAAAGACTTCGGCTACCCGCGCCTCGTACAGAACGATAAGGGCGAACTGGTGGCGATGTACTACTGGGCGACGAGAGAGAGACTCAACCAGCAGATAGCAGCGACGATCTTTAGGCCGTGAGGGCATCGTTACCAAAGATCTCCCAAAGCTAACAAGTCGATAGAGAGGTAGCTATGATGGAATCGGAAACACCGGCAATCGTCAATTACCGTAAGGGCGAGCCCTTGGGCGCGTCAGGCTCCAAAGAAGCAACAACGCTGATAGACCGCTCGCTCAGTGCCCGCACCGGACTGGAGTTGAACCTCCTGCAGCCGGGCCAGGATAGCGTGCCGGAGCGGCACGATGGCAGGGAGCAGGCGCTTTTCGTCACGGCTGGCAGGGGCTCAGTGCGTGTGGGCGATGAGACCTTCGCGGTGGAGCCGCAGGACTTGGTCTTCGTGCCTGCAGGCATGATCTGCCAGACCTGCGCCGACGCCTCGGAAGCTCTCGAGATCCTTGTCTTCAGCGCCTATCTGAATGCGGCCAACCAGGAGCCCCACTCCACTACCGGGCTCAAAGCGAAGCATATTGACGACATATTCGGCGCAAAGGTCTACGAGTTCGGGTCGAATACCACGCATCTGCTGTTGGATCGGGTCGAGACAGAGCACTGTGAAGCCACCGTGGTCTCGTGGCCAGCCGGCAGCCAGGGTGCCCTCGTAGCTCACAAGGATAAGGAACAAACATTCTTCGTGCTTAGTGGATCGGGTGAGGTGACCGTGGGAAACGCCACCAGGCCAGTGAGTGTCGGCGATGTAGTCTTTGTGACTTGTAACACGCCGCACACCACGAAGGCCGGGCAGGAGCCCTTGGTTTATCTCTGCTTCAACGGAATCGTTGCAGAGAAACGTGACTCAAGTTTCCAGGAAATGTATGATCGAGTGATTGCGGACCGCATGGCGCGCTGGAAGCGCGGTGACATGCAGGTGGGGGAGTGAAAGGCTCCTGAGGATCTACCGGACGAGACCGTGTTTCCGTCAGATGACTTCCAAGAGATCACGCCCGGCATGTGGTTCCTGGACGGAATCTCTGCCGCACACGGTGGGCGCCGGCACCGCGATCTGGGTGTCAGCCACGACGCTGACTTGTGCGCGTTTCGGTTTTCGGGCGCGAATTGGTCTTGCCGATGTCGGCGTATATGGAGGGGTTACCGTGTACATAAAACCCAGTTGGAAGATAGGCACTGGGGCATTTGCTCTGGCAGCGCTGCTTATGCTACTGGTCGTGCAGACTCATGCGGAAGTCGTGTTGCTGGATGCGGAGAGCGGCAAAGAGCTGTCGGCCTGGAAGAGCAATAGCCGGAGAGACCGGTTGACAAGCGAGGCGCGATTTGCGACTCGAGGCAACTGCTCGCTGCAGTTCACCGTAGCTAGCTATGCCCTTGGTGTGGACGATCGGGAATGCGTGCTCTCTATGAAGCCCGAGGTAACGGATTGGCGCGACTATGAGAGTCTGGTGCTGGATATCTTCAACCCCGGAGATGCGCCGACTCGGATGCGTGTGCAGATTGAAACCTCGGCGGATGACGCCAGGCGCAACGTTCTGATGCCGCCAGGGCGATGGTTGCGAATGGTCATTCCAGTTGCCCAGATGGACCCCGAACTTGCGGACATCAGCCATGTCCGGGAGCTAAAGTTCGTGGTCGATCGTACCGCTAGAGACATCGCGCTGCATTTCGACAATGTGGCTTTGCTATCGCGGGGTGAGAGCCCTCCGCCGTTGCCAAGCGCATTCCGGGAGGACGTGATGGGCCAGATGAAGCCTCGGATTGCCCAAGAGGAAAAGGCCTACTCGCAACTCAGGTCGGCCATTGTTTCAAAGCGATCCGCGCAAGTCGCCGACTGGGCTGCAGAGCGGGCACTAGCCGAGCTCAGGAGTATTCGCAGTCTGCTCGAGAGCCCCCGAACCACGCCTGGCGTGCTCGCAGGTCTGGGCGAACGATTCGACAGGGCCACAAGATCACTGAAGCGTGTGTCGTCAATTGTGGACTTTGCGCTTGCGTGCGACCGTGCGGGGGCATCACGCAATCAGGATATCCTGGTGGGCCAGGGTAGCTCAATGACGAAGCTGCTGCCGCGAGAGATGCCTCTGGAACTGGCGCCAGCCAAGGAGGTCAAACTAGACGCCGCGCGAAACGAGACCGAGAGCTTTCAGATTGCGGTCCTGCCGCTGCGAGACTCTCTGGTTGGGGTTAGTGTTCGGTGCGGTGACCTGCGCTCCGAAGACGGTAATCGACTTGCCCACCAGCGCATCACCTGCGATGTCGTGGGTTACGCCGAAACCAAAGACCTTCCGCCCTATGAGACGCCGCTTGCTGGTTGGTGGCCGGATCCGATTCTCGATTGGCTAGGCCCGGTGGATGTGGCGCGGGGTGACCTTCAGAGCTTCTGGATTCGTGTGCGCGTGCCGAAAGATCAGGCTCCGGGCGTGTATCGGGGCGAGGTGGCAGTAAGCGGACGTGGCTTGCGGGAAGTGCGCATCCCGCTAAGCGTGCGGGTGCGTTCGTTCTCGGTCCCAAGTTGGTCGCCGATGCCGACTGCTATCACCTTCGGTCCCCCCGTAGCGCCATACTCGCCTATGCTGGAGGCTTTGGCCGCTACGCCCCAGTGGAACGCGAAGCTGAAGTTCAAGTGGGCGGATATGCTCGCCAACTACTACATCAGCTATGACCATCTCTATCGGAACGCGCCTCCGGACTTCGACGTGATTGACCATCTGCGGGCGCAGGGGCGACTGGGAGCATTCAACCTCGGATACTTCGGAGTCGGCAAGACTTTTGATGGTCACGCGAATCCCGGTGAGCTGAATGCGATGCTTTCCTGGGCGAAGGAAGGCTACCGGAAGGCAAAAGAACGCGGTCTGCTTGGCCACGCGTATATCTACGGCTTCGACGAGGTCAAAGAGGATTGGTTCAACACGGTCGAAGAGACAGCCGCGGCGGTGAAAGCTGCGATGCCGGGTGTGACGGTCCTGACGACGGCGTATGACGATACGTTCGGCCGGGACACCAATATGCCCTCGATCGACGGATGGACGCCCAAGACCTCGCACTACGATCTCGCTCTGGCGAATGCCGCGCGCAAACGCGGGGATCAAGTGTGGTGGTATATCTGTGTTGCTCCTAACCCGCCCTATGCGAACATCTTCCTGGAATGTCCTGCCATTGATATCCGCCTGCTGATGGGCGCGATGACGGCTAAGTATCGGCCCGACGGTTTTCTCTACTACCAGGTGTCACTGTGGAAAGCCACCGAGCCGATCCGAACTGGCCCGTTTACCAACTGGAGTCCCGTGAGCTACCGCGCCAGTCACGGTGACGGATCGTGGCTCTGCATGCGCGAAGGCGGTTTGCCCGTGCCTACCATCCGGTTGGAGAACTACCGCGATGGATTGGAAGACTATGCTTACGTCCAACTCGTTGAGGAGGCAATACGCATCAAGGAGGGCAAGCTGGATTCCGTCTCGGGCAAAGAGCGCCAGTGGCTGACCGAGGCGAAGGAGGCGATGACTGTGCCCAAGGAGATGGTGGCCTCGCTTACAGCGTACTCGCGCGATCCGAAGCGTCTCTATGCCTGGCGAGAGGGATTGGCAGGGATTATTGAAAGCGCGGGACTGCGTGATCTCAATCCTTGGGGCAATGAGTTCTCGCTGTATCGGAAAGGAAGCGGACACAAATAGCTGGTCGGTGCTCAGCCTTATCATACTGCTGATGTGCTGTGCGATTGTGGGAAAGCCCCATGCGTCGGCACCGCGGTTCGATCCGACGACCGGAACGGCGCACTGACCATCAACGAGGTTCATTGAGAATGAGAATCTACACATCGATTTCCTCAGTTTCCGCGATCTGGCGCAACTTCTTGCGTTCTAGTCCTATCCGCCGTTTCGCCGTGATCCTGATGATTGGAGGTTGCTGCATGTTCAGCAAAGGAGTTGTTGCCCAGACCCCGGCTCCTTTGCAGCAACGCACTGAGTCGGTCATTGACATCACTGGCAACTGGCGATCGTCAGAGGTATTCCTGCCCTATATACAGACCCGAGAGCCCGCGATCAAGGATGGACACACGAAGACGTTCACCCAAACGCTATCGCTCCCAAAAGGCATATACACAATCCGACTGGACTATGATACAAACCAGGACCGAGGCGAAGGTGCTTCCGTCTGCGGATCGCTCTATGATTTTCCGGGGCTGAGCATCGACGGGAATGTGTTTCCGCTCAAGTTCGAGAAGAATCCCCCGCCCGAGCCTAGATACCAGGGCCCCACCTACGTAGCTCGCACCTCGTTCGAGGTAACCGAAGACGCGCACGAGACAGCACTCTCGCTGACCCTAATCAACACGCGCGTTCTGCGAACTCGCATAGCATCGGAGGCTCCTATGCCGGTAAGCGCGCTTTACCGGGCCGCAAAGCCTTCCGACGGAGGCGAACTGCTGGTGGCACGGGGGATCCCATTCCTGCTGCGCAAGATCGTGTGGAGAGGCCAGATGGGGTGGTGGGAGCGCGGCTGCGATAATGGCAGCCTGCAGACCTGGAAAGACGGCATGACCCTGGACTGCGGCGGCGCGCAGGTGAAGGTAGCACACTTTCTTGGCATGATCCACAATATAGACATAGCCAATGGTTCGTGGTACACCCCCAAGGGCGATCACCACTCCAACCACTTCGTCGGGGACAAGGCCGGCGAGATAGTGGTGGATTGGGCGGATGGCTCCAGCGAGGCTGTCCCGCTCATATTCGGCTACAACGTATGGTATGGCAACCCGTGGGATATTATCTGGCACTACAACTGGTGGTGCCACGCGCCCGGAGGAGACAACTGGGACGCAATGCTCTTCCAGGGGCACGACGAGATGAGAGACTGGATAAGCGATGGCCTAGCGCTGGTGGACGGCACGCGGCTGATGGGCTTGCAGACATCCAACTCAAGGTATATCTTCTCACTTGACCTGGGTGGCAGAGCAGTGAAGTCTATCAGGGTGAACGGCACACCCGAGTACTATGATTACCCGCTAATCTCAGCCATCACACTCGAAACGAACCAGCCCAACCAGGCGCTGGCCGAGCTTCCTGCAGTCACCGATGAGAAGCCGAACGCGCTTATAGCAAACCTCAAAGCCATCGAGGGCAAGAGCTATGAGGCGGGTGTTGAGAAGATAATGCACGCTCTTTACACATTCGTCGACGAGTACCCGAAGCTCAAGGAACCCGAGAAGCCCAGCGGCTACTTCGGTCCGGATTATGACTTTCGGGGCACGCAGGAAGCCATATATGCGGCCACGTATCTCTATCGCAATGGTCCTGAGTGCGCATCGCATGTGGCTGACTCCGGGGTCGGGTGCTCTTCGCCCGTGTCGCATGGCCAGCTCACGCAGTATACGACCGGGATGGGTGCGTGGTTCATCAATCGTCCCACATTTGGGAGCCTGGAGAACTGGTTCAAGCTCTACCAGGAGCGCCGGCCGGGGCAGCATCCGGGCGGCAATAACGGCTGGACGCGCGGCGTGGGTGAGTTGCTGCGAGAAGCCGTCGCATTCGGGTATGACAAATTCGCGGATTCATATGTAAAATGGATGGATCACGCCCTTATGACCGAGGCGAACCCTCCGCACTGGAACCGCTGTGCCGGCGGTCCCGACTATTGCACATACAAGACGATGGTAGGTGACACAGAGGAGCGCGGGAACCGCGAGAACGATGGTCACGGCAACTGCATGTGGGGCAGGTATATGACCTACCACTGGGAAGGTCACTCGCGAACCTGGAACCAGCTCCACTGGCTTGCGACCAAGGCTTCGGCGGACTGGATTGGCTGGCAGCTCGACAATGATACCATCAGGCCCGGAGTCCGCAAAGACGTGCTCTACACCGAGAGCGAGTGCGCGCACGGGTCCTATGACATCTACTCATCCTATAGCTGTCTGCACGGTCTCAAACTCGCGATCAGGATGGCTCTGGAACTTGGCAAGACCGACGATGCCGCGCGATGGCAGAAGGTATACGAGCAGCTCCGCAAGGGAATCCTGGATAACCTGGTAGACCAGAGTGAGTCGGGCCCGATCTGGCACACCGAAGCGGACTGCGACTGGCAGGACCACGCTCATAAACTGGTCCATATCCACCTGGCGACAGAGGGAGACACATACACACCACTGCAAGACTACGCCACTGGCGATGCAATCGACCGCCGCTATCTCGAGATCAGCAGAAACACCTACCGGCACCTTATGAAAGATAAGAACTACAACTGCCTGCGAATGTACGGCTACGGCCAGGGAATGATGACGCAGGCCGCGCTGCTTCTGGACGAGATGAACGATGCGACTCAGTTCCTGAATATGCTGCTCACTCACTGCTACCTCCCAAGACTTGCAGGATGGGCAAGTCCGGAAGGGATAATACTGCACAAGAGCGGCAAGTACTACCTGCCGGTGAATGGCTATATGGGTCAGGACTCGCATCTTGCCGACAGCACCAAGGCATTGCGACTGACCCTCGGAGTGGATGACAACAAACCCGAGCACCTGCGACTGGTGCCAAGGTTCCCGGCTTCGTGGACGCGAATGTCGATCACGCGATTCCCTGTGCTGACCGGTGCCTGCCGCCAACAAATGGATTATGAATACTCGCGCAACGACAATGCCCAGGAGTTCACTTTCCACTTCGACCAGCGGCCGGTGGTCTTCAGCGTGCGATTGGGTCCGCTGCCGGCAGGGAAACGAGTTGCGCGAGCGACACTGGACCGAAAGAAGATGGACTTTCAGGAGCAGCATTCGGGCGACAGCAACTGGGTCTGGGTACGGAACCTCGCGGGGCAATCGGGCAAGCTGAGGATTGACTTGGTTAATGCGCAGTTGGACGAAAAGGCGCAAGAGTAGACTAAGTCATGGTATCAAGCTACGTAGTCTCTCTTGCGTTGTTTCAAGAGATCTGTGTCATTGCTCTTTCCAGCGGCTCAGCGCAGGCCATGTGGAGGAATTGTTCGTGTCCAATCCGACACGGGATCGGCACACTGGCCGAATGATGTGGCACTCACAAAGTGTGAGCTGCTACCAAGAACTGACAGGGATGGAGGATTCACAATTTGCGGAGGATATTGCTTGTTATGGTTGGCATATTGCTGGTCCAAGGTGTTGAGGCGGCTGAAGTAAAGAGTCCTCCGAGGGTGCTGATCATAGGGGATTCCATCTCGATGGGCTATACGGATTCGGTCAAGAAGATGCTTGCGGGGAAGGCCGACGTGCAGCGGATTCCGGAGAACGGGTGCAATACTGCCCACGGGCTGAAGCAGCTCAAGACCTGGCTCGGAGACACGAAGTGGGACGTGATCCATTTCAATTGGGGGCTTCACGACATCAAGCATGTGAGAGATGGCAAACTGGACGCCAGCGGTGAGTTGGTCGCGACGCTCGAAGTGTACTCCAAGAACCTCGAGGAGCTAGTCAAGCAGCTAAGAGCCACCGGTGCGAAGCTGATATGGGCGAGCACAACGCCTGTTCCCGAAGGGGCGGCAG
>Ga0315284_10012131_pt1 | contig 12278 bp, 17 predicted proteins | sample YL17G09_16_MG_FD_203696 | JGI IMG/M metagenome (GOLD analysis project Ga0315284, IMG submission 203696) | Sediment microbial communities from Yellowstone Lake, YNP, Wyoming, USA - YL17G09_16 | ecosystem: Environmental > Aquatic > Freshwater > Lake > Sediment | place: USA: Wyoming | collected...
CTCCATAGTATATGGATAGCCGCGCTTTTGATCGTAATCAAGAATCTCATCCTCGGTAGCAAAATAAATCTTATCACCTATCTTCGGACCGGTATATCCCTCAAGCCTTTTGCGTTTTTCCTCGCTTGTAAAATCAGTCACACCGTCTATAAGCCTGCCAAACTGCGATTCGGATATCTCACCCTCACCAGCCTCCTCTTCCTCATATCCACCCAATTTTTGAAGCTTTCTTACAAGCTTCTCCTGCTCATCGTTAACTGGCTGAAGATTATTCGCAAGATATAAAGCCTGAGTCTTGACACCCGGCTCACCATAATACTCCTCAGACTCCTGCAAAGCCTCGTAATACGATTGAGCCGCTGGATTCAACTTGAATTTGCCTTCCCTTATGATATCCTCTATGTCAATCCGCAGACTGAATTCAGAACCTTTTTTAGACTTCGTCGGCTTCCTTCCTGTCTCCTCTAGCCAATCATTATAAAGGCTTTCCTCAAATTTAGCCCTGGCTTCTATACTCGGTCCGTCATCGAACTCCTCGAGTCCCATCTCTTCGATACTACCATCAGCGGCTCTTATCAAAGCACCCCTCTCATACGCCCTGACAACAACTCCATTCCACGGACTTATACCAACCGAATGATCACCCTTGACTTCAACATTCTCTCCGATTTTCGGTATCCTGCCTTTAGAGAATATGTTCATGTATGACATAGCTCCGCTATGCACAGTTGCCATCGAAGACGACAACTTAGCAAACACCGCTTTCCTTTGTCTATCGCTTGAAAATTTCATTTTATCTCTTATGCTTCAACCAAGCCTTCGTCGGTCCACCCTGCCGTTGGGGTTTCCATCCAAGCTTTCTCATATGACCGAATACCTGCATTGATTCCTCCTTAGCTGATATTCCCCTGGCGTTTGCCATCTTCTTGATCATCTTTTGTGTCGGCATGATAAAATCATCACCATGATAATAAAAAATGAGCTTTTTACGAAAAGCCCTAAAAACGAACTTGATCTATCTATTTCTTCTTCTTTTTCTTTTTCTTTGGCTTTTTACCATTTGTTGGATCTGCCATATTGTTCAACCTCCTAAATTTTTTATTCGGAAAACTTATCTACCAGCCTCTTGCCGGTACGCCTTCCAAGTTTATAAGAACCAGCCGTGACATCCACGATGCCATTCATAACCCCCTCTACTTTCCTTGCAAACGACATATCTACCACCCTCATTTATAGTTTAATCTTTTGGCGTCAGAATTGACTGAACGCCCCACTCGTTTCCTCCCTTGAGCTTCCCTATGATAAGCTTCACACCTTTGGGCAGCCTCTTGGGAATCTTATCCCCGCCGACGAATTTCCTATACTTATCATCCGGTTCGACGGTACGAATGAAAACGAACCTGCTCGGCTGCATTATCCTGGGTCCATGCTTATAATCATCTCCTTCCCACGAAGAGCCTATTGATTGAGGACGCTTGGAAAAATCAGACTTATCCACGGCATACTTGCCCAAAGACAATCCAGTGTCTGGCTTATCATCCATCTCAAGCGTCTTTATGACTTGTTCACGGCTTAAAGCATTAGTCCCCTCCAATTCCGGCACCAACTGCCTTATCTTATCAGCCTTATCGATCTCGCCATTAAGATCTAGTTTCTCCAACACATAACCCCTCGCCACATACGGAGAATCCAAATTCGTCTTCAACAGATCAGCAGTCTTGGAAAACTCAACTCCAGATTCCAGTTTTTCCCTATTCTTAAGCAGGATAGCCGTTTGAGCTGGTGTAATAGAACCGCTGTCTATAAGCTTATCTATACCAACGATCTTTCTCATAGCACTTATCTTTTCAGCAGAAGAATCCATGTCATTGAAGACATCCTTTATCCTATACTTAGAACCGGAAGAACCGCCCGCATAATTAAGATAATCAGGATTTATATCCTTGTCCTGAGTGTCATTCATGACACTTATCCAAGCATCGACATCCTCTTTATCTGAAATAGGACGCTTATGAAACTTATTACTGATTCTACCACAATCATGATGCAAAGAATTTCCTAAGGCAATCTTAGAAAATACCGCTTTCCGTTGCCTATCGTTAATGAATCTCATATTGTACCGTCATCATTGCTGAAAAAACTGTCAAGAGGAGCATTATCATCATCATAATTTATTGAATCATCATCCTTTTCATTGCATATGGACGAATGTATAGAAGCCGCAGCTTTGGTGCTGAACTCATCACCGCAATAATCACACTCATAACCGTCTATCGTCGCAGTGTATCCTTTATCCCTTTTCTTCGAGAACCTGTATTTATTGCGTGGACGTTCGTCTATATAATCCCCCTTGGAAACATAATCCTCGGAACTCTCATCAGCATCACGCCAATATATGCCCTTCTTCTCCTCGACAATCTTATCCTTGGGATTACCTATCTTGCGTCCACCCATCATCATAAACGTCGGATCGCTGACTACATCATCAAACGATGAATCCATAACCGTCCCCCTTACAGGACTTGATATCATCTGAACGGATCTGGCAAGCATCTCAGTTGTCTTCTCATCAGGGCACTCCACATATATCTCGCTGTATCCCTTCGTGTTTCCATCCAATGCAGCTACATTCTTTGCATTTATCTTAGGATCATCATATAAAATCTTGGCAAGCTCATCGATTCCACCCTCCTTGAAACTGCCTATAATAACAGCGACATTCCTTCTCGAAGAGCCATCACTGAATCTATTCAGTTTAGCAAACATCGCCTTACGCTGCCTATCACTAGTGAATTTCATTATATCTAAACTCCAGCTTCTTTAAGCTTCCTAATCAACTCCTCATTTCTTGGAACGTTAGGAAGCGGCTTATTTCTAAACTCTTCCAACAAATCTTCCTTGACAAGCATCGGACCAAGCGGAGTTGGAGCCACGAATGTAACCGCTTTGGGTCTTTCAGCAAACTCTCCGGACTTCTTCAATGCCTCAACGTCTATGAATGCGCCATCTTCCTTGGCGCCATCTTCCATCTCTTCAAGCCTATCGTAATAATCGGGAATCTCAGCAAGATGATCTTTTTTAGGCATAACGCCAACGAACTTAGACCTATCATAAAAACCATTTAATTTCGAAAAAACAGCTCTCCGCTGCCTATCATTTCTGAATATCATTTACAAACCCCAAAGCATTTATAACATCATTATCATCAAACTTATCTTCCCAAAATCTTAAAATACCATAACCCGCATCAGATAATTCTTTTATTCTAATATGATCTATCTCCCTTCCGTAAGGATAATAATGCCAATATCTGCCATCAACTTCAATTATAGTATTCAATGATGGAATATAAAAATCAGCAGAATAACAATGCTCAATATCCCAAACAGAATGATGTTGAATATAATCAATTCCGATCATATCCAAACAAGACTTCATATATTTCTCTGGTTTTGTATTACAAAAATCATATGAACTCATAACTTCCGCAGCTTTCAATGCAGCACGCCTACAATTTTCAGATTTACCCGGATAATTCACAATCTTATCCCTAATAACAGGATCTTTCCACATATTTTTAGCACAAGAAGAAATAATAGCCTTTGTGTCATTAGTATGCGTCTTTCCGTACATACCATTGTTTTTTCCAGAATTAGCAACACTTATCTTCTTATTAATCAAATCTCTCCCTTCTTCAGTTAAATTATCATAAAATTTTCTACATCCAAGCCTTAGTTTTTCGACAGCACTTTCCGACAATTTTCTGCCTTTCATCCATTTACCAAAACCTTTCTTCTTTGCCATTTCAGAATGTCTTGCTTTCATTTCATCTGTAAAATGAAATCGTCCTTTTAATCCTTTATTCCATGCAACGTGTGAATGATCCGAATTAGCTTCTCCAATCTTTCTATTATGCTCGATTGAATTCTTTTTACCCTTTCTACCATGACCATGTTTATAGTTTTCTTTAACCTCCAAACCACAACCACATTTACATAAATTCATATCAATCTTCTATTTTCAAACCCGAAACCAATTTTGGATGTGGATTGCCAGTTTCAGCAATTAGATCCTCTTTCATCTTATTTTCTGCATCAGCTAAGTAATTATAATAATATGGATGATCACCAGCAAGATGATCTTTTGAAATTTCTTTGGCTTTAGCAATATCAGAATCTTTCGGCTTTCTCACACTACCTTTGTCTGTGAACTTTATGACGTGCTCCATCTCGACTTCAATGCCTTTAGCCAACTGCTCAGGATCAAAATCACTGTCTGGTCTGCCATCTGCATAACCGCCTGTAATATATTCTTTTTGAATAGGCTCTAAAATATCAGCGTGAGAATATACAGGCATACCAGCCAAAAGATCCCTATTCCTTGCTGCGATGACATCCTCTCTCGTCGGACTTCTCTTATAACCCTCGCCAGCCAAAATAGCAGTGTTTTTAACCACATCAACAGGAACATCATCCATTACTATTCCAGATGCCCCACCCCCATAAGGATCGGTATAAATCTTGCTTCCGGTATAACCCTCTATCATTACCGGATTGATCGCAAATTTATTATCTCCCCTACTACTAAACATATTCGCAAAAATAGCTTTCCTTTGTCTATCGCTTGTAAATTTCATTCATCACCCCTCGCATGATTAGCATAATACCCGTCTCCGTATTCGTCCTCTATCTCAGCCTTTAGACTTTCTTCTGACCTAAGAGCATCAGGATCACGTCCCTTAGATGCGTCTTCCATTTTAGCCTCCCAAAGCTCAGTCTTCGATCTTATACGACTTTTCCTCGGAGCAGACGAATAATCATTCTCTAAAAACGCTCCCAAATCCTTATGAGCCTTTTTCCTATTATCAGCCAATGACATCTTCGGATCAGCTAATCCATACCAATCCACGCTAGTCGCCATATAACCCGGCAATCTATCGGCAAACTCCTTCTGTAATTTCTCTCCTATCTTTTCCTTTGATAGATCTTCCTTTTCAGAATCAGACTTTTTTGAGAACCCCGGCTTTTCTTCTGGGATATAAGATCCTAAACCAATCCCACGCTTCTTCCTGTCTTCCAGTTTTTTAGTCTCATCTAAAAGATATTTCTGATAATCGGCATATGAATCCGGAGCAGTCTCGTAATGAATCACTCCTTTGAATCTATCGGCATCAGCTGCCTTGTCTTCTGCAACCAACCCAACATCAGGAACGCTCTTGAGATTATATTTCCTCATATAGGAATCTATATCCTCCTGAGTGACGGACTCCTCATATTTTGTAACAGGAATTTCAATATCCTTATCGCCTTTGAATTTCTCCGCCAAGATATTCTCAGCCTTCTCCCTTTCAATACGAGCCTTCTCCCTAAGCTCTACAGCATACTTTGGATTAGTTTCGACATTCTTTAATCCCCTAATGATACCCTCATAGTCAGACTTCATTGAGAACTGATCGACAGGCTTCTCATCAAAAACATATTTGGGAGCAGTCGACAACACAGACTCTGAAGGAAAACTGAACTTATTACATCCTACTGTCTGCAAAGAGTTCCCAAAATTACCATGTAATTTTGCGAACACAGCCCGCCTTTGAGAATCGGATTTAAATCTCACGCCACACACCCCGAGAACACTCCTCTCTTGTTATCATCATCAGATTCTGTCATATACGTATATCTTCGTGTTACCTGTCTGACATCTGCATACGGATCAAGGATATCATCATCATCATCATCATCATACTTATTGATCTTGACATCGTCATCCTTATCATGCTTGACATCAACAATGAATTCACCATCAGGTAGAAATGATTTTTCCAACAAACCAGTCATCCTTGAAACCTCATCACTGCACTTTTTTCTCAACTCGACAGGACGGCTGGAATCATGAGAAATATCATTCAACATCATATAAATACTCGCGAAATTTTCCTTTGGAGTTTTACCGATCCGTTCCTCATCTTTATTGACGTATTTAGCTTGTTCGTGTATGGATGACTCTGCCTTCTTTTTCAGTTCATCGCCTGCTTGACTGCTAATCACGCGAAGCATCTCATTTAAACTTGGCTTCCTATCGGATTGAGCAAACATAACACCATTGGAAAAAGAATTTCCCTTACCAAATCTATAGAAATTGTCTGAACTATGTTCAGAGTCATCAGCTACGCTGATAACTTTGCGCAGCGAAGCTGCGTCAAAAAGGTTTCCAAGACCAGATAGTCTCGAAAACACATGCGATTTAACATCGCAATAGTTCCCTCGGCTATTTAGCCTTGAGAACACAGCCCTTCTCTGACTATCAGAAACGAAATGCATCTAAAAATAAACCTATATATGCATTATTTGCTATTATATAATAGGAAACGCGAGCTTAAAAGCATAACATCATAAGCTCAAAATCTGAGGATTATATTATCCCAAAGACCAAAAGACCTATCATCAGATTGCTCCATAACACACAGGCACTAAAACCGGCTGTTACCCATACTACAGAGTGTGCCACATGAGAATGACCGGTTTTCCTCATTATCTCGGCAAGAGCCACTATAGCCCCAACGCCTATCATCTTAGCCATGAGAAACGTCGTTGGAAACAAGACAGCTCCGCTCATTATAGGATTCATCTCCGCGAACCTGGCATCCCCGCCTATCATCATACAGGTAGATATAACATCCCCCGCTTGCATAGTCAGGAGAAAGATGACTCCCGTCAGATAACTCAACTTAAACTTGCTGAAATCCATTCTAAATCCACTAAATCATATCCATCCAATACCAGATGAAAACCGTGTCCTATAGCCAAACCTATAAATATAAGAGCTATAAAAACCTCCAGATAAACCCACTTTACGCTGTGAAATACCCCCCTATGCAGACAAAAACATTCCTTAGAAAACCCCGCCATAGTAGTGCTCTTACCACACTTATACAAGAGTTTTATATTATCCACGGTACTAAGACCCTTACAGGTATGATCAAAATCCAAAAGCTGTGTAAAGAGAGCAGCCCCAAGAACGACCAAAAAACATATGGTAAGACCTAAGAAAACAGCCAACAAATGCTCTATCAAAAGCATATTTATTTCAACTCCATTTATTTGAACATGAGGGGGAATGGATATATATTGTCCAACTCATAAAATACCGCACTTTCGTGCAGCATTGCACATCTAATCGTGCAATCCACCCAAGCCCATCGAGGCGCTTCTTTATCGGATCTTGACACCAGCCTGGTGGGCAGCCCCCGTCGGACATAATCCTTGGGACATAGTCGGTTGTGGAAAGGTTTTTCACATGGATGACAATTTTTCAATCCATTCCCCTATTAATTATTAGGAAGACAGAGTTTAAAAACGTTTCCTTTCAACCCCTGTATCGTTTTAGTGAAACCCCATTCTCCATTTCTTCCTCTTTAGTGGGAATATAAAACATAGGTCTCTTCGACACATGTCTTGGACGGCTGCGCCTGAGCTCCTCATTCATCTCCTTGTTGCCTTGTGCAGCCATCTTTATACCCTCGATCATCATCTTGAGAGTCTCCTTGATACCCCATCCCACAAAATTTAAAGCAGCCTTCATGCCATAGATGAAAGTCTTTCTCGTGAAGATACCGGCTTTGTCCGTTTCAAATACCGGTCTTCTTCCATCTACAACAAGATCCGAAGGATCTACGTCTATTATTATCGGACCTCTGATTGCCATATCTTTCTCAGTTCTTTTCTCCAACGCTTTATCGTCTTAGGAAGATTGATTACAGCCCTTGGAGCAGCTACCATACCCTTGTATATCCTTACAAAAACCTTTATCACAGCCCTGAAAGAAGCAACCAAAATCACTCCCAAAGGAGGCATATCCCCATTCTGTTTTGAAGATCCATTCACGCTACCGACTATACCAGCCAACTCTATATCTGACATCTTAGACAGAGATTCCTTTCCTATTCCAGTCATCTCACCAGCCATCTCTATCAGATCATTCCTTGACTTTGGTCTCGAAACAGATACGGCAGTGCCAACAACCCCCACAACAACACTATCAGCGATCTCGCCAAGGAACCAGAACAATACGCTTGCAGCGATTATCAGCAAGGCAATATCCCATGCAACGGAGCGTATATCATAATCCGCTGGATTGGCAATAGCCATAACCAACGCGCAAAGCGCAAAAACAACAATAAACAGCTTATCCTTCCTTTTTATTTCATCCATAAAACATTCACCCTCAACATATATATTTAATATAGGTAATTGGCATTTATAAACCTTTCGCTTTCGAATCGGTCAGCTTCTTACCATCCCAATACAACACCACATCTCCGGTCTTATTGATGTCAAACATCCTTATACCATACTTCTGAGATATGGCAAATGCATCCAAACCCGACCCGCCAGTTATAATCACATTGGGAAGAAGAGAAGCCAAACGCTCCTCCGTGAGATATGATCCGTCTACCAGCATCAAAACTCCGACATTTTTGGGAATTATCTTGTCCAGACAGTCTCCGTCGCACCCGTCTGCATAGATAAAAGTGGCGTTGCCGATATTGAATCCAAGTCCAAATTTGCCTCCATTATCATAAAGAACCGATCCTTGTACCTTTCCTGAAGCGAAAGCCATCCCATTCTCAAACGAACTTCTCTTTCCAGAGGAAGCAAGAAGAAAATTGGAATAATAATCGCTTGGAGGAGCCTGACCGGCATCCATAATAAAAGCCGGAGGCATCAACATCAGAAGCCTACCACACCCCCCGATATGACCCCGATCCATATTTGTTATCAGAACGGCATTAAGATCTAATATGTTATTCATGAAAAGCCTATTTGCCACAATGATATCACTACCACAATTTATCAGGAAATTCCCATCGCCATTTGATATGGCCGACGTCGGAACCCCATTGGTATTGAAAAACATCAATCTTAATGTAGTAGTTGTGACAGTAATTTTAGGAACAACAGTCGTAGACGTCGTAACTGACGATGCATTAATCGGACCGCTTCCGTTCAACGCCTTGACTACATTATTCACACCCTTCGAGAAATTGACAGATACTACCCTGTCCTGCAGCCTGGCATCCACTAAAAAATAAGACGAGAAAATAAGAAATGCCAGAAGAAGCACTATCAGAATTATCTCGCTAGATCCGAATTTTACCATCTTTTATTTCCCTATGAATCCCGCAATACGAACCGCCATCCTCCTTGTATGGGGAATTGTTGCAACAATATGAATCCTTCTGATAGGACCCGCACTTCACGGCATACTCGCATCCAAAACCAAGAGCAGCCGCCAGACTATTCAGTATCGACATACGCATCTCCTCCATATTTTAGCTTCCTGAAATGACCGCAAAAAGCCTTGTCAACAAAACCATCGAAGTATTCCGGATTCTTGCCACCACATCCCTTCTTGAACTTGCAAGTCCTATAGAATTCGCATCTATCATTCCACCAATCACTGATAGAAAGAAACAGTTCTTTTATTTTTTTCATTAGAATTAACCTCTCTCGCCCTCAGGTCTCGGAAGACCCGGATTACGGCTAAGCTGGGCAGCCGAATTCGACCACCCGAGCCGTAATGATGTGAGTGACTGTCGCGAGTCACGACTTCCTCGCCCTTCGGTTTTCGGGGGGCGCCCGAAAACTTCCCCCACGCGGGGAAGGCTCGTCAGTATATTATAGGATATTTGCATTTATAATCACTTCTTGCGGGGGTTTTTCCCCTTTTTGAATGGAGTTATAACAGGTTCGGAGCCATCCTCCAGGTGTTTAAACTGCCCTTTCCTCCCAGCCTCTTCCCAAGCCTTCATCATGACTATGTACTCGCTCTTATCAACGTCGGTCATCGAAAGATATGGACATTTCTGGAAAAGACATTCTGGACACGGAGTCATATCCTTATATTTTCTATTCTTTCCGAATTTCTTCTTGCAATATTTAGGACGTCTCTTTTCTCCGCCTTTTATATAACAATGATTATTGTGCTTCCCAGTAGATTCCGATATGAACATACCTTTTTTGTCATACATTATCTTTCCGTCTTCGTCCGTCTTCATCCTAAACCATTTGGTTATTCTGTCCTTACATGAATCGTACATGCAGAACATTTCAAAAATCCCGTGTACCCAAGCTATTTTAATCACCTCTTATATCATTCCTATTATCTGCGGAGACCCGTTGTCTATTATCTTAGCAGTCTCTATCGTATTATTTGAAAATTGAGTCACATATCCGGTAACCCTGATCTCGCTTCCTGGGAAATACATGCTGACAAATTTTCCTAGATCGATACTGGTCCTGGTATCGTTATAAATTCCGGGGACTATCTCCTGATACATGGCATACATTGAATTCTGGAACATGTAGAAGAAAAACATAAACAGAACTAATGCCGACACAGCACCTAAGAATACAGCAATCCAAGGATTCATCTTTTCTATCATCCTGAAAAGTCCCATTGTCGCAAACAATGCAAAAAATGGCAATACTGTCAACAGAGGTCTCCACTGAACCGACACTGACGACACTACCAATACAACCACTGATAATATCATCGCAGTCTGCATTTTCTTCTTGGAGAATACGAATTGATCAATCATGTAACAAAATGCAAACACCCAAAGAAGCGGGAACATGAAATTAAAGAAAACATAAGATACGTCTATATCATAAGGATATGGATCGAAAACGGTACCGTGGACCAAAACGAAAGCTAGCATAAGGACTACTGAAGCGACAGTCACAAGAACCGCCCTGCCGTCTACAAAATACCTTATCAAAAGATATAAAGGTATGAATACCGCAGCCTTGTAATGAGACACAACGGATAATATAGCAAAAATAGCCATCAATACCAAAACATCATTTGACTTTGCTTTCTGGTATATCTCATATAATATTATGAACCACATGATGAAGATAGTAGATTCCATCTGAGCCCATAAAGATGATACTCCAAAAGCTAGAAACATTATCGTACCAAACACGCTCACCACGGTGGAATAAAAAGCCACGGTTCCGTCCTCAGAAAGCATGAATGCCAGAACGAATACGGTCAACGGCATCACAAGACAAAGCATTATAGGTATATAATAAGTAAGGAATTCCCCCGGAGACATGAATGAAGAAGAAGCTTTAGATAACAACACGATAAACACATGATCTCCCACGCTTATGTCGGGTTTCGCTATATCCTTCATGTACTCGTCCACATCAGATCTTCCGAACGGAACACCCATCTCCCTATAGAATGAAATGAAATTAAGCTGAACGGCTATATACATGAATACCATCAGAAACAGCAGACCGACTATCGCCCCCTTATCACTTGTTTTCATCTGAAAAAATCACCGCCTTGATCTCATCCTCGCTCGACTTGAGCTCCCGTCTCCACGCTTCCCATAGTTTTATATCGAAATCTCCCCCATCCTGCCACTTCAGCTGCGTATCTACTGGTATCTCCGATTTGAATGTGGTCACGAAACTCCTCCTATAATATTTCTCAAGCAACGGAACCACTGATTCCCCTTTTAGCATGAAAAACGCCGGACAGCAATATCTGAAATTCTGATACCCGCTTCCGCATAGATAATTGGTAACCATCGTCGGTTTGAAGAACTGCACTGAACACAATCTCTGCGCATGGTATCCCTTCAGCCCGACATTCGTATCCTCATCTACCAATCCTGAATCCGCAAGACCTTTCATAAGTTCAGCGGACCAGTCCCCCCAATAGCTGAATCCCCTACCGCCCCAGAACATCCCCCCTACCCAAGAATATTTGCTGAGCTCGTCATTTATGACTTTCCCGACATAGTCCACCAGATCATGATATCTGGCAACGTCTTTCTCCGGCATGAGCTTCGAACTTAGATTGGCATATTCCATAGATTTTGTCAGATCCTCATATTCAGCCAAAAGCTTCAGATCCATGAACGTCTCCATGTTCTTAAGATCAATATCGATTATCTTATGCGGTTCGGCTTCCTGAGTAGGAACTTTCATATACGTTATGTATCCCGGGAATCTCATTCCGAGAGGGGTTCCATCAGCACCCTTGTTGCCATGATTCCACTGGACGAATATCTTCTCCCTGAAATCGGTCTTTACCTCGAAAAGCACGTCCTCCTTAGGACCGTAATTAGTGGATCTTTCGTAAAGATTTATGAAGTTATTGAACCCATGATCGAACGAATCCTTGAATACGAGATCGAAAAGATCATGCTGTATGTTGAACACCTTGCCAAGAATAGCCTTTCTTCTCTGCACTGTGCTTATTAT
>Ga0315284_10012132_pt1 | contig 12277 bp, 13 predicted proteins | sample YL17G09_16_MG_FD_203696 | JGI IMG/M metagenome (GOLD analysis project Ga0315284, IMG submission 203696) | Sediment microbial communities from Yellowstone Lake, YNP, Wyoming, USA - YL17G09_16 | ecosystem: Environmental > Aquatic > Freshwater > Lake > Sediment | place: USA: Wyoming | collected...
TTTCCTAAATTACAATAAATTTTTTTTTTTTTTATAAAATACTATCACATTTTTTTTTTTACAAAAAAAATAATTGTGACTTATTAACATAACAAAAAATATATATTATTAAGAAAAAATGAGACCATAATAAGTATATAATTTTTATATTTTATCTATTTTATTTTGTTACCATTTATGCTCACAAATAAATATATTTTCGCAGTATTTTTGTTACCATAATTATTTTATTTTTATTTAATATTTTGTTACCATTTATGCTCACAAATAAATATATTTTCGCAGTATTTTTGTTACCATAATTATTTTATTTTTATTTAATATTTTGTCACCATTTATGCTCACAAATAAATATATTTTCGCAGTATTTTTGTTATCGTAAGTATTTCACTGTTTTATACATTAGCAATATAAAATTAAGACCAAAGTGCGTAACAATTTTACAAAAAAATAATTTATAATATATTTAATTTGCAAAATATAAATTAAATATAACTAAGTCGACATACATCTATTATGCTCTTAACTTTTTAATACAATTTTACTTTTATATTCATCCGTATCTATATATATATTATAACCTCTTGCATCAGAACGTTTTTCTATTATTTTATTATTCATTAATATTGATACCACCTGCCAAACTAACACATTATTATTCTTTGAAATATCCAATATATTTAATTTACTATTATTATATTGTTGAACTATTGTTTCATCTACAATCTCATTTATCAAAATCTTTTTATCTAATTGTTTACCTGTCTTTTTTATAACCTTTTTTTTCTTATCAACAATATTTAATTTTACTTCTTCTATTTTTTCTATAATTAATTCATTTTGAACTAACAAATTTTTAGACGATATATCATTAATTATCTCATCTTTAAATTTAAAACCCATAAATTCTATTAATCCTTTTTTACTTTTTTCAGTATAATTATTTATATCTACAAAATTTTTAAGACATATCTTTAAATCAGATATTAATATTTTATTTTCATCCACATATAATTTATTTTCTTTTTTAAATCTTGACCAAATTTCAACAGATGATAGTTTGTTTTCTTTATCATCATCAAAAACTATATTTTTATTCCACCATTCTTTTATTTTTAAACTCTTATCAAATTCTTTCTTATATAATTCATTTGTAAACATACTAATAGTATCAATTATGTCATTTTCAATATCTTTAACTATTTGTGACATACTTGTAACATTTCTTTTCATTTCACTTAATCTCTTTTGTGCTGTTTTTACTTTTTGTAATACATTATAATCCCTCTCTCTTATTTTTTCTAACTCAATATTATCTATTTCTTTATAATTATTTTCTTTTGTTTTACTCATAATCATATGTATCTCATTTGTCATATTCCATATTACTCTCAATATATCTGTAGGATTATTATTTGAATTTAATTTATTTATAATTATAATACATTTTAAACCCATTTCTGTTACTATCCATTTACACATAATTGGAAATCTATACCAATCACTCACATTTGATTCATATGAAATTAACCACGCAAAATCCATTGTATTATTTATTGATAGATCATGTTCTATTTTGTCTATTTCTTTTTTTTGAACTGTACTTGAATAATTTTTTAAATCAACTAACACATTAAAATTTTCAAAAAACAAATGAAAATCACCTTTATGACCTTGATGTGATTTTTTTTCTATTTTATATCCTATAAAATCCTTAAATGTCTCACTTAACATCATAAAATTATCTTCACCTTCATCGCCTATTTTTTTACTCGATTTTGTATCATTTTGTTGTAATATTTTTTCATAATTTTCAGTTAATCTTAGAACCTGTTTATTTTTATCTTCTAATATTTTTTCTAATTTTTCTTTCTCTTTATTTAATTCATCTTGATATATTAACTTATTGTTAGTTATTTGAGATTTTAACTGTTCTCTTAATTCTTCATTTTGAGTTTTATATTGTGCTAACTGTTTATCATATACATATCGTATACTACTATCTAACTCACCTTTTAATTTTTTTTCAACTAACAAATCCATTTCTAGTTTTTGAATTTCACTTTTTGCCTCTTCGCGTATTTTTTTATATATCTCTTTTTGACTTAATCCTGCTACTAATGCTCTCGCATCTTTTATTGTTTCGCATCCAACATATAAAATAAATGCATTCTCTTCTGGAGATAATTTATTTAATTCTTCTGGCTCATCCCAATTTAAAGGCACCTCTATTTTTACTATTTTTGTTGTCATATATAAATATTATAAACAATTGTCTTTATAACATTTTCAAACTAACAAATGTTTTAAGTATTCAAATATCACCTTTATTTAATGCTATTTATATCAATTTTTCTAAATTTTTATTTTATTTTTTAAATTTTTATTCTAATTTTTATAAATTATTTCTAAATTTACCTTTTATTTAACTTAATTTTTAAATTTACATTTTTTTTATAACCAAATTTCAAAATTTTTACCATCGATGGTAAATTTTTAGAAAACCGGACTAACAAACAAGTATTAGATAAAATTGAGAGTATGCAAATTAACGTTGTTAAAAAAATACTTAACAAAAATTGTATTTTTCAGTCGGATGATGTTTTTAAATGTAATTATTGTAACTCATTTACATGCAAAAATAAAGCTAGCATTGGAGCACATTTACGAAATTGTAAACTTAATCCAATTAATAATAAAACAACAGACATCTAAAATGTTTACTATTTTTTTTATCATATATAAATATTATAAACTTTTGACTTTATATTATTTTCAAACTAACAAAATTTCAATTTTCTCTTTAAGTAGTTTTAATATATTATATTATTGGATTTTTAAATTTTCCCAAAAGTAAATTAGGTTTTCAAAATTGGACATTTATAAATGTCTATAATTGAGAATCCAAATCAAGTTCCCGAAAAAACACACCGAAAACGACTTGTGACGATAATGCTCTCATTTCCGTTTTTTTGTGAAAAAAAGTGTTACGATAAATTTTTCGCACTTTTTCTACAAATTGTTTAGGGATCTTATAATTATCTTATATCTATTTTAAAGATTATAATATAAATATAAGATTATTATAATATATATATGCCAAAAACCGAGATAGATTACTCCAATACTATTATCTATAAAATAACTTGCAGAGATCCTAATGTAACTGATGTATACGTTGGACATACCACAAACTTTATTCAAAGAAAACATTGTCATAAACAAAGCTGTAGTAACATAAAATCATCCAATTACAAGTGTAAATTATATGAAGTAATAAGATATAATGGTGGTTGGAATAATTGGAAAATGGAAATAATCAACTTTTTTAATTGTGCTGACCATTATGAAGCAAGACAAAAAGAACAAATATACTTTCTTGAGCTAAAAGCTACATTAAATAGTGTCGAACCTATGCCAAAACCAAAAATAAAACCTACATCAAAAACAACACCAATACACAAGCCAATTCCATTATCAAATCCAATACCAACTCCAATAAAGGTTGCAGAAACAAATGACTATCCTGGAGAGTTAACAAGTGGCACCCAAATGCTTCAAAATTCAGCTTTCACTTTTTATTGTAAAATTTGTGACTACGGGACAAGTAAAAAATGTAATTACAATACACATTTAGCAAGTGCTAAACATAATCGACTTACAAATGAATTACATATGCTTCAAAAAACAGCACAAAAATCCGCGACATCATTATCAATGACAAATGAGAATTTTATTTGCTCTTGTGGAAAATCATATCAACATAGACAAAGTTTATGGAAACACAAGCAAAAATGTTGTATTATTTCTTGTAAAGAAGACCTAAATGATGCGAAAAAACAACAGCAATTGATTGACTATTTACTTAAGGAAAACACCGAGTTTAAACAATTAATGATTGAACAAAATAAGCAAATGATTGAACTAGCCAAAAAATCTGGAAATATTAATAATAGTAACAATACCAATACCAATACAACTAACAACTCTTTTAATCTACAAGTATTCTTGAACGAAACCTGTAAAAATGCTATGAATATTATGGATTTTGTTAGTCAGTTACCAGTTGGCCTCACAGATTTAGAAGAAACTGGAAGATTAGGGTTTGCTGAAGGAATTTCCAAAATATTTATTAACGGACTCAAGCAAATAAGTGTGAATGATAGACCATTACATTGTTCTGATTTCAAAAGAGAAACATTGTATATTAAGAATAATAATGAATGGAATAAAGAGACGGAAGATAAGGCAATACTAACAAACGCAATTAAACACGTTGTACATAAAAATATAAAGCAAATTAGCGAGTGGACAAAGCACCATCCAGAATATAATGATTCCAGTTCAAAACAAAATGATAAATACTTACAAATCGTTTGTGAATCAATGTCAGGATCCACAGTGGAAGAATGTAACAAAAATTATAATAAAATAATCAAAAATATTTCAAAGGAGATCATTATAGAGAAATAATATATATTAAAAAAGGACTTAAAGGGCTTTAAGTAGTTTTACAATATATATTATTTAAATTGAAATATTATAACTTAAATACTATTATACATATCATTTAATAATGTCAGACTTGTTACCATATACACGCGAAGAGTTGGATGCGATGCCCGATAAACTTGTAATAGAATTATATAAAACAAAATCACCTCGTTTACATCCCTATTGTTTAATTGGATTACCTATTACTGAAGTGAGAGAAAAAATGACCGAATGGTTCAAGGGTCGATGCCAAATAGAAATTCTTGTTGCGGGAAAAGAAGCATCCTTTGGAGATACACGAGTGCTTACGTGGTTTTGTAATGTGGATGAAAATAATATTATGACAGATATATTTGAATGGAAGTGTAACTGAAATGGGAATAAAAAAAAATATATATTAAAAAGGATTTAAAGAGTCTTTAAGTTATTCAACAATATATATTATATATTATAAATTACAAAATTATAAATTACCACAAACATTTGCCGCAATCGCTCGTTTCTTTAAAACATCAAACGTAATATCTTTTATCGCCTGTTTTCTATCTTCTAGTGCCTTCATTATTAAATATATATCATTTGTTAGTTCTTCATCGCTATTTTCCCCAATCATACTTGCATATACATTACTAAATATTTTATGATATCGGTTGATCGCATTATTGTGGTCGAAATGTATATCATTCACGTTTAATTTTTCTAATAATTGATCATCTTCATAACTCAAATATCGGTTGTTATCTGGACTGCAATAATATATAATATCATCCATAGTCTCTCTAGGGATGACATAATAAGTTACTTCGCTTTCGGTTGATCTTGATACTGTTGTTGATGACATTGTATAAGTTGGTTAATTAATGTATATCTATAGAGTTTAAAATATTTCAATTTTTTTTATTTATAATAATTAATTAAGGAATCGCTTTAACCGAAATAATATGCGTTTCCTTTTATAATACTATATTCTTAAAGAATAAGATAAGATATATACATTTAGTGAATTAATTTATTTTGTATTTTAAACAAAAAAATATATTTATATTATATAAGACATATGAGTAATAAACGTAAACGTGGACCTGAACCTGAACCTGAAACTAAAAGGGGTGATAGTGTTAGTAGTGATAGTAGTATTGTAAGTATTGATTCTCCAACGGTTGAGGAAGGCAACCAACGTAAACGTAATAAAACGAAGGAGACCCCGGGTAAAAAACTAAAGATAATTGAAGATGTATTACCCGTTGTAACAGAAGCTTTAAATAATTATACTGACGCATTAAATGGCGATGTTATGGTAGACCAACAACAAAAAGACGCTACATTAGTAAAATTACAAAGTATACTTGCTAGTTTGGACAAGGCTGCATATGAAGATTTACTTTATTTTTTATCCGACGCGCAAATGAAAGCACTACTAGTGGCGCAATATAATAGTCCTGGCAATCATAAACCTATTCCAATAGATGTTCAAGCTAAAATACTGGTATTCTTAAAACTAGGTATAAATTTTATGAGTGATACAATAGCACACCAAATTAGTAATATATCCGAAATACCCGAAATGATTTTATCAACCCCAATTGATCTGCCTAATTATGACTCAATTTTAGAACTTGGAAAAGACACAACAAATGTTATAAATAATTTAACTGATAAAGCGAAAGACGATTGTGAACAAGTTATAGAAACTAGTGCACATATAATTAAAAAAACTTTAGATACATTATATTGGACATTACACCATCTTTTGACCCTTACTCCTGATGAATACCTTTTTCCTGTATGGGATAATCGTGACGAGTTTGTTACACTTGATGCGAAAGGCAGGCCTATATTGAGAAATCCATATGCTCAATTACTGATAGACCAAATTATAGAGGAACTAAGAAAAACATCCATTTGTAGGTCAATAACTGAGCAAGGCACTGTCGAACACCTTGAAAGAAGGCAATTTGGCCTTATGTTAGGCGATAGAGCTAATTCATTACCAACAATGCCGTTGAATTATGTAGATAAGCCGGTGATGGGCCGTACAGGTACATTGACAGATTCAGATTCAGATACAGTGTTGAATGATACATATATAGATTCAGACGAAGAAATGGACGTCGATAACACTAATATAGACCCCAACACGGGATTTATATTAAGGGGAAACACACTAACAACAGGCGGAAAATCAAAAAAGAGAAGAAGATCAGGTAAAAGAAAAACAAGAAGAAAACAAAAGAAAAGAAAAACAAGAAGAAAGAGAAGGTGTAAAAAAAATAAAACAAAGGGTAAAAAATAAACCTGAATTTACTATTTGTTAGTTAGTTTAATATGAAATTTAATAATTTCTTCCATTTGATGTAATAACATTTGATTATGTTGAATACTGGCTGCTTCCCAACTATTTGCGCATCCATATTCCATCAATCTTTGTTCAAATAGTTTTTTAGTTTCGTCAATTTTTTCCAAAGTGATTTCTTCATCTATTGTCATTTTTGTTTGACCACCCAAATAAAAGGTGCCTTTAAAATATACATTTTTAGTATCATCTAAATAAGACGACAACACTTGGGTATTCAGTTTTTCATAGGATGGTTTGTCGGTTTCATTTGGAACATAATTTATCAGATATAATAGGGTTACCATTTCGCACATTTATAATAATTAATAACAAGTATTTAAGTATTAATTATTATAAATGATAAAAAAGTATAATTAAAACAATATAAAGATTTTTGTTTATAAGATGGAAATGGTAACCCTTTATAAAAAATGATAAAAAACGCAATATACAATAATATACAATTTACGATTGATCCAACAAAATATGTAGCGCCTTATAGTCAAACAAAATGGTTAGTATTTTCGTCTTGTTTTTTTCTAATACCATCTTTTTACGGATTTATAGGTAACAAATTGTTTTTCGTAATCATTTCTTTATTAACGTCCATTTGTAGTATGAATTATTGGAGAGACGCAACATATTCATATAGAAGATGTATAGATCATATAATGGCTAAAATATCATTTACAATATATTTTATTAATGGTGTTTATTACATAAATATAAATAACTATATGCCATTTATAGTTACAGGATATGGTGCATTTTTTCTACACCTTTATTGTTACTATATGTCGCATAAATGTGCGCATACAAATATGTGGTGGAAATATCATATGATGTTCCATTTGTTGATTTCTTATGGAATGACGATTACGATAAAGAGTGTTATTGATTATGAAAAGCAAAAGCAAATGCATTAAGTTTCACTTCTTTAAGTTATTTATATAAATATTTAATATTATGTATTAAATAATTAATAATAATAATAATAATAAATGCCCTTTTTTGTTTATTTATTATTATCCAGTGATAATTTTACTTATGTAGGAGCTACTGTTGATTTAGATCGTCGTTTAAGACAACACAATAAAGAAATTAAAGGAGGGGCTGTTTCAACGGGAGCAAGAGTAGCAAAGGGTGAAACGTGGATTAGAGCGGCACACGTGGAAGGATTCCCGGATTGGCAGGCGGCGCTTCAATTTGAATGGCGTTGGAAACAAATAACAAGAAAAAAATATGTAAAAGGAGTTCACCCACTTCATACACGTATGATTGCTTTAAAACAATTATTAGAACTTGAAAGACCAACCTCCAAAGCCAAAGCATATACAGAGTGGGCTGAACCACCAAAAGTCAATTTGGAAGATGATGAGGCGCGGAAATATTATGATATGATTTTTGTTTGAATTATGATGTGTTTATTAATTGATTCATATATTCAATTTCCTTTTCCTGTGTTGAAATAATATTTTCTGCTAATTTTTTGACCTTTTCTGAATTCGTTTTTTGCAAGATTTCTTCGCTTGTTAGTAAGGCCATTGAGTGATGCTCAATCATTTCATTCAAATAATCTTTATCTTCAATATAAATCTGATTGCGATATAAATAAATAAATGTAACTAACACAAAAAATAAAGATAAATAATAATACACACTTAATGTGTTCATATGATTATCATACATTAACACTTCTAATAATCCCATTAGTAATGCCATAATGACAGACATATAAAATTTCCCAAGACTAAATGTTATATTTTTATAAGAATTAGTCATTATACCACTCATAACAATAATTTGAATGATAAAACTGCCAATCATCATAAACCATAAAGAATATATTAGTTTCATATATATATATATACTTTTGGGAAAAGTATAGCAAAAATATAACAAAATATACTTTTAGTGTTGTCTATTTTTCTTAGATTTATTATTTTTTGCTATACTTTTCTTAAAAGTATATTTCTTAAAAGTATATTTGTTTCGAACAAATTTTTCAATAGCGGATTTATTATCAATTATTAATTGTATTATATTTTTATAGAAAGAGCGAAACTCATTATGATGTCTTTTAATGTCATCAAACGAAAACCATTTAATTTGTGTTTTCTCAAATATTTTGGTATTTTTAATTATTTTTGTGTCTAAATGTTTTTGTAAAAACACTTGATTATTATTATAATAGTGTGGTAACATAGTGTCATATTCCATAGGAAAAATATGACATCTATAAGTGCTATATCCTTGAGACTTATAATCGATATTATATGTGCCATATTTGTGTAACATTTTTTTCAAATCGCTATCAGTTCCTAAAAACCCGGTAAGTTCTTCTCCTCCTTCTCTAACCGCCGTTTGTATAAATGTTTCTCCTTTGTCGGTTCCGCCTCCAAAATCACTCCATCCTGGGTTCTCGTCAATATCTCTCTCTTTTCCAAATAAAAAATAGATTTTATTGTTATGTATTGTTACTGGTAAAATACTTCCGCCCATATAAAATATATTAATATTTTTAATATGTTATATATTATAAATATATATGACGACTTATAAAAATGAATCAAGACATAAAAATAATAAAAATAAAAATAAAACGCGCAAAAAATCAATTAGATTCCATCAATTACCTAATTTAACTCCGGAACATATAAATGATGTTAGTGCAATGATTTTTAAAGAATCACAACAAGATTTACCCCCTTTAGTTGATTCAGTTGAAATAGAAGGTTCATATTCACCAACCGTAAATCGAGAACTGGTAATGCTTCAGTCAATGTCAAGACAACAAGTAGCAGATTGCAATAATGAAAACGCATTTAATCTCAAGGAACCATTGAAAATTCAAATATCATCGAAAAATAAAACGCCCGATAACAATTGTATACCATATTATGATCCAGATGCTATTAAATTTCTATTAAAAAACCTATCTGCCAATAAACATATTAAAATAAATAAGATTGTTCCGCCAATACAAATTCAATCGAATTGTTGGTTTAATACGATGTTTGTTACATTATTTGTAAGTGATAAAGGTAGAAAATTCTTTCATTTTTTTCGTCAATTAATGATAGAAGGTATCCAATCAAATGAAAAGCCTATTCCATCAGACCTTAGAAATGGATTTGCTTTGCTAAATTACGCGATCGAAGCCTGTTTAACAGGGAATAAATATGCATATATTCTGGATACCAATTCAATAATTCGTAATATTTATAAAAACATACCGGATTCCTATAAGAAACATTTGCCATATATTAAAGATGTGGGTGAAGCAGGAAATCCGATAAGATATTATGATAGTTTAATTTATTATTTAGATAATAAATCAATTCAAATTGCTTTTATTGAAAATACGAATGAAAAATGGAAAGAAAAAGTATTAAGTCAATTACTTAATAAACCAAAATTACCGCATATAATTATATTAGAGTTTTATGATGGACAAAATAAAATAACAAAATCCAAAGAGATTATAGTTGAAGGAGCCAAATATATACTCGATAGTTGTGTTATTCGAGATACAACGCAGCAACATTTTTCGGCTAATTTAACGCGTGATCGTAAAGAAGTTGCATATGATGGTATGAGCTTTCATCGTCTTGTTCCGATGAATTGGAAAAAATATATAAATGCCGATTTTTCTTGGGGATTTGAGGGTTCAAATGATTCCGATGGGACACCCTTAAAATGGAATTTTACGAAAAGTTATCAAATGTTAATATATTATCGTGTTAAATAATTATTTTTAATAATTATTTTTAATAATTATTACTGAGTTAAATAAATAAGGGTCGCTATTTTTTCTGACCCTGATTCGGAGGGTTCAATATCGTATACAAAATCTGTTGTGTTTGTTAGTAACGAATTTAAATCAACTACATTATACATTGCGCCAACTTTACTTGAATATTTGTTTATTAAATTATTCCATTGATCTATTGATTTTTTATATGATTGAAAACGAGGATTTGCCGGTAAATATAAATTCATTATATTTATTTTTACATTATTTAATTTTGCTCTTAATGCATTTAAAAAATCCATATAACTATTAAATAATTGGACAATATCTGTGTTAGTTTGTTTGTTTAAAATATTATTTCCACCAGCTGATATAAAAATAAATGTCTCCGAATCATTTAGTTCGATTGGTATTTTATCTAATTGTGAATATAGATCATTAATAGTAGCACCGTCTTTAGCTACATTTAATACGTTATCTAACTTTGTTTTTAAATTATCGTATACTGATTTTCCTTCAGGAACATAATTAGAATTATTTAATACACTATCACCCATTAATATTATATTGTTATTGTTAGTTAATCCTTCTTTTAAACTTTTATAACAAGCACAACTAAATATTATAACGATTGAAACGAATATAATAATAAATTTTAGATATTTCATATAATATAGTTATATAAAGTATATTATTTCACAATATATTATATAAAAATATGGATGAAAGAACAAAATCAAAGAAGAAACTTGAAAGTTATATGAAATTAATTCCAATAAGAATGAAAGAACAAAATAATATACGAATAGAATATGACAAATATAAAAATAATAAAAAAAAACGTGATGAATTAAAAAATAGTTTTTATAAAAAAAAAAAAGAAATAGAAGAACTAAATAAAAAAATAGATGAAGAAACAGACAATTTGAAAAGATTAGGAGAAACACCAACAGCAAAAGCAACCACAGAAAGCTCATTTGGAGATAGATTTAAAAAAAAAATTGGAAACATATTCCCAACATCAACGCCAAAAGCAAGAACAGAAAAAACATTTGGAAAAGGAACAACATCAACAACAGGATCAACAACAGGTTCAACAATACCAATACCAGGAAGAGGAACACTAACAAGTAAACCAAGTAAACCAAGTAAACTTACAGATGAAGAAAAACAACTTCTAGATGAATTAGATGAATATGAATTAGAGAAATTAAAAGAAATAGAAGATACCAAGTATGACCCACCAATTGGTTCAAAACTAACATCAACATCACAAATTGAAGAATATAAGAAATTAGTTGGAGAAAAAAACAAACTACTAGATGATATGCGTAGAGAGTTTGTCAAAAGCACAACTTATGATCCATCAGATAGAGCAAAATTAAAAGATGGAATAAATAAATTAAATGAAGAAATAAGTGAACTAAACGTGAAAATACAAAAAGAAACACGAACAGCAAAAGCAACACCAATAACAACACCACCAATAACAACACCACCAATAACAACACCACCAATAACAACACCACCAATAACAACAACAACACCACCAATAACAACAACAGGACCACCAACACCACCACCACCACCACCATCAGGACCACCATCAGGACCACCAACACCACCATCAGGACCACCATCAGGACCACCAACACCACCATCAGGACCACCAACAGGACCACCAACACCACCAA
>Ga0315284_10012134_pt1 | contig 12277 bp, 29 predicted proteins | sample YL17G09_16_MG_FD_203696 | JGI IMG/M metagenome (GOLD analysis project Ga0315284, IMG submission 203696) | Sediment microbial communities from Yellowstone Lake, YNP, Wyoming, USA - YL17G09_16 | ecosystem: Environmental > Aquatic > Freshwater > Lake > Sediment | place: USA: Wyoming | collected...
AGTTATACATAAGCTCCAATACATAATAGTTACAAGATATGTAATAACTAGGTCTTTGCGGAGATTGTAGCCCATATTCTACGCATAGTTTATAACTTAATATATGCTATATATTTACAAACTATGAAATATAGAACTTGTCACAAATACTGTATACTTTTTGTGACAATCTACTGATTTTTCCTGGCAAAATCGAATATACCTTAGTGGCTAGAAGCTATTTCTTAAATAATAGAGCACCCTGCCCCTTACTTCTACTATAATAATCCAATACAGACCCACCTTGGCTCTAAATAGGGGCATTGTAGAACCATTTCACTAAATAATCAAATATGATAACTAAACGAAATAGGAAATAACCAACATATCTACATAGGTAGAGTCTACTGATTATTTTACCAGAATTTGAAATACTCTTTTAGGCCCCAAATGTTTTCCTAAATAGTTTATAAGCCATTCTTATTCCATATGTTATAAACTATAAAGAATCTTACAAAATTTTTTAGGCTCACATATCCACAAGCTGGGTTAATATTTAGCTCCAAATTACTGAATAACTTGCCATAATAGAAAATACATAAGCCTGTTCTATAATATGAAACAACTGTTCTTTATTATGGAACAGCTATTTAAATTAGGAAATATAGTAGTTAATATAAGTAGAATAACCTTGTAGATATACCTACAATATTATGTAGGCTTATATACATATATAGTTTGTAACTTATTTAGTTGTAATATAGTTACAATTATTTTAAAATAGCGTGTCCCAAAGTTGTAAATTTGTCGTATAATATAAGTGACAGATTATTATGGTAAAATCATTTTTATTAAATAGGAGGATTCTATGCGAGGCTTAGATAAAATATTGACAAAGGAGTTTTTGATGCTGGAGTATGTTACCAAATCAACACACACGCTAGCTAAAGAAGTTGGTTGTTCTGCAAATCAGGTAGGAAAATACTTAAAAAAATTCAATATACCAAGAAGAAATTTTAGTGGGTCACAGCCAAATGCTGGAAGGCCAAAAGGAATAAAAGATACCTATATAAGAAAAAAAGACGGTCTTAAATATACACTTACTCCAGAACAGTATAAAGAATATAGACAAGCTATTTCTAAAAAGAGCTATTTAAAAAACAAAGAAAAGAATATTAAATATGCTGCAATATATAAAAAGAACCATCCTTGGATAACACACTACAACTCTGCAAAATATCGTTGTAATAGCCCTAAATGTGATAGTTATAGGTTTTATGGTGGAAGAGGAGTTGAGTTTTTAATGACTGTGGCTGACTTTAGGTTCCTTTGGTTCAGGGACCAGGCCTGGTTATTGAAAAGACCCAGCATTGATAGAAAAGACTCAGATGGTAACTACGAACTTGATAATTGTCAATTTATGGAATTAGTTGCCAATAAGAAGAAGCAAAGATTTCATAATCAATTTTCCGCAAGTAAGATTACTGATTGTTCCCCCCAAACTTAGGTTTTATTGACCTATCCGCATTATTTTCGTAACATATTGCAAATAAACAAGTTATGTAATATATGTTATTTGGGGAAAACCTGTACGAATTTTAATATTTAGGTACCCACCCCCATAAATATGGAAGCGCTTTCTGGACGAAAGAAAGCGCTATCTGTCCTATATGATTACATAGCAATGAGTTACAAAAAAGATTGCATTGCTAAGAAAACGATATATCAAGCGTTTTCACTATGCCTATCAATGGGTTATGTAAATTCTGGTCTGGTGTCTGGGAGCGTTTTCTCAAGATGTTATATTATATATATGATATATGCGGTGTTATTAATTGTTTATTTGTTGCGGAGTTAGCATATAGGTTATATAGTGCGGTGTTAGTAAATGTTAATTATATGCGGAGTGTCCTATAGGTTATTTGTTGCGGGATTAACAAATAGTTATTTAAGGCCGGATATCCGGCGGTTTGAGCTGGGTTATTATATAGGGAAGGCCTGGAAGTATTTATATTCACAAATAAAATATTTTTTATATAGTTTATAAAGCATTGATTTTATTGATTTTATAAACTATAAAATATTTGTCCAGCCATTGCCAAGATGAAATGCGTATTGTATATTTTAGGCATGAATAGCCAATACAAAACAATAGTGATAACAAGGCCAAAACAAGGCCATATAATCAACAAGGTGATATATGGCAAGTTTAGAACGGGCGCTCAATTATTAGACCGCTATATGCGCTTAGTGGACAAGCTGGATATTGTTATACCTAAAGGAATGATGATACTATGAAAACTAAGAAAGAATTTATCCTATATTTAAATAGTAAATACGGTTTCCAGTCAGTAAATACCGCGTGGAGCAAACATGCTAAGGCCACAAAGCGCCTATATGGAGATTATATTTATCATAGCGATAGGGAATATTTTAACGTACAATTCATACGCTGGATTAATGGAGAGGTGATATGAGTATTCGAGAATATATTGACTTGATTAAATGTTTTGAGGTGTCCAGCCGTTTTTATTGGATTGACAAGCTGGAGGTGTGTAATAGTATCAAGGGATATTTAATAGTTTAATTTAATTTATAATGGAGGTGATTATAATGAATTATACGCTATTTAACATAGTCAAGCATAAGACAGATATAAGAGGTTATTGGCTGGCCGATAATGGCAAACTGTATAAAGATAATATATCCTTGCTATATTTGAATAATGATAATATTGAGGATGTAAAATTAGATTTATTTAATCGTGGGGAATTATCTGTATTTTATAAAGATAATTTATGCGCCATGATTGAGGATGCGCAAGGCAAGCGGACTTATCTATATAATCAAAAGCTTTTAAGGTTTAAGAAAATATCCGCTGGATTATTTAAGGCCTTATTAAAAGATTATAAAGGGTTCACCGTATACAAGAATAAAGGGTATTATTTAATTGAGGTCTGGCAAGAATAGAGGGCATAATCCCATGGGTGAATATCGTATATCATATAATCCCTATACTAAAGATTATATATCAGGCAATCAACCCCACAGTGTCCAGCTATATAATAAAGGTAGGCAAGAATCATTTGACGAATATATCAGGGGGATTATATTGGTGGATGTTTTATATTTAAGAGTATACTATCCTTTTAAAGATTTAAGGGATAAAGAATATCCGGATATACTCAAGGCAAGTTATACACTCTTAAAAAACAATGTAAATAAAATATTGGAGGTGATAAAAGACAAGGAAAACATAACAATCAAAAGTATAAAATATAATGTAGACAATGACCTATTAAGGGGTTTAAAACTAGCTAACATATAGGGGAGGTGAAAAAATGCAATACTTAAATCATGCAATATCTTTATATCAGAATAATGAGCGTATTAAATCTTTAAAGATTGACTATGCCTTATCAGAAGACAGGCAAGAAAAACAAGCGATTAAATTATCCCTCTTAAATCTTGGCCATAGGATAAAACAAGAAAAACAAGAGTAACTTAATAACAATACTTTAAAATGGGAGGTGTTAAAATGTATTCACTTGAAACCATTAAATCAATGCAAGATGAACACACCGTCAAGGCTAAAAGATTAAAATTAAAGCCTTACATAGCAAAGCTTGACGGAGATGTAAACGTATTTAAAATGCCATTCATGGGATATTATTTGCCTAAAGTCTTTGAGGTAACAGATAATAAATACTTTGTAGACAATTCAGGTTTTGGGAGTGATGGTGAACTGGCCTTGACTGCTAGTCAATTCTTAAGCAAGGTTAAGCAAGGCCTCGCCTATGGTATTTATGAGGATGGCCAATTCCAAGTATACATTCAAGAGTATAAAGTTTTATAATATTCTAAACTTGTAATAAAATAAAAACATAACAAAGGGAGGTATTATAATGTTAGTTGATAAAATTATCTCTTATGAATCTGGGGAATTAGATAATACGGGTATACTGGAACTTTTTTCAGAATTAATCAAGTCCGGCCAGGCTTGGCATTTGCAAGGCTGTTATGGAAGACAAGCGCAAGCCTTGATTGACAAAGGCCTTATTGATAGGCAAGGCCTTATTAATTGGGAAGTATATCAAGAATTATCTTGTCAATAAAATAAAAAACAAGCGGAGGCTATACCATGCAATTATTTAAACTAGATGATAAATACACCGTTGTTTGTGAAACAAAAAGCACAAGGAACGGATTTAAACATGAGGCTGTATTATTAAGGGGGAGTTATGAGGCCTTGAAAACAAAGGTATGTTATTTAAACCGCACATGGGAGAGGTTCACCTATGAAACCATATTAATACAGGCAATAGATAAATATTTTACTGGGGATGATTTAATACATTATAAGCAAATAATTAATACCCTAGCATAAAAAAACAAAGGATAAAACACTATGAAAACATACAAGATTATACGCTTCTATTATCCTAGCCAAAACAAGGATAATGAAATAATACAAGAAGGACTAACACTCCAAAAAGCACAAAAACATTGTCAAGATGATACCACAAAGGAAGAAGGCGTATACTTTGACGGGTATATAGCTGTATAGGCTTTATAGGTCAAGCTTTGCCTACGGGTCAAGCTAGGCCAGCGGGTCAAGCCTTGCCTACGGGTCAAGCTAGGCCAGCGGGTCAAGCCTTGCCTACGGGTCAAGCTAGGCCAGCGGGTCAAGCCTTGCCTACGGGTCAAGCTAGGCCAGCGGTCACTTAATACTTAATACTTAAGAAAACACTTAAAAACAACACTTTATATCTTAATACCTCTTATATCACTTATGTTATGCTTTTTATGTTTTTTTATATAACATATTGAAAATACAATACTTTATAACTTTTGATTTTCAAATTTTATATAACTTATTAATATTATTATAACTTATGTAAAATCTCGGCGGTATTTGTATATTTATTATCATAACTTATTGGTATTACATTACTTTATAACTTTCACTTTGTAAAATTGCCATAACTTATTGGCAATACATAATGTTATAACAATTCTCGACGATAAAATGAGATAAAATATCCCATAAATATCAATAAAATACAAGAGAATACCATATATAGAAGCCTACAAGGCAAAGAATTACTGAATATGATGATGTATGAAGGCACGTTTCAAACCCTATTTGCTTTACGTTGGCTATATTAAGCCTTACTTTACCTTACTTAGCTTATTATATATTATATTCTTGTATTTATCTTTACTTATTTGTTATCAATACTTTAGGCTTTTTACAAGCATATATTTTAATCTTGTCTAGCTTGGCACTTTGGGCTTATCTTACTTATACTTACTCTATCTTATACTTGATACTTATGTGATTTTATCTTCTTTATTTTCAATACTTTATGTCATTTTGGGATTTTATTTGCGGATTTTTAACTTGCTGGAATTATTTTAAAAAATTCTTGTAAAGTATAGTATTTTGAATGGCTTATGGCAATTTGGCCTTACTTTAACATAGGCGCAATCCTGGCCTCAATATTTTAAGGTATTATATCAATTATTAGTATCTTCTTATATAGGTTTTGATTATACTTTTTAGGGTTTTTATGTATCTTATTTATTAGCAATACTTTATATACTTTGATTTTCTTTGATTTATTTATTTTTAAATGCTATAACTTCTTTATTTGCAATACTTTATAGCCTCGACTTTTTCAAAGAAGTATGCTATACTTAATCTAATATTAACACTTTAAAAGGAGGGTTTTAAAATGTATTTAAAAAAAGAAACGCAGTTAAAAACAGGGAATAAATTAATTGCATACTGGGCAAATAATAAAGGTCGTGGTGATAATAATTGCACACTATACGTTGTAACAAACGAAACTGTTAGGGCAGGTTGTTGTAAAGAACAGGAGAAATTAAATTATTTATCTATGTGCACTACATGTAGTTGGAGAGGGGACGTTAATTTATCTGTAAAAGTATGTTCTTTTTTAGGCATTAATAAGTTAGATTTAATAATAGAATAATAAATGATTTTAAAGGATTTATATAATAGGGAAGGTACTTTACCAGAAGGCTTGACTTTTAGGATTTTATATGGTATACTTAACTAAACTTACAAGGAGGATTAAAAATGTTAAATCCAGAATTAGAGCCAGAAGCAGAAAATATCTAATAAAATTAAAACAGAAAGGATTTTAAAATGAAAGAATATTATTTAATACCAAAAGAGGATATTGATAAATTAGAAGAAGCACGAATGAATGTTTGGGTTATATTGAGAAATGAGGATTTACTTATTCGGGCAAGATTTGAAGATGGGGTTACAAGTAAAATTTATTCAGTAACACAAAGAAGATACGAAGTAATAGAAAAATAGATATATCCAATAATGGACAAGTTGAAAATTTTTCTTGTAGATGGGAATTAAAAAAGATAAGAAAATTTACAGGAAAGAGTATTGAGCATATTATAGAGAAGATAAACAAAAGTAAAACAGTGTAACAGGAGCAGAGAAAATGGGTCTTCTTAACAGAATATTTGGAGGAGTGCCAAAGAAAGATTTGTCTAAACAAAAAGAAATTGCCCAATGTATTGGAGGATATTATTTAATAAAAAATCAAGGTGCATATAAAAAAGCGATGGAGGAAATTACGGAACTTGGCATTACTCAAGTAGATGTTATTAAAAATAAAATCCGTATAAGACTTACAAGACCCGGCTTGTTAATTGGTCGGAGAGGAACAAATATTGACAATTTAAGGATTTTTTTAGAAACTCAATTAAAGCGTGGGATAACAATAGAAATTATAGAAGATAGGGTTATCTCATATTTAATACCATATTCAAATGAGGAAATAGAGGGGATATTTGAAGATTATTAATCCTAAATGAAAGGAATTTAAAATGCACTACGGATGGTACTTATTCGGATTTATTGTTGCGCCGAGATTAACTTTTATGATTTTTTTAAGTTATCATTGTTCATCTTTCTTTCCAGTCTGGTTTATGATTGTGGGCTGGGGTTTAGTAATATTCGCACACAGTGAGCAATTACATAAAAATGAATAACTTAATTATCCGAGTTGATAAAGTAAAAGATTTGGTACTTCTTTGCAATAGTGTATAATGGCTGGGGCGAAAAAACGTCAATAAGAACGTCAGAGTAACCCCAGCCCATTTTAAAGAATGGTTAGAGAATATGGGAGGTCTGGGAGGCAGTCCTTGAAATAGAGAAAGCCGAACTGTAAAAGGAACCTTCATTCTCTTTATAATATTGAGCAAGTAAAAACTGGTTGATTGGATAGTTTTACAATTTGTACCTATAAAATCCAACGATAGGCCGATAAAAAGATACCGTATCGGACTTGCTCCATATAAATAAAAGAGGAATTTCTTATGAGAAATAGTTATGCTTTAAATGTATTTAATATAGGGCAGAACAGGGCAAGGAAGGTCTTTGAAATGAAATGCCGATGCTTGCCTAAAGGGGACAAGGATGAATACAAGGAATATAAACTGATACTTAAAACTATTTATGGATTTAAGAGGATAATGTAAGGAGGTATATAAATGTTAATAGTAATAGCTATTTTATTTATTTGGATTATTTTACTTCATTTTGAATTGGTTGAAAATAATAGAGAATATTTGGGTGATATTTCTACCTTACAATTAGAGATATTAAAAAAGGAGAAGGAAATAATTGAACTTAAAAGACAGATTGAATACCATAAGAATAAATTAAAATATGAGGACTACTTAAAAGATTAGGGGAGGACTACAATATGACTTGCCTAAATGAAACTAAATATTGGACTGTTTATGATGCGAAAGAAAAGACAGTATATTCACTAACGCACCAAGAATTTAAGAACATACTACTTGATAGGCCAGTAAAATTAACTGGTAGATTTGTTTATATAAAGTATGATAAAGTATGGATTGATGGTCTATTAAATTCCGATTGGTTGGAAAAAGGAAGATAGTATAACATAAAAAGACTCCTTGACTTAGAATAAAATTGCTATAAGAGGAATATAAAATGGATGAAATATACATTTGTCTAAGTTGTGGGATACAATATACTTTAGATGATTTGGAAGATAACGATGATGGCACTTGTCCAGAGTGTGGTTGCCCTTTGGAATCTTCTTGTAATGATGCGTATTTGCCACACGTATTGAGGCAAGAAGAATGTGACAAAGAATTAAATTGTATGATACATGATTTGAAGGTTTATACTGAGAAAGATATTTGGCGAGATATTGAAGTATTAACTAATGCCAAACTCCGTCTAAAGAAAAGGGGGCAATTCTTTAAAGCATTAAAAATTTTAAATAAAAAGTTTGAGTTGTGGGAGCAAGATTAAAAGGAGAACACATGTTCATAAATTCTAAACAGATTAAGAAGTACCTACATGAGCACGATAAGCAGATAAGTAAAGACGGATTGGAGGCCTTAAACTTTAAGGTAGAGGCTATCCTACAATCAGCAATAAGAAATGTAAGAGGATTTAAGAGAATTTCTGATATTGAAATTAATTATACAAAATAACACTTAAATTGGGGGTTAAAATGAAAAGAGAAGATAAAAACGCAATCCCAGGATTAAAAAGACTTAGAAGAGTAAGTGGCAAAACACCCACGCATAAATGCGATAATTGTAGTTGTACAAGATACTCTCCTTGTACTTGTATGAGAAAGAAGGGATAACATGAAGAGTATGCCCTTAAATTGGCACAAGGAGAGTCTTAGTAATCATAACCGTACTCTTACTTATATGCGGAATCAGTTAGAATATTTAAAAAATAGGCTTGAAGTTTCTGAAAAACAGTATGCTTTTTATAATTACCAAATTTTACAAGCGGAATTAAAAGGAAAAACTTCCTTTGATAGCGATAAGTTTTGCCATAAAAAGGTTATTGTCCATTTTCCAAAGGAGAAATAAATGCAAAACATTTGTGATTTATCAAATGAGGAATTACTCTCTACCAAGAAAGTAATTTATAATTCTATTTTAGAAGATACGGGCCTCCTACCGGAAAGTATTTTAAGAAAGAGCTTGGATGACCTCTTGGAAATCGAAAGAGAATTAACAAGGAGATACAAATGAGTGAACAGTTAGAGATTATAATTTATCAGTATAAGAAACAACATAACTTGGATGTATATACTCCTTTAGAATATTGGCAAATATGGGGTCTTATCGCAATATTATGGGAAGCTATTAAACGTATAGAATATAAAGTGGGAGTTAAATATGGAAAAGATGAACAAATATGACGGCACAGTCGAGTATTGTTTAGAAGAGGCGGTTGAACGTTGTGTTAAAGTTAATGGCATTGAGGGTTGTGAAGATTTGGCAAATAGGGTATTAGAAAAAATGCCAACCTTTAGAAAAAGGTTTCTTAATACATTATATAAACTTTATAAATTTGGGAAAATATGAACAATAAACTAACAAAAGAAGAGTTTTATGATGTGTATGGAATTTCTTTATTAATTGATAAAATTGATAATGAACTTCTATTGAAATATCTAATACCCATTGTTAAAAAGTATATAAAAATAACACATAAGGCCTGCATTGATGAACTAGAACACTATATTGTTAATATTGGTCAGCGGTTTTCAGACGCGCTCGCTTGTTGGTCAGAACATGATTATAAGGTTGCAAGAGAGCATAATAATAAACTGCTACGCTCAATGGATACTTTAATTTCAGATAATTTGTCGTTTTTTAAAATGGCCAAGTTATTTAAAAAAGGGGTTTGGGATATTAACTACGGGGGAGAAAAGTGGGGCACGATTGCCGAAACTTGTAATAAATTACAAGCCTCCTACCATAGAAAAAATTTAAAACATATGCTATTCTATATTGACCATTTGAATGATTTGGAACATAATAATGATTTATACTTATCGAATTTTGTAACTTTCTCCGCATTTGCGTCTAAATGTACTAATAAATCAAATGCCACAGAAGAAGAAATTATTAAGGATTGCTCAATAGAAATTCGGCGTTTGTATAATAAAAGCAAAAGTTTAGTAGCACAATATCACCAATAACAGGAGAACTTAAAAAGGAGAATTAAATGTTTATCAAATTTAGTAAAGAAAGAACACTTAAAAATGGGGATAGTAGTTTTACTTTTGAATTGGATGCAGAAGTAAGGAAAGTTCTTGAACAAAAATATAATAAAAAGTACTCTAATAGTTTGGCTAAATTATTTATATTAGATGCTTTAAAAAATTCTTTAAAAAATTCTTTGTTTAATGAGCTTGATAAGGATTTTGAAGAAGCCAAAAAGTTAAATAAAATAAAGGAGTAATAGATGAATATTAAAGTATGTTGTTGTTGTCCTTCGGGTAAAGCGTTTATTCATTGTGGGTGTGAGTGTCATAAAGAAGAAATAAATGATGCGTGGTATGAGGTTTATGCTTACAATGGTTGGGAATCCCACAGCATTGAATCTTTTGATACTTATGAACAGGCCTTACTATGTTATCAAGAAAAATTAAGGGAATTAAAAGGAGGAACAATATATATTCCGAATCATGGGCTTGTTGAAGTAGGCGAATCAATGAATATTGGGATTGACTTTTGGCAGAATGGTCAAAATCCAGAATTTTTAGATGATGTAACACCAGATAGGGAGAAATAATAATGTATACCCATTTTAAAATACCTTTTTTAAACTTAGAAAATTATACTCTTAATGTAGATATTGTCAAGACAATTCCAGAAGAAATAGCTAGAAGTTTTCAAGTAATTGCCTTAGAAAGGTGGGGGAATATTTTAACTGTGGGTATGGTAGACCCAGAAGATGAAAAATCCAAAAGAATCCTAGAGGAAAGAGTTAAATGTAAAGTTATACCTTTTAAAGTAAATATTCAAGAATGGGCTAATGCAGTAAATAATAATTATTTAAAGGAGGATAAAAATGTCAACTGAAGAATGGAAAGAACAACTACAAGAATATAAGGAAGAAGCTTATAAATATTTTAGTAAATTAGGGATTTGTCCAACAGGTGAGGAAATTGTAGAATATGTATGTGAATGTATTGAAGAGGAATCAGGGTGTGCAGTGGATGATGTAGGGTTTATAGGCATTGCTAAAAGAATTGGAATAATCTTAGATTAAATTAGGAGGAATAAAATGGAGAATAAACTTTATGAGTGGTTTAGGTTAGCAGTAGAATACCCTGATGGGAGTTGGCAGTATGTCGGCCTCGAAACTTTTAGTACTTTAGAAGAAGCGGATATAGAACGCATATATTTACAGCCCGATGAAGAAGAAAAAATTATAATTTTAAAAGAAACAAGGCAAATAGTGGGATAATTATAATTAAAAAGGAGAATAACAAAATGAAAACTTACTTAGCAAGATTTATAATTTTGGATGGCATACATGAACATACTGCTTATGGCCTTATTAAGGCAGAAAGTTTAGAGGATGCTAAAGAATACGCAGAAAGTCAAGAGCACGTTGCTGAATTTTGTAGAGATGAGGTAGTTGCAACATTTTTTGATTATGGCGATGGTTCTACTGCTTCAAGATGTGAACGCGTGATAGAACTAACACAAAAACAGATTGATGTAATAAAAGAGTTGAACCTAGCTTATTATATGAATTAATGAAAGGAAGGAAAAATCAATGAGGTTATGGAGTTTATCTTTAAAATACTTAGACCAGAGGGGCTTATGTGGATTATGGACAGAAAGCCTATTAGCCCAAAAAGTTTTAATGGGGCAGACTAAAGCATATAAAAACCATCCACAATTAATTAGGTGGAAGTGTGATAATAGTGATTATCTTATTAGTCGATACTTGTGGTCTATTTGGCATGAGGGAGAGAGCAGAGGCTATCATTTTATTTGGCAAAAGATTTGGAAGCATGAGCAAAACTTACCAGAATGGATAACAAACGAGCCTTGTTTAACTGTAACAAGAGGTCAAGTATGTTATGAGGCTAGGCACTTGTTAAATAAATTAAAAATAAGAGATAAGAAAAAGTTTTTGGAGTTAAAACAATTATTGGAGTGGAGAGAAGGTAGTAACTACTTATACTATAATGAACAAAAAATAGAGACCAATCCAATTTTTAAAATAGTAGATGGTGGTATAGAAAGCTGGGAAAAAACTAAATGATTAATGTTGGCGATAAAGTAAAAACATTAGGAATCTCTGGTAAAAATATTCCTGATAATTATAGGGACTTAATATTTGAGATAACTAATAAAACTTATTTAGGAAGGGGTTTAATCCTCTTTGAATTAATAGATAAGGATGGAAATTACTATGAAGTTTTTGGAACAAGGG
>Ga0315284_10012135_pt1 | contig 12277 bp, 8 predicted proteins | sample YL17G09_16_MG_FD_203696 | JGI IMG/M metagenome (GOLD analysis project Ga0315284, IMG submission 203696) | Sediment microbial communities from Yellowstone Lake, YNP, Wyoming, USA - YL17G09_16 | ecosystem: Environmental > Aquatic > Freshwater > Lake > Sediment | place: USA: Wyoming | collected...
CAGTGTTACAAACTTGCTGTTTCTTAGTTTTTATTTCAGTTCCAGCAACTATGTCACGTAAAACGATTCCTTGAGCATGAAGTTGCAAACGACATCGCTTATAAGTTGCAACATCGTTGATTTGAATAAATTCTTTATGGTGGGTAAGAACCTTTTCAAGATGAACCAAAGGCCATGTCTTGCTCATGCTACTTTCCCTTTAGTATAATACTCATCTCATCAAACTTTCTGCGAGTCTTTTCGATCTCTGCCACAAGTGTTTTCTCATCCGGCAAAACTGTCCGATATTCGGCAGCAAGAACTTTATTCGGCAACCCTTCAAGGGCATAATGGGCAACGGCGTGATCCTTCTGGGCGCAGAGGATCAGCCCCACAGGCGGGTTTTCATCAGGATGCGTCCAGTGTTCCCGTGCATAGTTGAGATAAAGGTGCATTTGTCCGGCATCGGCATGGGTGAATTTGCCGAGTTTTAAATCAATAATCACTAGACAGCGCAGTCGACGATGGTAGAAAAGAAGGTCAACCCGATACCACTCGTCGCCTATTCTCAAACGACGTTGACGTCCGACAAAGGCAAAATCACCGCCGAGTTCAAGTAAGAAGTTTTCGAGTTGGAGAATAAGGGCTTCTTCAAGATCATTTTCGGAATATTCGTCTTTCAGTCCTAAAAACTCCAGCACAAAGGGGTCTTTTATCTCTTCTTCGGGTATAACAATATCTTCAGGAAGCAGCTTTGCTCCCTTTTTAAGCATGGCTGCTTTGTTTCTGGATAAGGCAGTTCGTTCATAAAACTGTGTTGCAATTTGTCGATCCAACTGGCGTACGGACCAACCGCCACGTAATGCTTCAGTTTCATAAAAAGCTTGGCTTTCGGGGGTTTTTGTGCGTCGTACAAGAAGTACATAATGAGACCACGGAAGAGGAAATCGGCCTGTAAAATCGACTGCTGTGAATTTCCGAGACACTGTCTCGGATTTTGGCGGCAATGAAGACGTTTCATCTTTTATATCTAATGAGGAGTATGCTCGGTAAAACAGACGCATTGTTTCAAGATTATCAACCGAAAATCCCTTTCCAAACCTTGCTGTTAAATCTGCACTTAGTCGCGACAGCAACTCTTTCCCATATTCTGCTCTTGCTCCGCCTCTTTGCTCAAACTCTACTATCCTTCGCCCTATCTCCCAGTAAGTCGCGGTCATAATGGTGTTGGTTGCACGAACCGAGGCCCGTCGTGCAGATTCGAGCAGTCCGGCAACCTCGCTCAGGATTGTTTCATAACCTGTAATCTTATAGTTTTTTATAAGAGGTTTGTTTTTGTCAGGCTTCTTTGTCATGAATTAATTCCTTTGCTTAATACCTGTTTTATTTCAACCATGATCTCAGCAATACGTCGCTCTTTTTTCATGATATCTTCGACAAGTTGCTCAGGCGGCAAGTGCTCAAAGTCTTCTTTTGCATTCGGGTTCTTGATGTCCAGATTATAATTATTTGCAATAATGTCTTCAGCCTTCACTTTCCAGGCTCTTTCGTTTTCTTTTCTTTTGTCCCACCATTTGATGCAGTCCTCAAACTCCTCGAACTGCATCGGCTTTGTCTTAGTGTAGCTTTTTCTTTCTTCAGGCAACAGTTGTTCGTAATACCATATTTCTTTTGTCGGCCCTCTCCTGTCAAAGAACATAAGATTTGTTGGTATTGAGGTGTAAGGCGCAAAGACACCGTTTGGGAGGCGGACTATTGTGTGCAAATTGAAGTCCTTCAATAATTCCTCTTTGATCCTTGCACAAACACCGTCACCAAACAATGTCCCATTCGGTACGACGATGCCGCAACGGCCTGGTTTTTTGCCACTGACAGGTCTTCGAAGTTTCCTCATGATGAGTTGTAAAAAGAGTAAAGCTGTTTCCGACGCTCTTTTGTCATCGGGAAAGTTATTCTGTATACCTTTTTCTTCCTCACCACCAAAGGGAGGATTGGTTAATATAATGTCTACTCTGTCTTTATCTCCGATTTCATTTAAGGGGAACCGTAATGCATTCAAAGGGTCTATCTGCGGATATTCAAGGCCATGCAACATGAGATTCATCTGGCAAAGAAGGTACGGAAGGGATTTTGCCTCGATGCCATACAGGGTTTCTTCCTGAAGCTTCCTGAAATCTTCTGTCCGTTTGCATTGTGCCTTAAGATGCTCAAAACTTTCTACGAGGAAGCCTCCAGTGCCACATGCAGGGTCAAGAATAGTCTCGCCAAGTAATGGATTGATTACCTTAACCATAAATTTTATCACTGGCCGTGGGGTGTAAAATTCTCCTGAATCACCTGCTGAATCACGCATTTCCTTAAGCATGGATTCATAGAGATAGCCTATCGTATGTATTTCACCAGACGAAGTGAAATGGATGCCGTTTATTTTGTTCAAAATATCCTTAAGAAGATAACCGTTCAGCATTCTGTTGTTGAGTCCTCTGAATACCGTGGCAACAACATCCCTGCGATCTCTGCCATTTGAACTCTGAAGGGAGCGGAGATAAGCAAAGAGTCCAGGCCCTCTTTTGCCGTCAGGCCCTTTGGCCTCATCATTATTGATGAAAGCAATTAAATCATCGCCAGTAATGCCTTCCTCCTTTGCAGCCCAGTCACGCCAGCGATACGGCGGCTCTATAATAGGCTTATATCTTTTCCCGGCAAGCGACGTCTCTGTTTCACGGAGTATTTCCATATCATCAAGGAATTTGAGGAACATGATCCATGTCAGCATGGGAAGCCGGTCAAGGTCTCCGTTTAAACCCTTATCTTTTCTCATAATGTCACGGCAGGATTTTATGATTGAACTCAATTGCTGAACTGTTGTCATCGGTTGTTGATTCTTGATTTTCTTTGCCATTATTTTTCCTGTTTATGCAGCATATAACAGATTCTGCATTTCATAGACAGCCTCTCTCAGCCGTTCAGCACCTCCAAACTTTTTCGCTATTTCTATAACATTACCGTATCTTGATATCGGTTCTATCTTAAGAATGTCCGGTATTTTGAATTGTGCAGTACCATGTTCAATATATTTATCAAGGATTTCATTAAGAATCTGCCTGGCATCAGTACTATACCTTTCAAAAAAATCCTTTTTCTCTTTTTTTATAAACTCTGCCCTTTCCCTCCTGCTCCTTTTCGGTAAATTGAAAGCGAGATTGCAGAGCAAGTCAAAGGGGTCTACATCAGGGTCTCCTGAAGCAACTATTAAATCTTCAAGGGATATGCCCTTTTCTGCTAACGTTTCTATGATTGTTGCTCTTTCTTCTGCAATGCTCCATTTAGACCTTAATTCAGCAGCAGACGTGAATATCTGCCTGATTTTTTCACCTGTATAGTCTGTCAGCTTTACAACTCTAAGTTTCTTTCCATCTGCATCAAGCTCGTAAACAAAATCTGCTACAATCTCAACTGAACCGCCGTCAACATAATACTTACGAGGAGGTTTATCTGCGGTATCTATATTATCGCTGATTACTCCCCCACTAAAGCCTATTTCTGTAATATACTCTTCAATTTTTTGCGGAACAATGCTTGTTGGCGTTCCAACTACATCACCACGGTTATTTATTTCCTCTTCTGTAATAAGCGCAGGTTCACCATCAAATTCAGGGTCTGCGAAAAGCCTTGTGGCACTTCCTGTATAATCGAGAATCGTAAAATAAAGCTTTCCATAATCGTCTCGAACCCTTGTGCCCCTACCTATGGTTTGTTTAAAATCTGTCATTGAATTTATAACTTTGACAATAACCACATTTTTGCAGGTGGGAATATCCACACCAGTTGTCAGAAGTTTTGAAGTTGTCAGTATCGCAGGTGTTTCTGTCTCCAGTTCCTGAAAACGGCTGAGATGTCCCCTTCCGATATCGCCTTCTTCTGATACTACTCGACAAACATAATCAGGATATTTCTTTACAATATCTGAATTAAAGTTGTTTAAAGCCTTCCGCATATCTTCAGCATGCTCCTGATCAACACAAAAGACTATCGTTTTATCAAATCTGTTTGTTTTATGAAGATAATCAGTAAGATGCTTTGCTATCGCCTCAGTTCTGATTTTTAATGAAATGATCGTTTCAAAATCCTTTGTGCTGTATTCTCCATCGGGGATTTCCCTGCCATAACGGTCAAGTTCTCCTGGAGACGGCCTCCAGCCTGTTGCATCAACAGAGGGTACTACACGATGGACTCTGTATGGAGCAAGAAAGCCATCCTCAACCCCCTGTTTCAGACTGTAGGTATAAATAGGATTTCCAAAATATCTGTAGGTGTCACGATTATCTTCCCTCAAAGGGGTAGCAGTTATGCCTATTTGATAAGCAGGCTCAAAATATTCAAGAATTTCCCTCCAGTTGCTTTCATCCCTTGCACTTCCTCTGTGACATTCATCTACTATAATCAAATCAAAAAAATCCCGTGAATACTCGCGGTAAAGACCTGGCCGTCGTTCATCTTTTGCTATAGCCTGATAAATTGCAAAATAAATTTCTCGGCTTTTTATAGCATCTCCTTCAATTTTCCAGCGAGCATCACCAAAAGGTGCAAAAATTTTATCTTTTGGGTCATCAATCAAGATATTTCTATCAGCAAGATAAAGGATTTTTGGTTTTCTGTCTTCACCGGTTCTTGTCCATCTCGTATTCCACAATTTCCAGATAATCTGAAATACTACAACTGTTTTTCCTGTACCGGTTGCCATGTTTAACAAAATTCGTTTTTTACCATTCAACACTGCCTGAATGGTACAGTTAATTGCAATTTCTTGATAATAACGAGGAGTTTTACCTGAAAGGTGATAACAAGGAGATATAATTCTGTTTGCAATTATATTGTCGGCAATACCTTCGGCCTGGCGGATTCTGTTCCATAGCTCTTCAGGAGAAGGGAATATTTCTAAATCTCTATCTTTTCCCGTCAAATAATCATGTTCTACTATCCCATGCCCATTAGTTGAATAAGCGAACTTCAGACCGAGCATCCCTGCATATTCCTTCGCCTGTTGTAACCCGCCCCCTGGATTTTTATAAGATGCTTTTGCTTCTACTACAGCAATCATAAAATCACGTTTATATCGCAACAAATAATCAGCTCGCTTAGGCTTTTTTCTGAAACATTTATTACCTGAAACAACTATTCTGCCATCAGTAAAAGTCTTTTGTTCACTAATCTGGTCGTCACTCCAGCCAGCATCATAGAGTTTCGGGAGAATATATTTTCTGCAGGTATCTGCTTCTGTATCAGGCATGTATAATTTTATATGTATGAACTATATACGGTCAATAAGGAGTTTAGGCAGCGTAGGCTTAAAGGCAGGAGTGTTTTTCGGTGAGCTTAATTTTCTTCATTCAACCACTATCTTGTTCCAGCCAGAGATACTTCGATAGGATGGTCTTTGAGAGAACTTACTTTGAGTATCGAGAATCCGATAACATTGCCTTCCATATCAACCTTTTCCATTATCTGGTCAGATTCTGTCTCTTTAAAATACCCTTCCCTTTTTTCAAATATAACCTCAAGGTAATCACCCTCAGGATCGTACCAGACTTTTACTTTTTCCATATTACATCTCCTTTTTTGATGCTATCTGTGAAATAAGCTGTTATCACAAAGGCATCTTTTTCTTTGTATTTTACAACAATGCACAAATATTTATCCCCAACGGAAAGCCCTGAAAAGTGCTTGTAATAAAGCCTTGCTTCCACATCACTTTTTGACTGAATAACAATATCCGGACTTGCAAGAGTCTCATTCATTTTTTCTGTATGTATGACTATCTCGGGATGCTCCCTTATATGGCTAAGTCTCTCATCAGTCAGCCGGATGATGTTTCCTGCATAATCAGTCAGATTCATTCATCTTTTTCCTTTATCACCTGATTCACGATCCTTCTTGCAATTTCAAAGGCTGTAACTTCATGGATAATTTTATATCATTGAATGTATCTGGTCAACAGGCATAATACCCTGTCAAACCTCTTTCCAAAAACTATAAAAACGAGTGCTTGATTTCCTAACCCCTATCCTTTATCCTTCATACATAGTATGGAAAAAGTAAAAACAGATTTTCTCATCATAGGGAGTGGTGTTGCAGGTCTCAGGGCTGCGATAGAGCTTGCACCTTTTGGCAAGGTAATTGTGGTGACGAAGGATATTCCGACAGAGAGCAGCACAGAGTATGCTCAGGGAGGTGTTGCAGTTGTCCTGAGTGATGAAGACGAGGTTGGCATCCATTTTGAAGACACAATCAAGGCAGGAGATGGTCTCTGTAGAGAAGAGGCAGTAAAGGTTCTTGTTGAGGAAGGGCCAGCGAGAATCCTCGAGCTTATCGAGTGGGGAGCGGAGTTTGACAAAGAAGGCACAAAGCTATCCTTTACCTTAGAGGCAGCTCATTCAAGACGGAGGATATTACATGCACAGGGTGACTCTACAGGCAGGGAATTGGAAAGAGTTCTGATAAATAAAGTGAAATCTCTTAAAAAAGTCCAGAGGTTGCAATTCTGTGCAGCAATTGATCTGATTGTTGATAACGGCAGATGTAACGGAGCATATGTGTTAAAGAACACAGATATAATTGCTATTTTTTCAAGGGCTACAGTGCTCGCCACAGGTGGGGCAGGACGGGTATTTTCGAGGACAACAAACCCTGCGGTGGTAACCGGAGACGGAATGGCTATTGGATACAGGGCAGGTGCGATTCTTGAGGATATGGAGTTTGTCCAGTTTCATCCGACAGTGCTCTTTGCCTCTTCTTCTCCGCAGTTTTTGTTAAGCGAGGCAATGAGAGGTGAGGGAGCAATTTTGAGGAATGTATTCAAAGAACCCTTTATGAAAACCTATCATCCTGACTCAGAGCTTGCGCCAAGGGATGTGGTTTCAAGGGCAATTATATCAGAGATGGTAAAGACCAAGAGTAACCACGTTTACTTAGACCTTACCCATATGGATGGCAATTTTGTGAAGAAGAGATTTCCAAGAATTTATACCACATGTCTTCAATATGATGTAAACATAATAAAAGATTTAATACCCGTCTCACCCGCAGCTCACTATCTGATGGGTGGTGTAAAAACAGATCTTAATGGTTCGACAAATATAAAGGGTTTGTATGCAGCAGGTGAGGTTGCATGCACAGGAGTGCATGGTGCAAACAGGCTTGCATCTAATAGCCTGCTCGAAGGTCTCGTGTTCGGTGCAAGGGCAGGCAAAGCAGCAATAAACTCTCCGATTCATCCTGAACCATTTGCATTGAAAAGCAAGGAGATAACCGTTTACCCTTCACTTCATGACCATGAGGAGATAAGGCATGCATTAAAAAAAATAATGTGGGGGAAAGTTGGCATTATCAGGTGTGAAGAGTCTCTTAAGGATGCACAGGAAAAACTTGCTGAATGGTCATATGTCCTTAATAAGACCTTCTCGGCAAGACGCGGACTGGAACTGAAAAATATGCTTACCGTAGCGATACTCATCACAGAGGCAGCCCTCCTGAGAAAGGGGAGCGTGGGTGCACACTACAGGTCTGATCATCCCGAAAGAGGTGAAGGATGGCAGAGGCATATACTATGGAAAAAGAAAGATAAAGAGGTAACATATGAGTATGTTGAGTAAAAGAAGAGCGAAGATCGTCTGTACAATCGGGCCGTCATCTATGGACAAAAAGATTATCTCTTCACTTATAAAAAACGGGATGAATGTGGCGCGGTTAAATTTTTCTTACAGTGACCACGATACTCATAAAAAGATTATCGAACTTATACGGGATATGTCACGGAGACTTAACAGGCCAGTTGCGATTCTTCAGGACCTTCAGGGAATAAAGATCAGGGTTGGGCGTATCGAGTCCGGTGCAGTAGAACTCAAGAAAGGCAGAACACTTCTGCTTGTGCCCGGGAATGGTGTTGGAAATCAAGAGAGGATATTTATCTCATACCCTGCGCTTCTCAAAGATATAAAGAGTGGTGACAGGATTCTCCTCGATGATGGTCTCATTCAGCTCCACATTCTTAGTCGTGAAAAAAATGCTCTTAAAGCAAGAGTCATTGAAGGCGGAATATTAAGAGATAGGAAAGGTGTGAACTTCCCCGGTATAAAGTTATCTATTTCATCATTTACAGAAAAGGATAAAAAAGACCTGTTGTTTGGAATAAATATGGGTGTGGATTATGTGGCAATATCTTTTGTCAGGGATTCTGGTGATGTGAGAAAAGTGAAAAGATGGCTTAATGAGAAAAGACATCAGATTCCGCTCATCGCAAAGATAGAAAAACAAGAGGCGTTATATAATATCGAAGAAATTCTGTCAGAGGTTGATGGAATCATGGTAGCGAGAGGTGATCTCGGTGTTGAGATTCCACCGGAAGAGGTCCCCCTTATACAGAAAAAGTTAATTGATGAGGCAAATAAAAAAGGGAAGGTTGTGATCACTGCGACACAGATGCTCGAGTCTATGACCGAGCATTTAAGACCAACAAGGGCAGAGACAACAGATGTTGCAAATGCAGTGCTTGACGGGACTGATGCACTGATGCTTTCTGCAGAAACAGCAACCGGGAAATACCCTGTTGATGCCCTGAAGATGATGGACAGGATTATCAGGTACACTGAATCGTCAAAAAATACAACAGTATCTTATATTCATGGAACCACCTTTGCAGAGGCTACTGCAGATGCATCATGCAGAGCTGCAAGCGATATAGGAGCAAAGGTGCTCGTTGCGTTTACACAATCGGGTTTTACCGCAAGGCTTCTCTCAAAGTTCAGGCCCGGAGTTCCGATAATTGCGTATACACCTGAAGAAAAAGTGAGAAACAGGATGTGCCTCTACTGGGGGGTCATTCCCAGAATGATGAGGCAACTTACCACTACTGATGAGATGATAAGAGAAGTAGAAAAGTCCCTTTTTGAAGAACACATTGTAAAACAGGGTAACAGGATTGTGATTACCTCAAGTTCTCCACTTTCAACCCTTGGAAAGACAAACTTTATGAAGCTCCACAGTATCGGGGAATAGATCATCAAGGCACTTTTATATCGAATGCCTTAATTTTTTTGTGAAGGTTGCTTCTTTCTGTCTGGAGGTGTTCTGCTGTTTTTGAAATATTCCAATTGTTTTCTTCGAGTTTCTTTATGATAAAAGCTTTCTCAAATGCATCCCTTGCTTCCTTAAGTGTTTTGAACGCAATATAGTCAGACCGTGTTGGTTCAGCAACAATAAGGGTTTTGGGTGTAATGGTATCTGAAGGAGTCATTATCACAAGTCTTTCTATCACGTTCCTTAGTTCTCTTATATTCCCGGGCCAGTCATATGCCTCAAGTGTCTTTAATGATTCAGAGGTTATCTTCTTCGGTCGCTGTCCATATTCTGCAGCAAAATATTCGAGGAAATACTCAACAAGTTCTCGTATGTCCGCTTTTTTCTCTCTCAAGGAAGGAACCACTATCGGAATCACATTCAGCCTGTAGAGAAGATCTTCCCTGAAAGTCACTTTTCTTACTTCCTCTTTAAGGTCTTTGTTTGTCGCAGTAATTATCCTCACATCAACCTTTATATTCTTGCTACCGCCAACGCGCTGAAATTCCTGAGTTTCAATGATCCGAAGAACCTTTGACTGGGCAGAAAGCGACATGTCACCGACCTCGTCAAGAAACAACGTACCTTCATCAGCAAGCTCAAATTTACCCTTCTTCCTTTCAAATGCACCGGTAAAAGAACCCTTTTCATGTCCGAATAGTTCACTCTCAATGAGCTCCTGAGGGATTGCTGCACAGTTTACCTCAATAAAAGGTTTCTCTGCCCTTTTGCTTTTGTCATGAAGCATTCGTGCAACAAGCTCTTTACCGGAACCGCTCTCACCGAGAATAAGAACCCTGCTGTTACTCTGTGCAGCCATAGTTATTTGTTCTTTTAGAAAGGTCATGCTTTGCGAGCTGCCAACAAGTCTGTATTTTTTTGTTAAATCCTGCTTGAGGGCTTTGTATTCCATTTCGAGTGTTTTTCTTTCAAGTGCCCTCTTTGAAGCGAGTAAAACCCTTTCAAGAGAAAGGGGTTTTTCAAGAAAGTCGTATGCTCCCATTTTTGTTGCCTTTACCGCAAGTTCTATATTGCCGTGCCCCGAGATCATGATTACAGGGAGCTCAGGCTTAAACGCCTTGATTTCCTTAAGGGTTTGAATACCATCAATACCAGGAAGCCATATGTCAAGGAGTATCAAATCCGGGAGTTGCTCTTTGATTACCTCTATTGCCTCTTCACCAGTACCTGAGGTTAAGACATCACATCCCTCATCTTCAAATATCCCTGAAAGGGTTTCCCTTATTCCATCTTCGTCATCTACAATAAGTACGACAGGCGCTACCATTTAACTCTCCTTTATTGGAATTGCGATAGTGAATACAGTCCCCTTTGGCTCATTATCCCTGATTCTTATATTACCTCTGTGCTCCGCGATAATTCTATCTGCAATTGCAAGACCAAGACCGGTGCCATGCTTTTTGGTTGAGAAGTATGGAAGAAACAATTTCTCCTTATCCTCATCCCTTATGCCAGGACCGTTGTCTGCAATATCTATGTATACTCTATTTGAGGGCACATCAAACTGTAGTTTTACATCGATTCTCCCTTCGTGAGAGATCGCATCGATTGCATTGTCAAATATATTTTTCATAACCCGTTTAAACTGTTCTCCATCAAGTTCTACCAGCGGATTTTCCTCTGGTATCGATACATTTATTTCTACACCCTTATACCCTTTATACAGATTCACTACCTCATCTATTATGGTCGGCATAGGGGTGAGCGTTTTGTTTATCTCAGGCATCATGCCAAACCTTGAAAACTCGTCAACCAGCCCTTTCAAGTCTTCAACCTCTTTTATGATTGTTTTTGTAGAACGTTCAAAGACGTGGTCAAAATCATCATCCCTGCTTTCCCATTTCTTGACCATACGTTCTGTGGAGAGTTTAATGGGGGTCAGGGGGTTTTTTATCTCATGTGCAATTCTTCTCAAGACCTCCTGCCATGTAAGTGCCTTCTCAGCACGAATAATATCAGTGAGGTCGTCAAAGACAACAAGGAGGCCTATATATTTCTGAGAATCTCTGAGACTGGTGATAAAGACACGGATGATCACCTTCCTGCCACCTGCAGTTGCCTTAATTTCCTTTTTGACTCTTCTGAATTCTCGGCCTTCTATTCCCTTCACAAGGTTCTGAAGTTCTTCGGATTTTATCAAAGACATGAGTTCCTTGTAATGTTTATTCATCACTGCTTCAGGATTTATGTCAAGTATTGAACATGCAGCACTGTTGATCATCAGTATATTTCCGGTTATGTCAAGCATAATCACGCCGGAGTTTATGTTCTCAAGTATATTTTCCATAAAGAGTCTTCTTCTGTTCGATTCAAGATATGCAGACTGAAGCGATTCCTTTCCTTCCTTCAACTCTTTGACCATGTTATTAAATGAATTTATGAGAAGGCCTATTTCGTCTTCCCTCTTTAAATCTACTTTAATATCAAGGTTTCCTGCAGCAACCTGCTCTGTTGCCTGTGCAAGGCTCTCTATAGGATCTGTGATACCCTTTGAGATCTTAAGGGCGATCCAGAGGGCCATAAAAATGACAAGCAGGGTAAAGAAGCCGAGTATCAGGAGGTAGTTTGTTTTTATAGGTACTTTCCATGATTCAAGTATAAGATAATTTTCGTACGCATCCTTTATATTTTCCACATTTTCAGTAATTTCTTTTGGTATAAATGATTCGACGACTATGATGCCTCTCTGTCTGCCTTCTTTGTATTCTGGTGCAACAGCCCTTACAGTATCCCCTTTTTCACCTGATATGACCTCAACATCTGCCTTGCCATCAAATGCAGCTCGTACTGTCTCAGTAGCGTCTTTTGGTATCTCTGTAAGATGTCCAACGGTATAATTGCCGACAGTTGTTTTCCCTGCCGAGAGTGATTTTGCGTAATCGAACGCCCTTTGTTTTTCAAGCTCGTAAATAGATTTCGCTATTTCTATTGACCTGTCTAAAGGTTCTCGTAATTGTGGGGTAAACCATCGTTCAATATAATTTGTCACAAGCCCGCTTGAGAGAATGAATAAAAGGCCAGTAGGAATTAAGGTCAGGACAACAAGAATAACCACGAGTTTTGTTTTAAACTTATAACCAAGTACCTTATTTCTTCTCTCGAAATAGAGTCTCACAAGGCTTTTGCTCACAAAGAACATAAGGGTGAGAAGTGCAATAATGGT
>Ga0315284_10012136_pt1 | contig 12277 bp, 15 predicted proteins | sample YL17G09_16_MG_FD_203696 | JGI IMG/M metagenome (GOLD analysis project Ga0315284, IMG submission 203696) | Sediment microbial communities from Yellowstone Lake, YNP, Wyoming, USA - YL17G09_16 | ecosystem: Environmental > Aquatic > Freshwater > Lake > Sediment | place: USA: Wyoming | collected...
TTCCCTCAGGCGTTCGTATTGCTGATGGTGCGCGAGTTCGGCTTGGAGCTTACGTAGGCAGCGGAACCACGGTTATGCAAGAGGGCTTTATCAACTTCAATGCCGGTACCGAAGGCCCTAATATGATCGAAGGCCGCGTCTCGTCGTCCGTTTGGGTGGGTGCCGGCAGTGACTTGGGTGGCGGCTGTAGCACCATGGGCATCCTCTCCGGAGGCAATTCCATGCCGATTTCCATAGGTAAAAACTGCTTGCTTGGCGCCAATTCCGGTCTCGGGATTCCGCTAGGTGATGACTGCACCATTGAGTCCGGACTTTATTTAACTGCGGCTAGCAAGGTGCGTTTAATCGCCCGCGATGGCAGCGTTGGCAGCACCGTTAAGGCCCGCGACCTGGCCGGCCGCAGCGGCTTATTGTTTCGGCGCAACTCGATCAATGGCGCTCTCGAATGCTTGCCGATTAAAGGCGCCATCGAACTCAACGCGGATCTTCACGCGCACAATTAGTGTTGATCGGTACGTATCCAGTATGTCATGGCTGTCGGGGTTTCTAGCTCGTGTTGTTCCGGAATCTTGCCGTCGAAGGCTATGGCTCGAGCTTCGTCGAATTCAAAGCGCGTACCCTCGATCTCAGATCGATCGACCTCGCAAGGTTGAAATCAAGTCGGAGGCGATGTCATTGGCTTTGGCGTAGCCTTTGCCCTAGCTTTGGTCCTTGGCGTGATCTTGATCTCCGACTTGAGGGCTTAGCCATGGACGATCTGCCTAAACTTAGTCACGAAAAATTAATAGTCTATGAAAAGTCCATCCAGTTTTTAGCCCTATCGGCTGCTCTATCTGCAACTTTTCCTCGAGGTTACGCTGAGCTAACAGATCAATTAAAACGCGCCGCGCTATCGGTCCCTTTAAATATCGCCGAGGCAAGTGGTCGGACTAGAGCGCTCGACTTATTGAGCCTAAAACCTATGTCGAAGCACAGCGATTGATCGTTGCAGACGTATCTATGTTGTCGAAGCTCTGCATGAAACGATAAGTCTAATGGCTAATGGCTAATGGCGAGGCGACGATCAAGATCACGCCAACGGCGATGACTAAGGGGATGGCGATGGCCATGGGATTAAGGCAACGCGAAATCGGCCCGCTCTCCATCTAGACACCCAATCTGTCAAGTCCAATTGGATGAGATCCCCCTGTCCCTGGGGCGGTCGTTCATTGACAGACACTAATGTATGTGTGGATAATAGTCATATATGTGTGGAGGGATGTGTATGCCGACAAATTTAGCAATTGACGACCATCTTCTAAAAGAAGCGCTAGCGATCGGTGGTAAGTCCACGAAAAAGGCCACAGTCACCGAAGCATTGATTGAATACATTGCACGAAGACAGCGTATGAAAGCCCTTGAGGCCTTTGGGACACTGCCAATAGATGAAAAGTTTGATTTTAAAAGGGACCGCAAGAAGCGATGATCGTCATCGATACATGTGTGCTATCAGAGGTCTTTCGTAAGCGCGCCAAACCATACCACTCAGCGCTAGCCGACACGGTTAGACAGATGATTCTGGATGATTGGCCGCTCGTAATCCCCGGTATCGTGCTGCAGGAGTTTTTGACGGGGTTTCGCCAACCGACGCATTTGCTGAAGGCTGAAGCCGCGCTGGCCGGATTCAAGGTTGCTTACGCCGACCATGACGATCACGTATTAGCCGCACATATTCGCACCTCCTGCTCAAAAGGGGGAGTTCAATGTGCTGCTATTGACGCACTTATAGCGGCTTCCACTATAAACATGAATGGTCGACTCTTGACCGTTGATGGCGACTTTGTGAAGATCGCCAGGCTCTGTCACCTTAAGATCTTCGATATCTGAGTAAAAATTTTCCCGCACCGATGCCGCATGACCCGCGAATCTTTTCTAGCATGACGTTCCGCTTATATCGGCACAACCGGGCTTCAGCATGCCAAAAGCGGCTCAAAAAAACGCCCCTTGCCATAACTGCGCCAGAAAGTCTGCCACTGGCCAAACCTGAGTTCCATCAGCAGTCTCACGCGGACCGCTTACCATCGCGACCATGATCTTGCGTATTTCTGGGACTTCTTCCGAAAGGGCTTGGAGACCACGGTAATCCTTGGCCATCAGCGTCGCGCTTGCCTTGATCTCCACGGCTAGGGGCTGACCGGATTTGGGAACGACGACAAAATCCACTTCGACCTGAGTTTGTGTCCGCCAATAAAAGAGATTCACATCCTTGCGATGATAGGAGGCATAGGCGCGGAGTTCACAGAAGATGAGGTGCTCCAGAGCTTTGCCAAATTCGGCGGTTTTAGGGCGCAAGTCTGACCTGCCGGTTAAGGCATTGGCGACACCGACGTCAAAGAGATAAAACTTTGCCGAAGAGATGGCCTTGCGCTTGCTGGTGTGTTGAAACGAGGGCACTAGGGTGCCGATCAGAGTTTCCTCGAGAATCTTGAAATAGTCGTGGACGGTGCGCGGTGCGATCTGAGCATCATTGCCGACCGCAGTAAAATTGACTTGTTCAGCGTTACAAGCTCCTGCGACATCAAGGAACCTTGAGAAATTACTGATCGACCTGGTCAAACCCTCTGCCTGAATCTCCTCTTGTAAATAAAGTCCGATATAGTCGCGTAGGTCGTCCCAAGGTGCGTCTGACGAAAGCATCGCTGGCAAGCCACCGATACGTAGTAGGTCCTGCCAGCTCTTGCTTGCACCACCTGTGGTATTGCCTAATTCCGCCGAAACAATTGGGAAGAACTGCTGCCAGCTTAATCTTCCTGCAAGGAGGTTGGTGCCTCCGTGTTTGATTTTGCGAGCGCTGCTCCCGGTCAGGATAAAACGTAGGTCGCGGTAAGACTCGGTCAGGCGATGTACTTCGTCTAAGATCTCGGGCAATTTCTGAATCTCGTCGATGATAACCGGCGCTGACGGTGTCTTCTGCAAATGGGCGCGAACTTGGTCCTCAAGGATTTCAGGATGGCTGGCTAATTCGCGAAAGACAGCAGGTTTCAACAGATCCAAGTAGAGGGCATCCGGATACGTAGTTCGTAAGTAGGTGGACTTGCCGGTCATACGCGGGCCGAAAAGAAAAAATCCCTTTCGCTTCAGCAAGTTATCGAAGTTAGCGATGCGGCTAAACAAGCTTGAATCTTTCAGTTAAGTGGCTGCTACCGACAATATTAGTAGAAAATTGGTGGCAGCGCCACCATTTTCGGTCCGAATTTGTGGGCAGCGCCCCTAAAGGGCTCTTGCTACTTGTACGCCGCCAAATAGGCGACCCAGGCATCACAGTCCTCGCCCTTCTCGACGGCCACAAAGTTGCCATCCCCCTCACCGTCTTCTGTCGAGCCCTCCCACAGGATGTCCACCTTGGAGAACCCAACTTCGAGCAGCAGGTCTTTTAATTCGGGCAGCGTCCACAGCCGCCAGTCGTAGGTAAAAACCTTCTCGCGCCTCTTTTCGCCTTTGCGCTTGAAGTGAATGTAAAACATCCCCTCATTGGTCAGCGGATCAAAGCTGTCTTGGTCCCAGTAGTAGTCAAAAACATTAGGCTCATCACCTTGCTCGCTGACTTCTTCGTTTGCCTCCTGACATTTGGGCCCGCCGAAACAGTCGAGTATAAAGACACCATCTTTATTTAGCGTCCGCAGGCAGTTCTTAAAATACTTCTTCAAGGTCACCCGTTCCTTGAAGATGAAATAGGAGAAGTTCTGGGCGCAGATGACGTCCGCAGTCGGCAGCTTGGTGCCTAGCACATTGTTCCGGTGTAGGTGGACCCGCTCTTGCTGCTTGGCGGTGAGTTTTGGCAGGTAATGCTCTTTACCATACTCGATCGGCTCAGCATCAAGGTCGACACCGTGGGCAACGTGGCGGGGGCTGCGTTTAACCCATTCACAGCAGTTGGTGAAGGTCCCGCAAAAATCTTCGCGAAACACCAGCGGCACGCGGCCCCGTGCCTTGACGTAGACACTTTCTAGAAAGCGGGCATCTTCTGTCGGCGACTGCACGCTGTTAAAATAGTAAAAATACTTATCAAAAGGGGGGAGGGTGGAGGTCTTTGGGCTTGAGGTGGTGTGCATGCGTCCCTTGCGATTTTTGTGGCTAAGAGTCATAGTGGAGGGCCGAACTAAGGTCGCTGCCGCCATCAGGCATAGGCGATTTACCCAGTCAGTCCCAGCGAGCGTTGCCTATGTACAAGCAAATCACGGATTCTATCGAAGTCACCGTACACCCTGCCTTTCAAGACGATCATTCGCAACCAGAAAGCAGTGTTTTTATCTGGTCCTATGAGGTCGCCATCTGCAACCGCAGCAGCCAGCCGGTTCAGCTCATGCGGCGCCACTGGAAGATCACCAATGCTTACGGCCAGACCTTAGAGGTTGAGGGCGAAGGAGTCATCGGCAACCAGCCGGTGATTTTGCCTGGTGAGACCTATGAATACAGCAGCTTTACCAACTTGGCGACGGCCTCTGGCTATATGGTCGGGACGTACGACATGAGCGGCGATAAGGGCATCGCTATTAAGGTGGCCATTCCTGCCTTTTCACTCGATAGCCCGCAACAAATGGCGATGCCAAATTAGTTTGAGGAATGCTGATGCCGCAGTCTGCTGCTGGTGTGTGGGACGGTGTGCCCCATGTGGTCATCTTGTGCAACTTTGGCGGCCCAGCCTCGGCAGCCGCGGTGGAGCCGTTTTTAAAGCGCTTGTTTGAAGATCCCTTTATCATCCGGGCGCCGCTGCCCATTTGGATGCGGCGCTGGTTAGCCAATAAAATTGCCACCAAGCGCGGCCCTAAAGCGCTGGCTGAATACAGCGAGATCGGCTTCTCGCCGATCAACCGCATGACGGCCATCCAGGCTCAGCACCTGGAGCACCAGCTGCAGCAGGTGCGGCCGGGCACGCGGGTCCTGGTCATCAACCGCTATACCTCGCCATCAGCGGACGAGGTGCTGGCCGGCGAGGATCTTATTGGCAAGCGGGTCTTTCTCATCACCCTTTATCCACACCTTTGCCACAGCACGACGGTGAGCTCTTTACGCGATTTTGATTTGGCGCTGGAGCGGCGCTATGGCAACCGCGACCTACCCAACACGCGGGTCTATTCTTGGTGGCAGACACCCAGGTATTTAGCCCACACCTATAGAAATCTCGAAAGCAGCCTGGCGCCATTGGTGCACGCCAACCCTACAGAGCCGATCACTATCCTCTTTTCTGCGCATGGCATACCGATTCGCTATCATGAGCGCGGTGATCCGTATGTTAACGAGATCCAGACGCACTTTAGCGAACTCAAGCGGCGTGGCGAAGCCTGGTTAAGCCTACAGGGCGCCGGCGCCTTGCAGCGCTGCCACTGGAAATTGTCGTTTCAAAGCCGCGTTGGGCCGGTTGCATGGGTTAAGCCGTACACCGAAGAGGCGATCGCTGAGTTAGGCAAGGCGCATGGCGGTACTTTGATGCTGGTCCCGATTAGCTTTACCGCTGATCATATCGAGACCCTCTATGAGATGGACCATACCTATCAGGGCCTAGCCCTGCAATCAGGCTTCAAACGCTATGCTCGGGCCGTCCCGTCCAACGACGACCCTGAGTTAGCGGCTTGTTTGGCCGACGCCTTAAAAGCGCACGGATTTTAATAGGCGCGGTTGTCCGAGGAGGCCTTCGCGTAGATCTTGTCTTGAAGCTGCATCAGTCCGGTGAGGACGGCTTCAGGGGTCGGTGGGCAACCGGCGATATAGACGTCCACGGGGATGATTTTGTCGATGCCTTGCAGCACATGATAGGCGCGGTAAAAGCCGCCGCTGGAGGCGCAGGCACCCATGGCGATGCACCACTTCGGCTCGGCCATTTGTTCCCAGACCTTTAGGATCACCGGCGCCATCTTCTCGGTGATGGTGCCAGCGACAATCATCAGATCGGCTTGACGCGGCGAGAAGCGCACGGCCTCGGCGCCGAACCGAGCGATGTCATACTTGGGGCCGACGACCGCCATGTACTCGATGCCGCAGCAGGCGGTGCCGAAGGGATACGGCCAAAGGGAGTTTTTCCTAGCCCAGGCGAGGAATTGATCTGCTTTGGTGGTGATGAAATTATCAGTCTGTATTGGATTTTTCATAGCTGCCTTGTGCCTCCTGCGCGGCGTTTTGGAGCCCGGCACTCCTGGGTATGGCTGACCAAAGCCTCAAGGCCTGCAGCCAACTCCCGCCTATGGATCAGGTCTCCTAGTATAATGCCAGAAAGTGCTGACCGAATCGCGGAGGAAATCAACCCCCAGGCATCCTTAGACGAGCAGTGGTGCTCAGAAACGCAGCCGACACCACCTTCAAGGCATTGTACCGGCTGAAAACCGTCTTCTACGGCCTGGAAAATCTCCCAGACCGATACGTCCTCAGCGGCCTTGAGTAAACGGTAGCCACCGCTGCGGCCACGGACGCTGCCGACAAGGCCCGCCTGGCGCAGGCGACTGAGGATCTGGTCCATATAATCTAAAGGAATGCCTTGGCGCATCGCAATGTCATTGCGCTGTGCCACCGGTGTCGCCTGAACACGGGAATGCTCGGTCAGATCCATCATGATCTTCAAGGCATAACGACTTTTTGAGGTGACATTCATCACCGATCTCCCTGGGGGCGCATCATTGCACCGGAATCACATCGGTAATCACCTCTTCGCCGAACTGTTCCTGCAGCATCTGCAAGACGCCATTGACCAAGGTCATGGTCGACGAAGGGCAACCGGAGCAGCCACCGCCTAAACGAATATGTGCCATTCCGGATTCATACGCTTCGAGCCTGGCAAAACCGGCATGCAAGGCTAGCATGGCCGAGACCGGTCCTTCCAGGTAAACCGCGATGTCCTGGGCTTGGGCGGTGAACTGGCTACTGGTCAACGGCTCGCCAAAGGTGCCTTGCTCATCCATGCCAAGCTGCTCGCGCATCGCATCCTCAGCCTCATCCTTAGTCAGCCCGTGGGCCACCTTACCTGAGGGTACATGGGTTGCCTGCCAACTGCCGTCGGCTTTGCTGCTGATCACCACTGATTGTAGATCACTCATACAGCCACCACCTCCAGGTAAGGATTATATTCTGTGCGCAAGATACTCTCGATGCCCTCTAAAGTTCCGGTCATCGCACTCGGGCAGCTGCCGCAGGCACCCTGGTAACGTACTGTGAGGATATTGCCGTCGAGTTCGAGGACCTCCAAATCGCCGCCATCCGCCTGGAGGCCAGGCCGAATCGTCCGATCGAGGATCTCTTCGATCTCGATCATGCTTGGATCAAGCGAAGCGCTTTGGGATTGGCGCTTAGCCATTTTGTCGTCAAAGTCAGCATCATGCGTTGGCAGCGCCGAGCGGATCACATCTTCTACGCTGGGCGATAATACCGCCCAGTCTGAAGCGCCATTTTGGGTGACGGTGATGACATTTTCGAATAAATGCACCTGGCTAACGTTGGCCAGACGCAGCAGCCGTGCGGCTAGTGGCACATGCTCACATTCGCGGGTCTCAGTGTAGGACACCTTGCCCACACGCTTAACGTCGGCACTAAGAATGTATTTCCAAGCGTTCGGATTGGGCGTGCGCTGGGTGCGGATCTGTAGGTCGAGAGCGACTTGTGATTCCATGTGACTTACTCCGTTGACACCGTAAGTTGGTTTGAGAGGGCGCCGTTGAGCGCGTGCCACGCTAAGGCTGCGCATTTGACGCGAGCAGGGTATTGCCAGATACCGGAGAAGATTTTCAGTTTGCCGAGATGGTTGGGCCCGTTCTCGGGATCTAATTCGCCTTTAAGCAGGCTCTGGAATTCGCCAAAAAGCCTGCGCACGGCCTCCACCGAGGCCCCTTTGACAGCGACCGTCATCATCGAGGCCGAGGCTTTGCAGATGGCGCAGCTAGAGCCTTCAAAGGCGGCCTCGCGCACCATCCCGTCGTCGGTTACTTGTAGATAAACCCAGAGGTGGTCGCCGCACAGCGGGTTAAAGCCCTCGGCCGAGCGGTTGCCGGCCTCCAGCTTGCCGAAATTCTTCGGCCGCTTATTGTGCTCGAGGATTACTTGTTGGTAGAGCTCCATCTGTGTCGTCATGCGAACAACCTTTGCGTCTTTTCGATCGCCACAACCAGCGCGTCGATCTCGGCTTTGGTGTTGTAAAACGCCAGACTTGCTCGTGCCGTCGCCGGCAGCCCAAAGCGCTGCATGAGCGGCTGCGTGCAGTGGTGGCCGGCGCGGATTGCGATGCCCTCTTGATCAAGCAGCGTGCCGATGTCATGCGGATGAATATCGTTTAGCGTAAAGCCCAGAATGCTCGTTTTGTGTGCGGCCGTACCGACTTGGGTCAGGCCTTTAATTTGCCGCAAGCACTCAGTCCCATATTGCAGCAACTCATCCTCGGCAGCTGCGATACGGTGTAAGCCAATGCTGTTGACGTAATCAATGGCTGCACCCAGGCCGATGACGCCAGCAATGTGCGGCGTGCCAGCTTCAAATTTCGCAGGCAATTCGGCGTAGGTCGTCTTGGCAAAACTAACCGAACGGATCATGTCGCCGCCGCTGAGAAAGGGCGGCATCAAATCCAGCGCTGCACGGCGGCCGTAGAGCACGCCGACGCCCGTCGGTCCAAAGAGTTTATGCGCTGAAAAGGCCAGAAAATCGACGCCTAGAGCCTGGACGTCAAGCGGTTTGTGGGCCACTGCCTGGGCGCAATCAAGCAACACCGGAATGTCGCGACTATGCGCCATGGCGATCACTTGTTCGATCGGATTGATCGTGCCGAGGGCGTTGGACACGGCCACCAGCGCGACTAAGCGCGTGCGAGCATTCATCAAGCGTTCAAGCTCTGGCAATAAAAGCTCACCGGCGTCATTGATCGGCGCGACGCGCAGGATGGTACCCTGGCGTTGGCATAGCAGCTGCCATGGCACGATGTTCGAGTGGTGCTCCATCTCTGAAATGATAATCTCATCGCCGGCCTTGAGCATGCCGCCAAAGCTATGGGCGACCAGGTTGATCGCGCCAGTGGTGCCGCTGGTAAAGATGACTTCGGCCGCTTCCTTGGCGTTGAGGAAAGCCCGAACCGTCTCCCGCGCAGCATCAAACTTGCGGGTCGCTTCTTCGCTCAAAAAATGCACACCGCGGTGGACATTAGCGGCACCCATTCGGTAGTGCTCAGCCACCGCCTCCACCACCGCCGTGGGTTTTAAGGTGGTGGCAGCATTGTCCATATAAATCAGCGGTTTGCCGCGCGCCAATTGATCTAGGACAGGAAAGTCGCGGCGCACGGCCTGAATATCAAAAAGGGCGCTTGAAGCTGTGTGGCTCACAAAAAATACCCCATCGTCAGCGGTCGCAGCGCGCTATAAAGGCGTGGCGCATGCAGCATCACGTCATCGGCGAATGCCTGGACCAATATACGCTGTGCCTCGGCAGGCGGTAGGCCCCGGCTCGTTAAATAAAATAATTGCTCAGAGCTGAGTTGGCCAATGCTAGCACCATGGGCGCACTTAACGTCATCGGCATCGATCTGCAATTCAGGTTTAGTATCGATTTCGGCTGCGCTGCTGAGCAACAGGTTGCGGTTCATCTGGTAGGCTTGAGTTAGCTGCGCGTCGCGGTGGACGCGGACAGCGCCATTAAATACCGCGCGTGACGTGTCGGCGAGGATGCCTTTATAAAGCTGGCTGCTCTTGGTATTTGGCACCAGGTGATTAACTAACGTATGGTGGTCCACATGCTGGCTGCCCCGGGTGAGGTAAAGGCCATTTAGTGCGACGTCACTGCGCTGGCCGGCGAGGTCGACCTCGATATCGATACGGGCGAGTTTGCCGCCAGCGCTAAAGGACAAAGATGTCAGCCCGGCGTCGTCGGCTAACTCAGCACGGACTCGGCCGATATGGAGGGCACCAGGCGCCTCGAGTTGGCAGCGGTGGTGCTGCAGTTGTGCCCCACTCGCGAGCTCGATATCGGTCACTGAATTGCTGAAGGACGTGGTGTCGCTGTCTGTAGAGATGAAGGTTTCGAGCACGTCGCCAGTGGCCTCTGCGCCAAGAATCAGCAGATGGCGTGTCATCGCGACGCTGCGGTCTTTGGTGGTAGCGACGTGAAGTAGGTGCACGCGGCGCTCACACTTTACCTTGGCGCTCCATTCTAAGACTAGTCCATTGGCTAAAAAGGCCGCATTGAGCTGAGAAAATGGCTGCTGGACCGCGCCGTAGCGTTTGACCAGGCGGACTGCCGCCGGGACTTTAAGGCTCAGGGCCTCGCTGAGTGGCGTGACCTTGAGACCGGTTGGCAATGCCAGGTGACTAATCGGCGTGACTAAGCGGCCATTGACCAACACTAGGGTGATATCGTCAGGTTGGACATAGGGAGCCAACACTTCAGGTGCGACATCGGCTTGAGTCGCGAGCGCAAAGGCCCCTTCGCTCAGCGGTCGCAGGCTGGTATAACGCCAGTCCTCATGCTTGCGTGTCGGCAGGCCGAGTTGGAGGAAATCCGTAAACGCCAGCTCGCGTTGTTCTCTAAGCCAAGCCGCATCGCCAGCGCGGTCACGGCAAAACCCGGCGTAGGCCGCGGCGAAGGCTAAAGAGGCGGGTGTTGCAGGTGAGACTTGATTCATCGCGCTCTCCTTAGTTGAGCAACCAATCGTAGCCGCGCTCTTCGATCTCAAGCGCTAAGCTCTTGTCGCCGCTTTTGATGATCTGGCCATTGGCCAGAACGTGGACGAAGTCCGGCACGATATAGCTGAGGATGCGTTGATAGTGAGTGATCAAGACCACTGCGTTACTGTCACTACGCAGTTTGTTGACGCCGTCTGCGACTAAGCGCAACGAGTCGACGTCAAGCCCGGAGTCGGTTTCGTCGAGGACTGCTAGACGCGGTGCTAGCACGGCCATCTGCAAGATCTCGTTGCGCTTCTTTTCACCACCGGAGAAACCGACGTTAAGTTGGCGGTCCATAAACTTGGTGTCCATGCCAAGGTACTGGATCTTCTCACGCAGGTAGCTATCAAAATCCAGTGGATCCATCTCCTCCACGCCCTGGTCACGGCAGATGGCATTGAAGGCTGCGCGCAGAAACTCAGCGTTGTTCACACCGGGGACTTCTACCGGGTATTGGTAGGCCAGGAAGATTCCGGCCCGGGCGCGCTCATCGGGCGCCAGGTCCAGGAGGTTTTTGGCTTTAAAATTGATATCATAGCTGACCGTACCACTGACGACGGTATAGTCGGGGTGGCCAGCAAGGACTTTAGACAGAGTGCTTTTGCCTGAACCGTTAGGCCCCATGATAGCGTGCACTTCGCCTTCTGATACCTTTAGATTTAGGCCCTTAAGAATTGGCTTGGGACCGACTGTCACATGTAGATTGCTAATATCAAGCATCGCTTATCCCACGCTCCCTTCGAGCTTCATCTCTAGTAAACGTACTGCCTCCACAGAAAACTCCAGCGGCAGCTCCTTAAACACCTCTTTGCAAAACCCATTGAGCAGCAGGCTGATCGCACCCTCGTCGTCGAGACCGCGCGACTTAAGATAGAAGATCTGCTCAGCACTGATCTTTGACGTGGTCGCTTCGTGTTCGACCTTAGCCGACTTATTCTTCACCTCCATGTATGGATAGGTGTTCGCGCTAGACTTATTGCCGACCAGCATCGAATCGCACTGGGAGAAATTACGCGCATTTTCGGCGCTTGGTAGGATGCGGACCTGCCCGCGGTAGCTGTTGACGGACTCGTCGGCAGAAATGCCCTTTGAAATGATTTTACTCGTCGTGTTCTTGCCGATATGGATCATTTTGGTGCCAGTATCGGCCTGCATTTTGTTGTTGGTGAGCGCTACCGAGTAAAATTCTCCGACGGAATAGTCACCTTGTAGGATCACGCTCGGATACTTCCAGGTGATGGCCGATCCAGTCTCGACTTGAGTCCAGGAGATCTTCGAACGGTAGCCAGAGCACAGGCCGCGCTTGGTGACGAAATTGTAGATCCCACCTTTGCCTTCGCGGTCACCTGCGTACCAGTTCTGTACCGTTGAATATTTGATTTCAGCGTTGTCTAGGGCTACTAGCTCTACGACTGCGGCATGTAGCTGGTTTTCATCGCGCATAGGCGCGGTACAGCCCTCGAGGTAGCTGACGTGACTACCCTCCTCGGCGATGATGAGAGTGCGCTCAAACTGGCCGGTCTCAGCCGCGTTGATGCGGAAGTAGGTCGACAGCTCGAGTGGACAGCGGACGCCTTTAGGGATGTATACGAAGGAGCCATCGCTAAACACCG
>Ga0315284_10012137_pt1 | contig 12276 bp, 11 predicted proteins | sample YL17G09_16_MG_FD_203696 | JGI IMG/M metagenome (GOLD analysis project Ga0315284, IMG submission 203696) | Sediment microbial communities from Yellowstone Lake, YNP, Wyoming, USA - YL17G09_16 | ecosystem: Environmental > Aquatic > Freshwater > Lake > Sediment | place: USA: Wyoming | collected...
ATCGGACAACTCCTCCCGTTTCTTCGAGAGTATGCCAGATGCCGGAGACGGGCGCTACCCTATTTTAACAGGCGCGCGAGAATTTTCCCGAATCCGTATGAGGCGTTGGCGGCAAGGGGATAGTACGGTCTTTCTGGGACATGCAGACATCAGGTCAGCCCGTGAGCGCCGGTGGCACGGGCCTGACCACCGGCGAGATGCAAACGGCCAAGACCTTCCTGGATGCCGGCTGGGACTTCATGCATGAGACGACAAATGGGACGGAGGATATCTGGTGGATTCGCGAAGGCCGGGACTATCCGCGTCTATGGTGGGAAGGCACAGAAGAATGAGACGCCACCAAGGCTGCGGAAATCCGAAGCAAGTCCGAGATGCAAGTGACGGAAACGCCGGCGCGGGCCGGCGGAGCCCGTTTCAGATTTGTTTCGGATTTCGAGTTTCTCGCTTCGAGTTTTGCCCTCGGTCGATTCACGGCTTCAGTTTGTCTTGATCCGTCCGGCGAGTTGGTCTTCGCCCGGGACGAGCGTCCGCCGGTGCTCGGCGACTTCCTTTTGGACGTCGGCGATTACGTCGGGGTGGTCTTTGGCAACGTCATACTTCTCCGATGGGTCACGGTCGAGGCGGTAGAGCAGCGGCGGGTCGTGCTGGACGGGTGTATCGTTCCCATAGGCGGACTGGGTGATGAAGTGGGCTTTGTATGGGCCCTTTCGGACGGCGTAGAGCCGGACGCCGCGATAGTAGAACACGATCTGGCGCGGGCTGGGGCCATTTGCGAACAGGACGGGGCGAAGATCGAACCCGTCGATGATCCGGTCGGACGGCACCGAGGCGCCGGCCAGTCTCAGGATGGTGGGATACAGGTCCATCGTGCAGCCCATCTCGCGGACGACGGCGGGCTTGATCGTGCCCGGCCACCACGTGATGCATGGCTCGCGCATGCCGCCTTCGAACGTGCAGCCCTTGCCCTCGCGCAGCAGGCCGGCCGAGCCGCCGAGCTCGTTGAAGGTCAGCCAGGGGCCGTTGTCCGAGGTGAAGACCACGAAGGTATTCTCCGCGAGCTTTTCCCGTCTCAGCGTGTCGAGGACCCGGCCGACGCTCCAGTCGATCTCCTCGACGGCGTCCCCATACAGCCCGCGCGGGCTCTTGCCCCGGAAATCGTCCGAACAAAAGAGCGGGACGTGCACCATGGTGTGCGCGAGGTAAAGGAAGAAGGGCCGGTCCTTGCTGCGCTCGATGAATCGAATTGCTTCCTCCGTATATCGTTTCGTGACGGTGTTCTGATCGGCGGGCCGCTCGATGATCTCGGCGTTGCGCATCAGGGGCACGTTCCAGTATTCGACCTTCGGCTCCTTGAAGGCCTGACGGCCCTCGCCGCCGACGCGATCCATGTCGTTGCTGTACGGGATGCCGAAGTAATAATCGAAGCCGTTGTTGGTGGGCAGGTACTGCGGCAGATGGCCGAGGTGCCATTTGCCGATGCAAGCACTCGTATAGCCCTGCGGCTTGAGCGCCTCCGCCAGAGTGATCTCGTTCTGAGGCAGTCCTCCCGCCGAGTCCGGGAACAGGACGCGCCGAACGTCACTGCACATGCCGGTGCGAATGGGCAGCCGACCGGTCATCAGTGCGGCCCGGCTCGGCGTGCAGACGGAAGCGGCTACGTAGAAGTCGGTCCACCGCTGCCCCTCAGCCGCCATCCGGTCGAGATTGGGAGTCCGGATCGTCGGATGGCCGTAGCAGGCCAGGTCGCCGTAGCCCAGGTCGTCAGCGAAGATGATGACGAAGTTGGGCCTCTTGTCCGTCCTGCGCACCTGAGAGACTCCAAACTCGCGAGTGCATCCCGAGAGCGCCAGCCCCGCCGTCCCCATCCCGATCCACCTGACCAATTCCCGCCGCGTCATTTGAGCCTTCATGTCTGTCCCTTCTTTCATGGTGCCAAGCCATCGGCAAGCTGCCGCTTGCCGCTGCCACCCGGGCGCACGCGATGTCGTTCGACAGAGTCGATTATGAGTCCGTCAGACCTTGCCCGGCGGGCGTCGGCCGGTGCCGGTCATCTTCAGTGTCGAGTCGCCCAGGTCTTGCCGCATTTTGTCGGCGAGCTGTTGGAGTCTTGCGACAACATCCGGGTATTCCGCCGCCACGTTGTGCTGCTCGCTGATGTCGTTTTCGAGATTGAACAGGGCCACATCGATCCTGGCCTGCTCGTATTTGGCGGGTATGCCGCCGGTGCCGCCCGGGCGGCCGGCCAGCGTGCGATAGCCGTGCGGCAGATGCAGTTTCCACTTGCCGTTGCGGACCGCTTCCAAAGCCCAGCCTTGATAATAGAAGAACGCCTCGTGCGGGCTTTTCGCCCCGGGCTCGCCGGCGATGAGCGACCAGATGTCTTTGCCGTCGATTGCATGGTCGGGCAGCTTAGCCCCGGTCAGGCCGGCAATCGTCGGCAGGATGTCCATCGTGGAGACCGGCTCGCGGCAGACCCTGCCAGCGGGAATCCTGCCGGGCCATCGCATGAGCGTCGGCTCGCGCTGGCCGCCGTCGAAGGTCGTGCCCTTGCCCTCACGCAGCGGCTTGGCCGAACCGGCGTGGTCGCCATAGCTGAGCCACGGGCCGTTGTCCGAGCAGAATACGACCATCGTGTTCCTGTCGATGCCCAGGCGCTTCAGCGTGGACATGATCCGGCCGACGGACCAGTCGAGCTCCATGATGACGTCGCCAAACAGACCACGTTTTGATTTGCCTTTGAACTTGTCTGAGACGAACAGCGGCACGTGACACATCGAGTGCGGCAGGTACAGGAAGAACGGCCCGTCCTTGTTCTTCTCGATGAACTGCACGGCCCGCTCCGTGTACCAGGTCGTCAGTTGCGTCTGGTCGGGGTCGAGCTGGATGACCTTGTCGCCCTCGATCAGCGGCAGGTCCGGGTAGTCCTTCGGCGCCTCGGGATGCTTGGGCCACATGTCATTGGAATAGGGCAGGCCGAAATACTCGTCGAAGCCGTGATGGGTGGGCAGGAACTTCGGCTCGTCGCCGAGGTGCCATTTGCCGAAACACGCGGTGGCGTAGCCCAGCGGCTTGAGCATCTGAGCTATCGTCACCTCCTGGTCGCTGATGCCGATTTTCGCTCGCGGGCCCAGCACATTGGGCAGACCCACCCGCTGGGGATAGCAGCCTGTCAGGAGGGCCGCCCGCGACGGCGTACAGGACGAGGCGGCCGCGTAGAAGTCAGTGAATCGCACGCCTTCAGCCGCCAGGCGGTCGATGTTGGGCGTCTCGTATCCCTGGGCGCCGAAGCACCCGACATCGGCATAGCCCATGTCATCGATGAAGACGATCACGAAGTTCGGCCGCCGGTCCTCATTATCCGTCGATGCCCCTCGCAGGGAGCGGCTGCACCCCGGCACGGCCGCAGCGGCGGCCGTCAGACCGATTGCCTTCAGGAACTCCCGTCGGTTCAGTTTTGCGTGCATACCGCGATTCTCCTCAATGTCACATCGGTCGGCTGTAGCCCTGTTGCTTGTAGTGTCCGAGCAGGGTCGGATCGCCGTACCCGAGGTCGTCCGCGAGGATGAAAACAATGTTAGGTCTCTTGGTGGCAGGCTCGCCGGACTGAGCGAGACCCGATACCTCGCGCAAAGCGAGCGACGCGCCGCAGACCCCCATGAGCCTGAGAGCATCCCGTCTGGTCATCCCGTTTTTCATCGTATCCTCTCATCGTTCCCCCTCCGCCACGAATTTTCCATATCGCAGCGCCAAGGTCGGCAGCACGAAGAGGTTGAGCGCGGTCGATGTCACCAGGCCGCCGACAATGACGATGGCCATCGGGCCTTCAATCTCGCGGCCGGCTTCGCCCGTACCCAGGGCCAGCGGCAACAGGCCCAAGGCCGTGACGGTCGCCGTCATCAGGGTTGGGATCAACTGCGCCCCATCCCCGCTACGCCGCAGGGCGTCGGACTACCAGCAGGAGGCGATAGAATGTCGGCGTGGCGATCAGGGAGAACAGGATCGAAATACAGACCGCGCCGATAACTGCAATCGCCAGTGGTCTGAGCATGTCGGCCCCCGACCCGATACCGTAAGCCAGCGGCAGCATTCCCAGGACGGCGGCCAGAGAGGTCATCAGCACGGGACGCAGACGACGCCGGCCCGACCGTACCAAGGCCTCATCCGGCGAGAGGCCCTGCTCCAACAGGTGGTTCACGAAGTCAAGCATCAGGATGCCGTTCTTGGCGACAATGCCCACCCCAATGATGGCTCCCAGGAACGAGACGACATTGAGCGACGTACCCGTCAGATACAGGGCCATCACAGTGCCGAACAGAGCGAGAACGGCACCGAGCACGATGGCGATAGGCCCGGAGAACTCGCGAAACTCGATCAAAAGGACGGTAAACACCAGTACGATCGCCATGATCAGGACAATCAACAGATTGTAGAAGGATTTCTGTTGCTGTTCATAAAGCCCGCCGAAATCCAGGGTCCCTGGCGGAATCGACGGGTCCTTGTTGAGGCGCTCGCGAATTTCGGCCATGGCGCTACCCATGTCACGATTCTCCAGGCGTGCCGTGACGGCTACATCCTGACGCATATCCTCACGGCGCAGCTCCAGTTGTCCGGCCTCCTCCACAACGTCGGCCACCTGGGAGACCTGGACGATCTGCCCGGACGGTGTTCGAATCGGAAGGTCCTGCAAGGTCTTGATTCGGTCGATCATCTTCGGCTCGACAAGGACACGAATCTCAATCACGCGATCACCCTGCAAAATCGAAGAGGCCGTCTGCCCCAACATGGCGGTATTGACCGCCTTGGCGATCTCATCGACCGTCAGACCAAAACGTTCCGCGTCCACGGTCCTGACCTGCAGGTGGATCGAATTGCCCGTGTAGACCAACCCATTGAAGGTATCGACAACCCCCTTAACCTTCTGGATGCTTTCTTCGATCTGGGGGGCCTTCTTCTTGAGGAAGTCGATATCCGTCGAAAACAGCTTGATCTCGATGGGCGCCGGGGACCACATCAGATCGCCGATCAGATCTCCCAGGATGCCCGGGAACTCCCACCGCAGACCGGGCACAGCCGTGTTGAACTGCTGACGCAAATCCGAGATGACTTGCTGCGTGGACCGCTGGCGGTCAGGCTTCAGTTTGACGAGGAAGTCCCCCGTGTGGGGTTCCGCGATGGCCAGCGCCAGGCGGGCGCCGGTGCGCCTGGAGTAACTCTCCACGTCGGGTATCGTTCGCAGAATCTGTTCAGCCTGCATCAACAATTGATTGGTCTGGGCCAGACTGGTTCCGGGCCGACCTTGATAGTCGATCACGAATCCGCCTTCATCCATCGACGGCAGGAACTCGCTTTCCAGCCGTCCATAGATTTGGAGACCGGCCAACAAGATCAGCACACACAATCCCAAGGTCACCCACCAGCGTCGCAGGGCAGCCCGTATCGTCAGCTCGTACAATCCGATCACGCGTTTCAGAACCGCCCCTCCTTCGGCCGCATGATCCAGCGGGACCTGCGAGGCGCGCACCTTCATGAGCCAGGCGGCCAGAGACGGAGTCACCGTAACCGCCAGGACCAGAGACACCAACAGGGAGACCACCATCGTCATGGCCAAAGCCCGGAAGAATACGCCCGTGATGCCATCCAGAAACGCCAACGGGATGAAGACCACCACCGGTGTCAGAGTAGAGGCCACCAATGGCCTGATGATCTCACCGATACCGCTCTGCACGGCGTTCACGCGTTTCATGCCGGCACTGAGCTTGGTGTGAATGGCCTCTACGACGACAATCGCGTCGTCGATCACCAGGCCGATGGCGGCGGCAATGCCGCCCAGGGTCATCAGGTTAAAAGTCAATCCCGTCAGCTTCATCGTCACCAGGGTGATCAGGACCGTCAGGGGAATGACCAGCGCGGCCACCAGCGTGGATCGCCAACTCTTCAAGAACAGGTAGAGGATGGCCACGGAGAGCACCAGCCCGAATAGGATCGCCTCCCAGACACTTCGGACTGACTGACGCACGATCAGGGATTGATCGTAGAAGAACGCCAGCTTCATGTCTGGCGGCAACTCCTGCTTGAGGGTCGTGATGTCCTGCTGGAGAGCCTTGGCGATATCCAGCGTGCTGCCATCGGGCTGACTGCGTATGTTCAACAAGACGGCCTCGATGCCATCGGCTGTGACGATGTTGAAAATGGGCTCGGGTCCCCTCTCCACGCGGGCAAAATCCCGAACGTATACCGGATGTCCATCGATAACCTTGACCGGGAAATCGGCGATCTGGCCGGGGTCCTTCAACCGCCCATCCACGAGGGTCAGGTACAGGAAGTGGTTCTCCTCATGCATTCCGGCCGGTGCGATGAGGTTGTTCTGTTCCAAGGCCGCCGTCACGTCCGACAGGCTCAGGCCCAATGCCTGCAAGCGCAGCGGATCGACGATTACATGATACTCCGTGGTCCGGCCGCCGACCAGGTCCACGCGGGCCACGCCGGGAATTCTCAAGAAGCGGGGTTTGAGGTCATATCGGGCCGTCTCCCACAGATGTGTGATATCGCGGGTTTTACTCGTCAGGCTGACCCCGATAATCGGAAACGCCGAGAAGGTCAGACGACGGACATCGGTCGTCGCCGTCGCAGGCAGGGTGCTGCTGATCTGAGACAGGCGTCCCAGTACATACAGCTCCGACTGGATCATGTCCACCTTCCAATTGAAGAAGACGCTCACCTCGGCCGAGCCCGTTCCCGTAGCTGTCCGAATCGTGGTCACGCCGGGGATATCCTTCATGGCCTCTTCGATCGGTCGGGTGATCGTAGCCATCATCTCATCGGCTGGCATCACACCGTTGTCTACGAGGATGACCACGCGAGGAAAGTTCGTCTGGGGGAAGACCGATGACGGAATGTGGAAGGCGCAATAGACCCCCCCAAGACACAGCGACAGGGCAATAAAGACAATGGCTATGCCGTGGTGTGTGGCAAACCGTCCCAACAAAGAGTACTGTTCCTGGTGGTTTGAATGCTGTTGCGTTCCCATGTCCTGCTCCGGCGGTCTTCCCGCGTTCAGTGGCTGATCACCCGGATCCTGGTTTTGCCGGGCAGGCCGTAAGCCCCTACGGTCACGACGTTCATCCCCGGCTCCAATCCCTGGCCTTCGACCTCAACCCAATGATCTTCACTGACTCCACGTTTGACAGGTATGGGGACCGCGTTATCACCCTGCACGATCGCAACGACGGTCTGGCCCTCGGGGGTCGTCACGACGCTCTCCTCCGGGACCGCCAGTTGATCGCGGTACTGGGCCACAACGATCCGAACCCTGACAAGCTGGCCCGGACGCAAGTTGGTATCCGCCGGCAATCCAACCAGCACGGCCACCGTATCATTGTTGGGATCGACTTGCCGATCGATGTAGTCCACCCGCCTCGACGATGTCCGAGCCGATGGGTCCCGTGTCGCTGTCGACGCGCCCGGATCGATCTCCACTCGCTGGCCCAATTGCAGCTTGTCCGCCTGGCGGCTCGGCACACCGGCCCTGACCACCAGATGCCTCAGGTCTGTCAACCGGGCCAAAACATCTGTGTGCGCGACCGCCCCACCGGCCCTGACGAGGACATCCATGATCGTGCCATCGAACGGAGCCATGACCCTGTGCAACTGCAACTGTGCCTGGGCCCGGCCGAGATCATTACGCGCGTTATCAAGCTGCTGTTGAGCCTCCAGGTAAAGCTTCGCCGAGGTTCCCTGGACCTTCTGAAGATTCTCCTGACGCTCGAAATTCGCCAGGGTGAAGCTCACGGCCTTCTCGGCCTGTTCCACCGCCAGTTTGGCCGGCTGGTCGTACAATGCAAACAGGATCTCACCTTTCTTGACTTCCTGGCCCACGAAGCCACGGACTTCTGTGATGATGCCATCCAGAGGCGAGTCGATGCTTGCACTTGCCGGGGCGGCATCGCCGGCGCCGGGATTCGGGAGGACCAAGCCATATGCATCAAGGTAATCATGGAGGGTCATCCGGCGAATCTGTGCCACTTCCACCGGCACGACGGTCTGCACCTCTGCCTCCGATGCTTCTTCGACAGGAGGCCCCTGCCGAGAGAGAATATAGATGCCGGCCGCGCCGGCCAGCAGGACAAGCAATCCGACAACAGTACCGAGTTTGTTACTCATGATCTCCATTTCCTATGGTCGGGGTGCGTTTTGCGGGAATCCGTTGCGACCAATCCGGAAGATCGACCGCCACGTGCGTCGCATCCTCAAGCTGACCCAGTGCCCGCAATGCCTCGATGCGGGCGTTGAGCTGATTCACGCCATTAGCATTCAGTTCGATCTCTGCGGCAGTGACATTCAGCGCGACCACTTCCCCCACCTCATACATCTTGCGGGTACGATCCACGGTCGCGCGGAGCTCCGCCGCCAAGGCATCGGCCGTCTTGACTTTCGTCAGCGACGCACGATAACTCGCCACGGCCTGCTCGATGGCTCCGATGATCTCGGCCTGCACGGCCCGGAACTTCGCGGCAGCCTCCTCACGATGCGCCTCGGCGGTGGCAATCGCCCCCTGGTTCTGGTTGAATACCGGCAGCGTTACACTCAGCCCCAGCATCCACTTGTCTTCGCTCTGATCGAACTCGTATCCCGGACCAAGCTGCACATCCGGATACTGGCGAGCGATTTCCAATTGCAGCGAAGACTGGCTGGCTTGATACTCCGCCAGTGCCGCGAGCAGGTCCTCCCGATTCCACAGGGCTCGGCGTCGGGTCTCCGCCGGCGGCACTTCCTCGGGCAATACGTCGAATATGCCAAAGGAGAAGTGGATCGACACCAGGGCACTGGCGGGCACCCCCGTTGCGGCCGCCAGCCGCATGCGGGCTTGGGCCTGCTGTTTGCCGGCATCGAGCCATGCCAGGTGAGTCTCGTCGCGCAGGATCCGAGCCTGTCCCATCTCATTGGCCGTAATCTCTCCCAGGTCGAGCAGTTGCTCCAACAGCTTGATGTTGTTCTCGCGGAGCTTGAGCCGGTCGCGAAGCAGGACTTCGGTTTGGCTCGCCGCATACAGATCCAGCAGCGCCTCCCGCACCTGATGACGGAGCTGCCACGCCGTCTGGGCAATTTGCAGTCGGGCCGCCTCCGAGAGGTACTGAGCCTGAGCCATCCGATATCCTCGCTTGCCGGCGGTCTCGATAGGCATATCCAACGCCGCGTTCACGATCCAGGGGGAGATGGAGGCACCGTACCCAGTGGTGGAATTGAACCCCGGCGTCACGCCGAAGGTGGGGTTGGGACGCTCGCCGGCGGTCCTGATACCGGCTTGCGTGACGGCCCACTGGGCCCGCGCCACATCGAGGCTGGGATGATAAAACAGGGCCAGAAGCGTGAGCGTGCTGCTGTCCCATTCCCGCAATGGCCAACTCGGGAGATCGCGCTTCAGATTCGCTTCCAGGAACTCCTTCAACTGCGGGTCATCCAGTGTCCGGGCCTCGAACTGCTCCGCCGTCCGCTCGGGTGATAGCGGCCTGGCCTCATACTGAGCGCAACCGGCCAGCAAGAACACAATAGTAGCCCGCATAGCGACGGATTTCATGGTACGCATGTTCTGCATGGGCACGTTTGTAGCCGCCTCACACAGCCGTGTCAAGGCCGCGCACGCGAGGCCAATAAAAGGCTTACGGCCTGCGAAGCAGCCATTGATGTATGAAGGCGCCCAGCAGCCAGACCGCGAAGCTCGCGCACAGCACCGCCCACAATGGCAGATGCCGGCGAAAGCAGACAAGGGCCGTCAAGAAAAACAAAATCGTGGGGATGATCCCGAGCAGCGCTCCGCCGCAGTAATCGCTCATCAGGGCGAAGTCGCCCGGATGGTCCCAGTACAACCACAGGAGCACGAGCAGGCTCGTCAGCGGCATGACCGCGAGCAGGCCCGCCAGGGTCGGCGTCTTGCGGCCGATCTGGGTCGCCAGCAGGATGACCGCCAGGCTGATCGAAAGCTTGATTGCGAATCGCAGCATCTATTTGATGAAACGTATGATCAGGGGATACGGGTAGCGATAGTGATACCCGTCGTTGGCCTTGATCGCGGCAATGATCATGAAGACCAAGTTAAGAATACCAACGACACCCACGACGATGACCCCTATGCCACATGCAAGGACCAGAAGACCGCCAACCGCCGAGTATATCAACATGGAAATCTGGAAGTTGACGGCCTGCTTACCCTGCTCATCGACAAAGGGGTACTGCTCTTTCTTGATCAGCCATATGACCAGTGGCCCGATGACCAGCCCAATCAGCGGCATTACAAAGATTGCCAGTGCAGCCAAGTGGCAGATCATCGCCCACATGCGGGCATCGCGGTTCATCTCTCGATCCGTCTGGCCCGGCTCGATCACAGGCGGCACACTGGGCGGCCCTTGCGGCTCGCCCGTCTGAGGGACATCGTTCATGTTCGTCATGTTCCGACTCCGTTCACAAAAGCGATGGACTCTCTTGTCACACTCCGCCTGCTCTGGGCGGACTCTCGTTCATTACGCATCCTGCCAGCCTATGGCTCCTTTTTAGCTCGGAGTATGCCAGCAGTCAAGCGAATCCCGGCGTGTTCATAAGCCCGAATCGTTCAATCGGGGACGGGGTAGCTGTGTCTGGGTGCACGACAAAAAAGTGGCGATTGACACGGGTGGCAGCGGCAAGCGGTAGCTTGCCGATGGTTTGCCAATTCGTCATCGGCAAAGCCTTCGGCCTTGCCGCTGCCACCCACAGACCTTACGGTTGTTATGCCACAATTCTGTCGCGCACCCATGTGCTTCGGCACGATGGGATTCGCTTGACCGGCGGGCTGGATGTATGATTTAGTGTTGGCCGTGAATGGCAGGTAGGCAATTGTGAATGGTGCTTTCGATACGCCGTTGTTGGAGATTGCCCCGTGGCGAATGATCGAACCTCGAGTGTAACGGCCACATCGCCGGTGGGCTGGTCCCGGTGGGGCATCTGTGCCCTGCTGTTCTTCGCCACGACCCTCAACTACATCGACCGGCAGGTGATCGGCATTCTCAAGCCGGAGCTGGCCAAGCAACTCGGCTGGAATGAGATCGACTACAGCAACATCGTCTTTGCCTTCCAGGTCGCCTATGCCATCGGCTACGCGGGCGCCGGCAGGCTCATCGACCGCATGGGCGTCAGACTCGGGTATGCCCTGGCGGTCCTGTTCTGGAGCCTGGCGGCGATGGCCCACGCCCTGACCCGGCTGATTCCCGTCGAGACAAAGCTGGGCGACTGGGTGTCCTCGGCCTCGCAAACCTCCGGGCATTGGCTGCTCATGATTCCCATGACGGTTCTCGGCTTCAGCGCCGCCCGCTTCGCCCTGGGATTGGCGGAAGGAGGCAACTTCCCCGCGGCCATCAAGACGGTCAGCGAATGGTTCCCCAGGAAGGAACGGGCGCTGGCCACCGGCATTTTCAACGCGGGCAGCAACGTCGGCGCGCTGGTGGCGCCGCTGTTAGTGCCGTGGCTGACGATCACGTTCGGCTGGCCAACGGCATTCCTGGCGACGGGGGCGCTGGGCTTCTTATGGATCGCCGCCTGGTGGCCCCTCTATCAGAGTCCGGAGAAGCATTCTCGTGTCTCTCCAGCGGAATTGGCTTATATCCACAGCGACCCCCCCGACCCGGTCGTCAAGATTCCCTGGCTGTCGCTCTTACGATACCGTCAGACATGGGCGTTTATCGTGGGAATGTTCCTCAGCTCGCCGATCTGGTGGTTCTACCTGTACTGGATACCGGATTTCCTCAACAAGAAGTACGGGCTGGACCTGCTCCACCTGGGTCCGCCGCTGGTGGCCATCTACCTGATGACGGACGTGGGCAGCATCGGCGGCGGGTGGCTCTCCTCCTGGCTGCTCAAGCGGGGCTGGAGCGTGAACGCCGCCCGCAAGACGGCCATGCTGGTGTGTGCGCTATGCGTCGTGCCGGTGTTCGCGGCATCGAGCGTCTCTCATCTCTGGGTCGCCACATTCCTGGTCGGATTGGCCGCTTCGGCACACCAGGGGTTCTCCGCAAATCTCTACACGCTCGTCTCCGACACCGCGCCGCGCAAGGTCGTCAGCTCCATCGTGGGCATCGGCGGCATGGCGGGCGCCATCGGCGGCATGTTCATCGCCAAGCTCGCGGGATACATCCTCCAGTGGACGGGAGAGTATCGACTGCTGTTTCTCATCGCAGCCTGTGCGTACCTGGTGAATCTGTCGCTCATTCACCTGCTGAACCCGCGGCTGGAACCGATGAAACTCTGATT
>Ga0315284_10012138_pt1 | contig 12276 bp, 10 predicted proteins | sample YL17G09_16_MG_FD_203696 | JGI IMG/M metagenome (GOLD analysis project Ga0315284, IMG submission 203696) | Sediment microbial communities from Yellowstone Lake, YNP, Wyoming, USA - YL17G09_16 | ecosystem: Environmental > Aquatic > Freshwater > Lake > Sediment | place: USA: Wyoming | collected...
GGCTGACCGGCACGCTCTCGAATCTGCGTGAGAAGGGCTTGGGCCAGATGGGGATTTCGAAATTCATCGATCCATTTCATGTTGAATCGGATTCTTTGGAAGGTTGACCCTTTTCGTCAAGCGTCACCATCTGATTGAGCAGATCCAGTGTCTCCTTTGCCTCTGCTTCGTCCAAAACCCCGATCGCATAGCCGGCATGGATGAGAACGTAGTCTCCTGTCTTGGCCTCAGGGGTTAGGGTCAGGCTGATGGTGCGCGAGACTCCTCCAAGGTCGACCACCGCATTGCTTCCGTCAATGCTCCGTATCAATACAGGGACTGCAAGACACATCTTCATTCCTTTCAAGGGCAAAATGGCCAATGGCTGCCTGGCCGAGAGAGAGGCCCCCGTCATTGGTGGGGACCTGGTGATGAAACAGCGGATGGAGTCCGTGTCTGTAAAGTTCCTCCACGGCCATCCTGAGCAATAGACGATTCTGGAAACATCCTCCTGAGAGAACCACCTTTCTCAGACCGCTCTCCTTGGAAAGCAGCTGACTCACCTCTCCCACGATCCTCGCAAGGCTCCGATGAAATTTCGCTCCGGTTTGAGCAAGGGTTTTTCCTTTTTGTACCTCCTCAACGAGAGACGTCAACAGGGGCTTGAGGACAATTTCATACGAAGAGCGACTCCCCGGTAACGATGGCGTCTGTCCCCAGGTGATGCGTCGATCGACCGTCCGGAGGTCGTAAGGGTAAGATTCCTGGGTGTCCTGACAGACCATCTCCATCTCGATGGCCGCCTGTGCCTCGTAAGTGATGCGGAGGCAACCTCCTGCCAGGGCAGCGACCGCGTCAAAGAGTCGTCCCGCAGAAGAAGTCCAAGCGAGTTGGATCCCTCTCTTTACCTGGGCTCGGACCGTCCTTTTTTCCGTCTCCTCCAATCTTGAAAGGAAAGGGAGCTCGGGAACCGGGTCAAATAAATGGCAGAGGTAAGCGAATGCGATCCGAGCTGGATTTCGGATTCCGGCATCTCCGCCCGGCAGGGGAAGGGGTTCCAGCCAGGCCACACGGTGAAATCCTCTGAGGTCCGCGATCAGCCACTCTCCACCCCAGATGGACCCATCCAGGCCAAACCCAGTGCCATCCAATGTGACCGCAAGAACCGGCTCGGTCACCCCATGATCAATCATGCAGGAGGCGGCATGGGCGTGATGGTGCTGGACCGCTACCAGAGGGAGACAATCCCTGGAGGCCCGTTCCTTCGCATATTGTGTGGAAAGGTAGTCGGGGTGTAGGTCGTGGACAAGGGCCTCGGGTTTGAGACGAAAGAGCTTTTCATAGACCCGGATCGACTGTTCAAAATGATCGAGGGTTTCCAGGTTCTCCATGTCTCCGATGTGCTGGCTGAGGAACGCGTAGCGATCGCGGGTGATACAAAAGGTGTTCTTCAATTCGGTACCGCAGGCCAGGATCGAATGGGAGAGGAAAGGGAGCTTCAACGGGCAAGGGGCATAACCCCGAGAGCGACGGAAAGGCTGAGCGGCGCTGATGGTCTTGCCTTTTTCGTCCGAGACTCGATGAACCGACCACACACTGTCGTCATAACGGGCATAGATCGATCGATTGTGGAATAAGAACCAGTCCGCGAGGTCCTTCAGGCGTCTCCACGCTTCTTCGTTGTGCTGGGCAATGGGTTCTTCAGACAGGTTTCCGCTGGTCATGACCAGGGGATGTCCAACGTCATGGAGGAACAGGTGATGAAGGGGAGTGTATGGGAGCATCACCCCCAGGTACCTGTTGCCGGGTGCCACTTCCCGGACGACGGTTGATTCGGGTTTCCATTCCATCAAGACAATGGGACAAGAGGGAGAAGTCAGAAGCGCCTCTTGGTCAGGGGTCACGACACAGTGACTCCGAACCTGATCGAGGGTGGCTATCATGACAGCCAGGGGTTTGGCAGAGCGCCTTTTGCGTTCTCGAAGTCTCTCTACGGCCAGACGATTGGTGGCATCACAGGAGAGGTGAAATCCTCCCAGACCTTTGAGAGCGACGATCGCTCCCGCTCGAAGGAGATCGGCACACTTCTCTATCGTTTCAGAATTCCGGGGTTCCCCATTCGGAGGGACGAGTGCATCTTGCGTTTCCATCGATGCCGGGACTAGCCAGACCCTGGGACCGCAGATGGGACAGGCATTGGGCTGGGCATGAAAACGGCGGTTTGAGGGATCGTCATATTCCGACTGACAGGCCGGGCACATCTTGAAAGGGGCCATGGTGGTGAGGGGCCGGTCATAAGGAATGTCTTCGATAATGGTGAACCGAGGGCCACAGTTCGTACAGTTGATGAAGGGATAGCGATACCGCCGATCCCTTGGGTCAAATAATTCCCGTCGGCACGCGTCGCAGGTGGCGATATCGGGCGAGATCAACACATACCCCCCCGCCGCCTTGCTCTCGCGGATTTCAAACCGGGGGTATCCGTTTCTGGGGATCCGCTGGCTCTCGATCTGTTCTATCCTGGAAAGGGGAGGGGCCTCTCGGGCGAGGTCCTTTAGGAATTCGTCCAAACCAGGGGCAGTGCCTTCTACCTCCATGATGACACCCGAGGTTGTGTTGGAAACCCACCCCTTCAACCCGTGGCGAGTAGCCAGTCCATAGACAAAGGGCCGGAAACCCACTCCCTGGACAACCCCTTTGACCTGGATCTGAAGTGCAGACACGGACTCCATCCTACTTTTCCTGTACCTTCCACTGGGACTCTAGCCACGCGGCCCATGCCGTGACCCCTTCGCCGGTCCGGCAGGATAACTCGAAGATCTTCGCCCCCGGATTCAATCTCTTGATCGCCTGTCGCATCGCCTCGAGATCGAAATCGACATAGGGGAGGAGGTCGATCTTATTCAGGACCACCGCATGGACCGAGGTGAAGATGCCAGGATACTTATAGGGTTTGTCGTCCCCTTCGGCGACGCTGGCGATGGCCACACGAATCTTCTCCCCCAGTCGGAATTCAACAGGGCAGATAAGATTGCCGACGTTTTCGATCAGGAGGATATCGAGGCTCGACAGCGGGAGAGCCTTTAATGCTTTTTGAACGGTCAGGGCATCCAGATGGCATTCGCCTCCGGTATTAATCTGGACGACAGGGGTGTGGGTGGCAGCCACTTTGTCTGAGTCTATGCTTGAAGCGATATCCCCCTCGACCACCCCCAGACGCGCCCGACCTTGCAGAGCTTTGATCGTCTGCAAAACGAGGCTCGTTTTCCCCGCCCCTGGAGAGGCCATCAGATTCACCGGCAAGATGCCGTGGGTCTTTAGAAGATTCTGATTTTCCTGGGCAACCAGATCATTCGCATTAAGAATCGGCGTAATCACTTCCACTTTCTTCATTGTTTCCCCCGAGGCGATTCACTCCACTTCAATGCTTTCGACATAAAACTCACGTCCCGCGAGCACTTCTCCTAAAAGGTCCCCACACTCTGGGCAAGCCCAGGCGGTCCCTTCCGGGTGAAATTCGCTTCCACACTGTCGACAGCGTGCCCTCACGGGTGACCGTGAGATAGATAGTTTTGCGTTTTCTGCTTCGGTTCCCTTGGCAAGGAGATCAAAATAGAACTGGATGCTCTCGCCCACAAAAGGGCTGAGTTCTCCGATCACGAGATTAACTCGAAGGACTTGTTTGGCATGGGCCTTCTGGGTATGGTCCAAAACGATATGGAGCATCTGTTCTGTCACCGATAATTCATGCATCGATACTCTCAGGACCTCCTCCCTTCCTTCCCGGAAGCCACCTCACCGGTCAGATCGAGGATCTTCTCCACCGCCATGTCTGCACGGAACCGGCATGCGTCGGATAGCCCTAAGCCGAAGTCGAAATCGTCCCCTTTCACAGAAACGAGAAACCCTGAAGGGGTTCTTCCCTGGATTCTTCGGGTCATTGCGAGTAGCATCCCTGGGCTCATCTGGTGCGTCACCGCATGAAAACCATACTCTTCCTGCACGGCCATCCACCTCACCTCTTCTGGGATCGCACCCATATGAGCATCCACAAAAACAACGGTCTGATAGTTTGAAACCACGGAGACGGTCTCGGGGATCAGTTGGTGGAGTACGAGGGTGTCAACCTTGTTCCCCAACTCGTCTAACCCATCATCGTCCGGTCCAAGCTCAGGGAGCCCCAGACGTTTTCGCAGTGCATTGACGACATAGAAACCGACACCATCATCCCGGCAGTAGATGTTGCCAAATCCGATGACCAGAACCCGTTCCTTCATGAGCCAAATTTCCAATCGGCTTCATTCACACGATATGTGAAAAGGCCTTCTTTCTCAACTAATTATACCATTGCCAGTTTGGGTTTACCAATGGATGGCCCGTGAAACCCTTGCGACATCTCTTGAGGACCCAGAGATTGGGACGGCAGGAGGGAACAAAAAAGGAACGCCGCTCCAGAGGTTGGGAGACCATGGCGCGGCGTTGTCTTCTGAGCAGTCTACCCGTTCAACAGGCGCGTCATCGGGAAAGCCGGTCCACCACCGTACCATCCGGCTCCATGAGCTCAATCACCATGGGCATGGCACCCATCGCATGCGTTGAACACGATAAGCAAGGATCGTAGGCACGGATGGCGGCCTCCACACGGTTGAGCATTCCTTCCGTTAATTTTTTTCCATCCACATACGTCTTTGCCACCATTTCCACCGCGTTGCTCATCGCCCAATTATTGTGTCCCGTGGCCACGATCAGATTAACCTTGGTCAACATACCATTCGGGTCCGTCTTGTAATGGTGGAACAAAGTTCCCCGGGGTGCCTCGAGGCACCCAACCCCCTCACCTGTCGGTCCGGCATAATCGGTTGCAATGTCGGTCGAGGTCACGTCTGGATCCAACAAAATTTCTTTCGCCCGTTCGATCGCATAGAGATCTTCCACGAGACGCGCATAGTGATACCAGAGGGTCCCCTCCACCGGCTTTCCTCCGCCGATAGACTTGAAATTTTCGAATTCCTTGTTGGCCATGGGGGTGTTGATCTTGTCCGCCACGTTCAACCTCCCCAGAGGTCCTACTCGATACGTCCCCTTCGGCCATCCCAATTTCAGGTAGAAGGGGAACTTCAGATAAGACCAGTCTTCCACATGTTCTCCGATGTGCTCGAGGTAGTCCCGAGGATCGAATTCTTCAAGTTTCTTCCCGTTCTTGTCCACAAGCCGAAGCCGGCCATCATAGAGCTGGAGTCCACCCTCTTCATCAACCATTCCCATATAGCCCGAGGAGAAGACGGCAAAGTTATTGACGACCTCCATGTTGGCTTCAAACCAACCCTTGGCTACGGTGAGGGCCGTCTTAACCACCTCCGTCATGTCATCAATCTGGCTCAGGATCTCATCTCGATCCTTTTCAGAGAGCGGAGCATTGACGCCTCCAGGGATGGAATGGTTGGGATGGATGCGTTTGCCCCCCAGTTTTCGAATGATATCCTGACCGAAGCCCCGCAGACGGACGGCCTTCAGGACAAGATCCGGATTGGCCTGAACCAGCCCAACCACATTCCGAATCGCCGGGTCCGCATCAAATCCTAAGAGCAGGTCTGGTCCTGCCAATTCAAAGAAGTGCATGGAGTGGGATTGGATAAACTGGCCCATATGCATCAACTCACGGAGGAGCCGGGCCACTCTGGGAGGCGTGACCCCTACCACATGGTCACAGGCTTTCGCTGCAGCCAGATGATGGCTGACCGGGCAGATCCCGCAAATCCGCGGTGTAATTTGAATCATTTCAAAGAACGGTCGCCCTTCCGTAAATTTCTCAAAGCCCCGCCATTCGTTGACATGTAGGAAGGCCCTATCGACCTTTCCTTTGTTGTTCAAGTAGATGGTGACTTTGGCGTGACCTTCGATTCGCGTGACGGGCTCGATGGTGATCTTCTGCATGTTGACATCCTCCTCTAGGGTCAAGTTCTGATGAGGCTTGCTCTCGTCTGTCAATCGTATTTTAAGTTTTCGCCGGTCAATACGGGGATGCGACCTTCCACCAATTCGCTGAGAACGTAATGGATGGCATCCGCGGAAGGGGGGCATCCGGGGAGAAAAACGTCGACCTTGGCGACGTCCTTCACGGGACAGGCCTTGAGCGGCTTCGCCAACTCTTCGGAACTGGGAATGGTTCCCTCCACCGTGCTCTCCGTTTCGACGTAGGCCCGTTTGAGAGCTTCATTCATGTCGAAAAAATTCCGCATGGTCATGATGCCGCCGAAGACGGCGCAGTCCCCCAAGGCCACAAGAATCTTACATCTTTCCCTCATCTCCTTAACCACTTCCAGGTTGGTGGTGTTGTTCACCGTTCCTGAAAGAATACCAACGGTCACCCCCTCTTTCGGAGGGTGTTTCAGATCCGTAATGGGCGTCGAAGTGAGTTCGATCTTTTCCAGCAACTGGACGAGCCTTTCGTCCATGTCCAAGAAGGACATTTCACATCCAGCACACGCGGCCAACCAGTCCATTGCCACTTTGACTTTTGCCATTGATTTTCCTCCTGAAGGTAACGGGTCTTGTGAGTCCCCTGCCTTCTTCCCCATCTTTCTCATAAGCGGGCTGCCAGTTGTGTAAACACCTCGTTTTCAGGGATCATCCCATCCGGCAGGGGAACCGCTTTCCGGACCGGAACCTTCTTCCCCTCCAGATTGTAGGTTGATCCCTCCTGTTCGTACCATAACAATGAGGGTAAGACGACATCGGCAACCTGCGTAATCGGCCCATGGTAGCTTGCGTGGACCACCAAAAACTTTGCGCTCTGGGCTTGTTTAACCACTTCCTCATTCGGTATGGAATCTTCCAAGAGAAGGTACACGATGTCCAGAGGGCCGTTATTCATGCCGGATTGGAGTCCCAAGACTTTTGCGTGATAGCCATTGGTGGCTGGAAACAATGGAATAAAGTGGGCCTTCCTCTTCAAGCCCGCGAGTTTCTCTGCGTCCTTCTGGGTGGTGCCTCCCCCGTAGACTACAAAGGGTGAGACACTGTTCTGACAGATTTTGATCGCCTTGGGAAGCTCATCCGGAAGGAATCTCTTGTCTGCGAATCGGTTCATCTCATTGGCTTTTTCCGAGACAAGGATCAACTGAGCGCCCTTCATCCGGGCTTGTTTGATATGGTACCCAAGCACCCGGTGATCGGAGAGAGGGTCAGCGCCGATCACCAAAATGCAATCGGAGGAGACCAATTCACTTAAGGAGCCACCGACGGGTAGTTCGAGTTCAGCAAGGGTTGGTTCAAGAACCCCCACCCCTGCGCCGATCTTTCCCTGAAAGACAGCCACGAATTCACTCATGGTCAGATTGAGGGTCTTGCACGTCGTCCAGGCACCCACCTTATTCCCTTGGGTGGTTTTCAACCTTCGGACGATGGCATCGAACGCTTCATCCCAGGTCACCGGGACCCTCTCGCCGTTTTTCTTCAGTAAGGGCGTTTTGATCCGCGCCCGGGTGTCATAGACCGGTTCGAAACGACCCGCCACACAGAGCACCCCTCGATTGTGTTCTTCCCACTCTCCCTCGACGCGAAGCACTCTTCCAGCACGGGTGACGATCTCGGTTCCACACCCGACACTGCAGAACAAGCAGACGCTCTTCGTCCGATCCACCTGGGCATTACGGCCTGTGTAGGCGCTTTTGCGATCGACCAGTGATCCGGTGGGGCAGACCTGAAGACAGGTTCCACATGCCACACAGGTGGATTCGCCAAAAGGAGCATCCATGTCTGCCGAAACCATCGTCCTCGCGCCACGGAACTTCACTCCCAACGTATTGTTGGCTGCCAACTCGCTGCAGGCTCGGATGCAGCGCCGGCAGAGAATGCAGCGGTTGTGATCCATGATGAAATATTTCCGCGTCCCGTCGACCGGGATCTTGGGGTAGGGGTTCTGATAGATCCAGTGGTCCATGCCATATCGGTAGGCCAAAGCCTGAAGCTCGCAGTCCCCGCTCATTTCACAGAACATGCAGTAGTGGTTTCGTTCCGAAAAGAGCATCTGGAGGACGAATTTTCGTTCTTCGATCACCTTGGGAGATTCTGTCTCAACCTTCATCCCCTCTGCCACGGGAAAGGTGCAGGCGGGTTGGAGCGTCCGCTGTCTCTCAATTTCGACGAGACAGATGCGACAGGCGCCATGGGGCGTGATGGCGGGATGGTGGCACAAACTGGGGATATCAATCCCCGCCGCCTTCGCCGCCTCCAAAACGGTCTGGCCCGCCCGCGCCCGGATCTGCCGTCCGTTCATTCTCAGGTTCACCATTTTGTCCATCGGACAATCTACCTCCTTGTCAAACGATAAGATTCAGAATTCCCGGGTCCTCTCCCCCGAGGAAAGCTAAGCAACCTTCTTGACCTCTGTCTGAAGTCCCATCGACTCCAGCCATTCCAGGTCACATCGCAGACACCGTTTGCATTCCTCCCGGGCCTTTTGCTCATCCAGGCCCGCTTCCACTTCCTCAAAGTTGCGGATCCGTTCGTGAACGGGTAACTCTCGCATCACAGGCCGTTTGGCCTCGGCATAGTCCTCAAGGTTAAAGAGTTGGGGAACCTCTCTGAAGGCGGTCATGAACTTGGGCCTTTCAACGCTCTGCCCTTTGAGATAAGCATCCACCGCCACCGCGACCCGATTGCCCTGTGCAACCGCCTCGATGACGGTCGCCGGTCCTAAGGCCAGGTCGCCGGCGGCAAAAACCCTCTCGCGCGTCGTTGCCAGATTCGGTCCCACAGTCACGGTGTCATCTCGATTGGCTCCGATAGTGCCGCCTCCATCCTTCATGCACTCCACTTCCGGAGTCTGTCCGATCGCAGGAATGAAGACGTCAGCATCCAGAACGAACTCAGCCCCTTCATATTCCGTCTCTTCAATCGGTACCGGACGCCGCCGGCCACTGGCATCAAAAGCTCCCAATTTCTGAAGATGACATTCCACACCGGTGACATGTTCGGGTCCAAGAACCCCAACGGGGTCGGTCAGAAAATGGAATTGAATGCCTTCCTGTACGGCTGCATGGACTTCCTCTTTCCACGCAGGCATCTCTTCCCGTGTTCGGCGGTAAATGACGTGAGCCTTGCTGGCACCCAAACGCAACGCCGTACGGGCTGCATCGATGGCCACGGCACCTCCGCCCACCACCGCCACGCGTTTCGCCTTGACATCAGGCAATTTGCCCAAGGCCACATCTTTGAGAAATTGGATTCCATGATAGACCCCTGGAAGATCTTCCCCAGGGATTCCAAGGCGACGGCTCTTATGCGCTCCAGTGGCTAACACGACGGCGCCATAGCCTCCCTTGTCACCTGTTTTGTCCAGGAGTCCTTCGATCGAACAATCTCTCCCCAATTCTTGATCGAACTTGATTTCTACTCCTGCCCGTTTGATATTTTCAATCTCTTTGTTCAGGATCTTTCGAGGCAGGCGGTAATCCGGGATCCCGATCGCCATCATCCCGCCGGCGAAGGGCAGTTTTTCGAAAACCGTCACGGGATAACCCCGCTGGGCCAATCTCAACGCGGCGGTCAACCCTGCGGGGCCAGCTCCGATGATCGCCACCTTTTCATCTTTTGGTCCCTCCAGCTTTTTGGGAGTCCAGGGTTTTTCGATCTCACGATCCGCCATGAAACGTTTCGCCATGCGGATGGCGATCGGTTCATCGATCTCACCCCGTCTGCATTTTTCCTCACAAAAGGCGGGGCAGACCCGACCGCAGGTCAACACAAAGGGATTCTTTTCACGGTGTATCTCCAAGGCCTCGGCGTAGTTTCCCTGGGCGATCAACGAGAGGTACGAAGGGATGTCAATCTCAGCCGGGCAAGCATTGATACAACGGGCCCTCACCAAATCTTTACACGTTCCGGCCGGACACTCTTGATCAAGGATATGAGCCTTGAACTCCGGTTCGAAGTACTGAAGTGCTGCCATCACGGGACCTGGCGTCAGCTGTCCCAAAGCACATAGCGAACCGGTCTGCATTCCCTTGGCGATCCCGCGGATCGTCTCTAAATCCTCCATCTTCCCCTTTCCCTCGGTGATTCGGGCAAGAATTTCCAGCATCCGTCTTCCGCCAACCCGACAAGGGACACACTTGCCACAGGATTCTGCCTGGGCGAAATTGAGGAAGAATTTTGAGAATTCAACCATACAGGTATCTTCATCGACGACGATCATTCCGCCAGAACCCATGACCGCCCCGACCTCCTGCAAAGAGTCAAAATCCACTTGGACATTGAGATGCTGAGGTGGGATACAACCGCCCAGAGGACCTCCGGTTTGCACGGCCTTGAACTTCTTCCCTTTGGGAATGCCACCTCCAATATCGAAGATGATCTCACCCAGGGTGATCCCCATGGGAACTTCCACGAGGCCCGTGTTATTCACTTTTCCCGTGAGGGCGAAGATGGCCGTTCCAGGGCTTCGCTTCGTACCGATGTTGCTAAACCACTTAGCCCCGTTCACAATGATCTGAGGGATGTTCGCGTAGCTCTTGACATTGTTCAAGTTGGTCGGTTTTCCCCAGAGGCCTGAGATCGCAGGGAAGGGAGGACGAGGTCGAGGTTCACCCCGTCGGCCTTCGATGGAGGCCAGAAGGGCAGTCTCTTCACCACAGACGAACGCGCCCGCACCCTCCTTAATGTGGAGATGAAAACTGGAATCCGTGCCCAGGATATTATCTCCGAGTAAACCATAGTCCTCCGCCTGGGCAATCGCGTTTTTGAGCCGTTTGATGGCCAGGGGGTATTCGGCACGGCAATAGATATAACCTTCCTCTGATCCGACGGCGTATCCGCAGATCGTCATTCCCTCGATGAGGCTGTGGGGGTCTCCCTCCAGGATCGAGCGGTCCATAAAGGCTCCAGGATCCCCTTCATCAGCATTGCAGACGACGTATTTAATCTCTCCAGGTGCCTTCGCCGTAAACTCCCACTTGGTTCCCGTTGAAAACCCTGCCCCTCCACGGCCCCTCAAGCCAGAGAGCTTCACCTCTGCGATCACCTCTTCGCGGTCCATGTCAAAGAGAGCATTGGAAAGGCCCTCGTACCCTCCCCGGGCGATATACTCATCGATCTTCTCAGGGTCGATGAGTCCGCAATTGCGGAGGGTGATGCGAACCTGTTTGCTATAGAAAGGAATCTCTTGGTAACGGGGAAGCTCTTTGTGGGAATCGGGTATCTTGTAAGTGAGACGGCCGATGATGCGCCCCTTGACGAGCGTTTCTTCAACGATCGTCTGGACATCCCTGGGTTGAACCTGACAATAGAAGATCCCCTCAGGATAGATGATCATCACAGGTCCCATGGCACAAAATCCGCGGCATCCCGTTTGGACAATGCGGACTTCGTTTGCCAAACCCCGACGGGCGATTTCCTTGGTCATGGCGCTGATGACGTCCAGTGACTCCGACGAAGCACATCCTGTCCCGCCACATACGAGAACATTGGCCCGGTAAAGTCTTTCAGCCATATCTTCCTCCCTCCCATTCGTTAACTCGTGGAACACGATGGTCTCTGATGCATCGTTGGTTTAACATTAAACTCGGTTGCCCCAAAAAAATTCCGACGGGGCGTTCTCTATTGAATTTTCCTCGCGTCGAGACGCCCAATGGCCCACTCCTGAATGACATTTCCCTTGAGCAGATGCTCCTCAATCAGCCGGGGGACATGCTCCGGAGAGATATTTGCATATCTTACCCTCGACTTACCTGCCTGTTCGATATCGACCAAAGGCTCCTTAGCGCACATGCCGACACACCCAACGGTTTCCACATGGGCCTCGATCTTCCGGAGATCCAATTCCTTTAAGATCGCATGCATGACCTCTCTGGCCCCGGCGGCGATCCCACACGTTCCCATGCCTATAATGATGCGGGTGCCTGTCTGGGTACGGACCGCCAATTCTTTCTGAGCCTCCTGACGGATTTTCTTAAGTTCTTCGATATTTTTCAGTCTGGCCATCTTGTTCTCTCCTCTCTGCCCCTTGAAGTCCCATCCCCATGCCTAGAAGGTGAGTGCTCTGGTTTGTCTCCCTGAGGGAAGGCTCGCCTCGCCTTCGCACAAGGTCTGCGAAAGCCAGTTACGCACTCTTGGATGGGTCAGGGGGATATTGTCAAGTTCTTTCCTTATTTCTAGAGAGCTAAACTGAAATTCATGGGTTCCAACCTTATGAAGATAGTCGAGGTCCACCGGACTTTCGGACAGCAAAACAGCCAAGAGCGCGGCAGGGACGTCTCCCAAAGGGACTCGATCGATGTGGCTATGGCGAAAAGTTGC
>Ga0315284_10012139_pt1 | contig 12276 bp, 11 predicted proteins | sample YL17G09_16_MG_FD_203696 | JGI IMG/M metagenome (GOLD analysis project Ga0315284, IMG submission 203696) | Sediment microbial communities from Yellowstone Lake, YNP, Wyoming, USA - YL17G09_16 | ecosystem: Environmental > Aquatic > Freshwater > Lake > Sediment | place: USA: Wyoming | collected...
GGACTGCTCAAGTATGCGTCCATTATGATCACCAATGAAGTCATCAATGATTTCAAGCGCATGTCCCGCACGCTCGATGCAGCTTGCATGGTCTTTAATGATGGAATGTCGCCCGACACGAGCGACACCGATACGGTGGCCTGGGAACAAGACGACGACGGAGTCAGAACCCAGATGGTCGTGAAGGATTCGTCAGCGCTGGACATGTTCCGCGCTTTGGAAAACGAGTCCGACATTTCTACCATGATCGACAAGGCCGAGTTGACTGTCGAGGAACAGGACACGATTTTGGAGATCGATCTCAAGGAGACGAATGTCCGGGAGTATGCCGAATCCCTCGGCGTCTCCATAGCTCACGTTCATCGCATCAGAAACTCTGCTTTGGAAAAGATGCGGCACGTCGATATTTCGGATTCTCTCATAATCGGCATGATGAACGTAGCCTGTGCCAAGCACGGATGCGATGTCGAAGACATGCTTGGACCTTCCCGCGTGGGCCCCTGTGTCAAAGCTCGTTCCGATTTTTTCCTTAATCTATCCAGATTTGGTCTGTCCATTGACGAAATGGCGGCCAAGACAGGATTTTTGAAGGATAGGGTCAATATGGCCTTGGGTAGAGCCCAGATGAAAGACCCCTTCCTTCCCGATTCCCTGCCGGAATAGCCCTTTAGTGCATGGTTGCGTTTAGCCATGCAGACCAGACTATCCGCGAGTACTAGGTTCATCCTTGCAGTTTTGCGTTTGAGTGCAGATATTGCCGAAGGTTTCGGCAAAGCTGTGGTCAATATTCTTCAATCGCAATACCCTGAGATGAAGAAGGAGATGGCCGAGGATTCGCAGTATAGAGAAAATTCTGCGGCTTCCATCGGGCATAAACTCGTCGCCATTGCTCGTAAACAACTTCAGTATAATGAGCAGGACGCTTACGACGCGATTCAGGATCTGCTCGTGTATATCACGTCGAGCAAATTCGACTTCAAGGCCAAGACCAAAAAGGGGAAGCCTGGCGCTTCCACGTGGCGACAAGCGTTGAATAATATTTATGCGAATCTGCGCGCAAGAGCGATGTCGCATTCTTTCAAGAAGTTCAAGGCGGGGAAGCATACGGACGAAGATCGATACGCCGACATGATGTGGCGCAGGAACCAGGTCATCAACGGGAATCCGCGCTACACTTGGACTGACGAGGACGACGAGGATCTTGAAGAGCTTGGAAGGCAGCTTTTGACGAAGAAAGTTGATCTCAAGAGCATCGTCCCCACGAAGCTTCGTCGTAAGAACGTTCGTGATAAGTCGATCGACGAGGCTTTCGGAAAACGTGGCGAAGAGGGCGGCGCTCCGGAAGGCGGCCTTGCTCGCATGCCGCAATCGGTGAAGCCAGAAGACATGATGGGGATGCCCGTCGACGAGAAAGCTGCCAAGAAGAGCTTTTTGGAAACTCTCGACCAGCTGATTCCGGATTTGCGAAGAAATCTGCCGATGACAGCGGATAGGCTTCCTGCCCAGAGGTTCTTGTTTGACTTCGTTTTTGAAGAGGACGGGTCAGGGACCTTTTTGCCTGACATCAAAGCGAACATGGGTCAGGCCACGGATTTCCGCAACTATTTGGAAGAAATCGCCATGAGGCAAGGGCCGAACGCGGCGGAAGCTCGTGGAATTCTCAATCGGTATGGGAAACGATGGTCGGGATTCGTGGGTGACACTCGTCAGCGGTTGATGGAATCCATCCAAAAATTCGTCGAAGAGTATTTGCCTGAGCATAAATATGAACAGTTGTGGAATGAGTTTTTCACTGACTTGTCTCCGCAGGCTGCAGAGAAGGCTCAGTTGCGCGGCGAAGCCGCGCAACTGAGTTATCAAAGAGGCCTCGACCTGAGGAAGATCCTCCGTCAACAGGAACGAGACAAACTCGGGATGCTGCCCGCGAAAGATAAAACGGATCTTGTGAAACTCATGCAACGTGTGAAGAATGAAATTACCGAAGAACACAAGGAACGCGTTCTCGAGTGGAACAGGTATATGGACAAGATGATGCAGTACTCCGATCTTCCTCCGGAGAAACAACCGAAGTTCAAACGGCCAGTCAAGCCGGCGAAGGAGCCTATGTCGCTTGACGAACAACTCAAAACCGTGATGTTGGAATCTGGAGCAGACATCAAGCGCGGAGTGGAAGCAGAATTTGAAGCCGACATTCATCGCACGCTCCGGCAAAAAGAGGAAGAGGAGCAGGCGCGGGACATTGCTGAAGAGGCCATCTCTGAAGTAGACGCTAGGCGTGGCATTTCTTCTTTCTTCAAACGATTTTTGCCAGAATTCGTTTGATGGACTCGATTCTCGGCGATTCTTTCATGAATGGTCGCCGGCTTCGCCCGGCGACTTTGGATTATGCTCTGAAAAATTATCCGAGAGTTGTGGTGGGGATCAAACTCGGAAAATTTGTCATCAGCGCGCCGCGATCGTGTGAAGGAAACGACGTCGTCGAAATGCACGACCGCATGTCGTCAATCTATCATCTGGTCATGACTAGAGGGGATTTCGACAAATGTGTGGCCATTGCTAAACAGATGACCATTCCACTGTTTCCTTCCGATATTGAACAAGATTGGTTCGATAGGGCGTCAGCCCACATTCGGCAATCGTTTGCATGATGCGATGGTAGTGTTCGCTCATGGTTAAAAACGAAAACTCCGCAGTAGCAGACAAGACAAATCCTTCGACAGTGCTCATAAAATGTCGCAGAGGGCAAGACCCCTCGACCAATGGGCAAGAATGTCCGAGCATGCAAGCACACAACATGTCGGAACCAGGTGCCACCATCGTCAGGTTCCAATGTGTAAAGTGTGGTCATGTTTGGGTCACGCCGGTTGGAGGACAGTTCAATCTGCCTCCCGGCGTATAATGACGCCGTTTTGTCCGCGCTGTTCGCGACCACTTGAGCCTCTTGGTCAAGTTAACCGCATGGCTTGTCATCAGTGTCGTTGTATATTTGATGTCAAGATAACGGTAGAACTTGTCGAGGTGTTTAGTGCAGACAAAGAATCAGAGCGAATCGCAGGAGGAAATCCGACGATTGGTCTCCTCACCTCCGGTGAAAATGGTGGTGGCCGGCCCCAGTAAGACTGGCAAGCATGTTTTCATTCGTAGTGAACTTCTCGTTCTGACGGCAGAACAAGACATGCTGGAAGTCGACGGCACCATCGACGGGGCGAGACAGGCGCAGCGATTTGTGAAGACGACTCCCGTCGTCGGGACCATTCGTGCCGTTTTGATCGATGGACGCGGCGGATTCACGGATCCTGCTCAAGATGCCTGTCTCAAAATATGTGAAGAAACTCCGGAATCGTCGGCCGTGGTTATCGTGGTTGAAGACGAGGGAGCTCTACGCCCGGCTCTCTTGTCGAGACTCGATCTGGTTCGCTGGCATTCCATATCCGATGTCGAAATGCGGCACGATACTCAATTGGACGATTTTGTCTTGTTGGTGGCACGAGGGAGGCCAGGGTTGTGCGGAGCTCTTTCTTCTCGTCTTGAAGAAATGAAGAGCCTGTACTCTGCCGCGTGCGATGTCGTGGCCGGGAAGCCAGATTTGTCTTCTGTTCCGCGACTGATCCTCGAGTGGTCGAAACTGGACGATGACACGAAAGACGCAGTGTTGGCTGTGTGCGTTACCGCCATACGTTCCGGATTTGGGATACGCGCTAGTATGATGTCGCAATTCGTACAAATCGTCACGTCCGTTCCGTCTGCCAACGCTGAGATTTATTGGTGGCGATCTTGTGTGACATGATGTAATTTGCCGGTCCGTGAATACACTGATACTTGTGAATGGGGATGACGACTTCCTGAAAGAGCGGATTGCTCTCGATGAAGTCGCTATGTCTTTGGCGCCGGAAGTTCGTCATTTCATTTTTCCGCGAGAAAGAGATCAGTATCTCGAGTTCATAGACATCATTCCATTGTCGGTGGCACAGCGCGTCGTCGTCGTGTGGGATGCTTCTGACGTCCCTGTTATCGGAGACGATGGCACGACGATTATCGTATCGGCTTCCGGAAAAACTTTGAACAGCGACAAAGCGAAGCGCGTCGTGAATGTTCGAAAACCCAAGCCATATGACGATGGAGCGGAGTACATCAAATGGATTTTGCAGGAAGGCGAGAGGCTCAACATAGATCTAACACGAGTAGCGAGCGCACTTTTTTTGAACTGTGGAACGGATCTTCGAAAGATCTGTTCTGAGATCGGAAAGTTGAGAGTCCTTTCTGGTCCGGAAGGCGTTGCGGATCCATCCATGGCCCGCCGCGTCATGTGCTTCTCTGCTGAACTGTCTCCGAAACACGTGGTTGACGCCATATGCGATGGTCATCCGGCAAAGGCAATTGCCTTTTACGACAAGCTCCAAGAGAGAGGATGCGAGACCGGATGGATAATAGCATACATGCAACGTCACGTGTTGCAACATATACGTTCGAGACTTTTGTTGGCCACCGGTCTGTCTGCGGAACAAGTGGCCGCATCTTTAGGTCTTCATCCCACATTTTTTAGAAGTGCGATCATGCCACGACTGGGATTGTGGGATATTTCTTCTTTGCGTGAGAGCTTTGTCATTCTATGTGACCTTGACCTCATGCACAAACGCGGAATCGACGTTTCCCATTGGGGACTAGAACCAGAAATCATTCGTTTGTCCGAGGAGGCCAAACACAATGACGCACGCTGTGGAAGTTGAAGGGACTGCTGCGCGTTCCTGCAAGGTGGTCGAGTTGAGAAACGCTCCTGTTAAAGACGCGGTAGAAGCTGGGCGATGGACCAGATTTTTCTCCCAGGAGGGCATTCACCCGTTCGATGAGATCGAATGGAAGATTGTTGACGCTCGCATCGTGAATTCGAGCGGAGACATAGTATTCGAACAGCGTGACGTCGAAGTTCCGAACTGGTGGAACAATAACACCGTTGGAATTGTTGCCGACAAATACTTTAGAATTGTGAATGGGACGAAGGAGCGTTCTGCCAAACAAATGTTCCGGCGCGTTGCAAAGGCCATTCGTGCTTGGGCGGAAAAGCAGGAGTATTTCAACACGGAACACGATGCTCAGATATATGAAGATGAGCTGTGCTACGTTTTGCTTCATCAGTACGGCGCGTTCAACTCTCCGGTGTGGTTTAACATCGGCGTGCCCGGTCGTAAACAAACGGCTTCAGCATGCTTCATTTCTCATGTCGACGACACGCTCGAAGATATAATGGACTTCCAAAAATCTGAGGTGAAGATTTTCGCGGGAGGTTCCGGTTCCGGTGCCAATCTGTCGAATCTTCGTTCGTCATATGAACGTCTGTCATCCGGGTCGTTCACGTCTGGTCCCATGTCATGGATGAAGGGATTGGACAAGTATGCCGATGCGATGAAATCCGGCGGAAGCACGCGCAATGCTGCAAAAATCATCGTGATGGATATGGATCATCCCGACGTGCTGGAGACTCGCGATGGCAGACCCGGATTCATTCGCTGCAAAGCAGCGGCTGAGAGGATCGCGCACGATTTGGCCACGCTCGGGTACGGCGTAGCTTATGATGACCCAAATTCCGTATATAAACTCGTCCCGTATCAGAATGCGAATCATTCCGTTAGCATTTCTGACGAGTTCATGTCTGCGGTCGAAAATGACTCGAGCTGGTGCACGTTGGAGCGCACGACGGGTAAGACCGTCAAAACATACAAAGCTCGCGATCTGTGGCTCGAAATTTCCGAAGCCGCATGGACCTGCGGCGACCCCGGCATACAGTTCACCGACACGATTAACGACTGGCACACGACTCCGAAAGCCGGTCGGATTCGCTCGAGCAACCCATGTTCTGAATTTTTGAACGTGGACAACACGGCGTGCAATCTCGCTGCAATCAATCTGATGAAGTTTTTTGACGGGCGGAAGCTCGTGATTGACCGGCTCGATCATGTAATTCGCGTGCTCGTCACTGCTCAGAACGCAGTCATCAACATGGCCGAGTATCCGACCGATCCCATCGCAGAAAATTCCAGGAAGCTTCGTCCCATCGGATTGAATTACGGCGATCTCGGATCCGTGATCATGAAACTCGGGTATGGGTATGATTCGAATGAAGGCAGGGCTGTCGCAGCCCGCATGGCCAGTCTTATGACTGGTCTCGCTTATCTCACCTCCGCAAAGCTCGCGTCTCGTACTGGTCCATTCCCCGCATTCGACGAGAATCGGGACGCGATGTTCCGAGTCATGTCGAAGCATGTAGCCGCTGACGCCGACATTTGCAGTCGATGGGATCTGCAAAAAGATCCGTTGGGTGACGATGTTCGTTCCAACAGTGCTGCGATATGGAAAGAAGCTATCGAGCTCGGGCGCAAACACGGGTACTCGGTGTCGCAAGCCACGTTGCAAGCGCCACTTGGCACATTGTCTTTTCTCATGGAGATGGACACGACCGGTGTCGAACCGATGTTCTCGCTCGTCACATACAAATCTCTCGTTGGCGGCGGAACAATGAAGCTGGTGTGCTCAGCTGTGAAAGAAGCCTTACCGAGCATCGGGTACTCAGACGAAGCAGTTTCTTCCATATGTCAGTACATTGAAACAAACGACTGCATTGAAGGAGCGCCGGATTTCAATCCGGAACATCTTTCCGTTTTTGACGGCGCCATGCCGTCCGGGAAGTCCAAAAGATGTCTTCCACCCATGGCTCACGTTCGCATGTTGGCAGCCATACAGCCTCTCATTAGCTGTGCAATAAGCAAAACAGTGAACCTTTCGGAGTCGACCACCGCGGAAGAGATCTCCAATATCTACATGGAAGCATGGAAGCTTGGCGTGAAATGCATAGCTCTGTATAGAGACAAATGCAAGATGTCGCAGCCCCTTGTAACCAAATCCGCATCGGATGCTCCGGCGCTTTCAATCCCTCCAGTATCCGGAGACAAGCGGCATCATCTTCCGGCTGACGTGAGCGGCAGCAGGCATCGATTTGAGATTAGCGGATGCAAGGGATACCTCATGATGAATGAGTATCCGGACGGAACTCTCGGCGAGGTTTTTCTGAAACTCGGAAAAACTGGGTCGACCGTGGCAGGTCTCATCGACGGCTTCACGCAACTCTTGAGTCTGGCTTTGCAATACGGGGTTCCGCTCGACAAGATGATCAGGAGCTTCGTGCATACCAAATTCGATCCCGCAGGGTATACGGACAATCCGCAGGTCCGGTTTACGGAAAGTCTGTACGACTATCTGTTCAAAGTCTTGGATATTAAGTATTATGGAGGACGGAATTCTGGACTCGAAGAGCGCATTGCTTCCCTGATTCCTGAAGGAATCAACACTCACGCAAGCAAAGATGAACTGGAAGGCGTTTCCCTTCCTCCGCCACCCGTAATGATGAACATGAGCGCTCCCATGTGTCCAAACTGCGGCGGTCTGACCCGACGCGTCGGGACCTGTCACTCTTGTCCGACTTGTGGCACCAGCACGGGGTGTAGCTGATGCATCCGAAGCTTCATGAAGTTCTGCGTCCGTTGACGGAAGAGGAAATAGCAAAGATCGTTCCTCTTTCTCAGGAAGAAATCGAGACGGCCCTTGAAAAGGGCCGTCAGGATGCAGAAGCGATCTACGAATGTCGCGACTGCCGTATGCTTCCGCCAATGTTCTACAGATGAACGAGGTTAGCCGGGCAGTAATGTTCGTGCATGGCTGACAACGATAAAGATAGATTTGCCTACGGCTTCGACGCCGGCAACATCGTGGACGGGACCGTGCAAAGGGATCCCGTCACCGGCGAATACATCCTGGTCGATGAAGACGGCGAACGATTTAATCCGCAAAGAGCGTTGGCAACGATGGTCGGGAAAAAGGTGCGAGTCACCATGGTTTCGTTTGAAGCTCTTGAAGATATGGGAAAGATGTACGCCGCTGCCCAGGCAGCTCTCGGTAAGCCAGACTAGTCGTCTGCCAGATTATACGCCTTCACTCCGCTCTTTGACTTTGCGGCCATTCGCTCTAGCTCCTGGTCATATTTTCCATATGACCAATGACTGCACACTTCGAGAACGCGCCAGCAGTCTTCGGCGCTCCATCCGACGCCTTCTTGTCTCGGGATTCCCGCTTCCGGATTCCACGAATGGCCGCACATATACTCGACGGCGGCTAGCATCAGGTAGGCTTTCCTAGTTTCAATGTCGATTTTCGACCAGGCAATACCCCATTGTCGCATAGCGCTGGCGATCGCATGACTGGCGAAGAAGCATTCCGCTTCCCTCCGCTCAAAATCGGACATCTCGGAGACTTTTTTCCCTATGGTCAGTTTCATCTCTCAGCTTTCTTCATTATCGAAATTTTTGCTGATGTACGGAATGACGTCATTTCGGCGTTCAATAAGGACGCGGCAGTCGTGGGACAACTTCAGTTCAGCGAACATTTTGAGGTTGTGAAGGGATACGCTCTCGATTGTGACCCCGCCAATCTTTGTGGGTTCGATCTTCGCGACCGGAGTGACCCTCCCAGTCGGACCCACCTGCCAAATGACATCCAGGACTTTTGACTCTGCTTTCTCCGATTCGAATTTCCAGGCTATTTGGCCTCTCGGCCGCATGGCCACGTCGCCTAAGGATTCGAGAAGCTTCAAATCTGCCACTGATATGACTTCTCCGTCGATGTCGTAGGGAACATCGGCTCGATTTTGGGTCGCTTCCAAGAACTTTGCCTTGATTAAATCGACGTCGCTCACGATCAGGGGTGGAGTTTTGAACCCGAGACTCTCTAATAGCTTGAACATATAAAGAATCATATTCGGGCGGTCTTCGCACTGAACCCAATACGCTAGAAATGCCAAGTTCGCGCAGTCTGCCCCGCCGCCCCTCATCTCGCGCATTTTTGACGCGGCCGTGTTTCTGGGATTCGCATACCTGTCTGCATATTTTTCGGCGAAAACGCTCTTGAACATCACCACCTCGCCCCGCACTATCGCGTCGACGTCCCACGCCAGTTTTTTGGGCAAATCCGGTATTTTGATGATGTTCCGAGTCACGTCTTCGCCAATTGTCCCGCCTCCTCTGGTCACCCCTCGGACCAGTTTTCCCGCCTTATATACGAGTTCGAGCGACGCCCCGTCTATCTTGTGCGTTATTCCGAAATGAACTGCTCCACCTGTCTTCGAAACCCATTCGTCGAACTCTTCGACGGTGTTTACCTTATCTAGAGACCCCATCGGGATCTCGTGAGCCACTTTTTCCCAGGGGGAGTTTTTCGGCGGTTCAGCCCCTACCGCGGTCACTTCGAAGTGTTCTGGCACGAGTTCTCGAAGACGGGCTTTCTTCGTATCGTAGACGTCGTCTGGGACCAACGGGTCGAGATTATAGTACGATTCTCGGTATCTGGTCAATTCTTCAGCTAGGACTTTGGCTTCATCATTCATCCTTGGATTTTACGCTTGAAACGCTTAAGCTCTTTGTCTGTCTTCTCCACAGGAGAACTCCATATGGCCGGCCTTGATTATGACTTCGGTGAAACAGAACCTGAAGTGTATGAATTCCAATGCCAAAAATGCGGGGAGGGAACTTCTTCGCTCAGGCCGGGAGAGACGCTCTGCCCAGAATGCGTGAGGCAACAGCAAATGATTCCTCAAATCGAATTTGCATCTACACATAGGCAGGCAGCGGTTGATGAAGATGCCGAATGGCAACGAGTCAATTCGTATATAGCCGACGTGCTCAAGGACTGCTATGTACTTTTTGCCAAGTTGGCTCGTCTTCGTGGCGACTTCGCTGGGTCTGAACTCGCAAAACTTGACGATGTTTCGTCAAAGGTTCGCGACATGGGTCAAGAACTGGCTGGGTTCTCGAAGTCTTTCACCGAGGGCGAATACTCGATGAGCAAAAAGGAGCAGTATGGCGAAGGAGGAGGCGGGAATGTGGACGTTCCAGCTGACTTCGAGCCATCCGCCGAAGATTTCGACTTTTCTGCTCAAGGCGGAGAGGGCGGAGAAGAAGGTGAGCCAGCTCTCGAGGAGTTCGGAGGCGGAGAGGGCGGAGAAGAAGGTGAGCCAGCTCTCGAGGAGTTCGGGCTCGAAGATGAAGAGGAAGAAGAAGAGGGAAAGAAAGAAAAGAAAGAAAAAGAAGAGGAATGAGCCGTAAAGAAGTGTAATTTGCTTCTATGGCGGATTCCGAATATTTTCCCGTACCTTCCATCTGTCCAGTTTGTTCCCATCCACTGAGCGTCGAAGGCGATTTCCTGTACTGTCGGTTTAAGCGATGCCCCACCCGCTTGTTCGGGGACGTGAAAGTGTGGGTGGACAGACTCGGTCTCCTTTTTTGGGGAGACGCCCTCATCAATTCTCTGACCAATCCGGACAATCCAAATTCGATCAAACAGGTTTCTGACCTGTACAGAATGTCTGTCGCAGACTTGGAAGAGCACTGTTCCGGTATGAAGATGGCCCGGAAGTGCTGGAAAATTCTGCATGACAACATGTCAGTGCCGCTTGAGGTGGTTCTTGCCGGGTTGAACATTTCGAATCTTGGTCTGGCCACTGCCACCGACATAGTTAAAGCCGGATATGACACCATCGATAAAATCCGATCTATCACGATCGAGCAGCTGCTCGCCGTCCCCAATATAGGAGAAGTGACTGCGCGCCAGGTCAAGGATGGCTTGGATTCCAAGCTTGGTCTTCTGGCCGACCTGGGAACAATTTTGGACGTGAGTCGTCCACCCTCCGGACCCCTGAATGGTAAAAAGGTGTGCATAACCGGGGATGTTTGGGCGCCTCGTAAAGCTGTTCAGAAAATGATCGTGGCCGCTGGCGGCCAAGCTGTAGATGGCGTGTCGAAAGACACGTCGCTTCTCGTGTGTGATGACCTAGGCAGTGCCACGGCGAAAAGTAAGCGAGCAGCTGCTTATGATGTGCCCATCATCAATGGATCGGACCTGAAGAGGATCCTCGATGGGTTTGTCACGTGGGACGAGTTGGTTTCCATCCAAAGATAAAACGATGGAAGAACTCGTTTGCAAAGTCGTGGGTGTCGTGTTTATCAACAGACAATCGGGGTTTTTTGTGCTCAAGACGACGCTTGACGGCACCACCAAGCCGATGACCGTGCGTGGCAGTTTTCCAGGGATGAGTATAGACGCCGGACTGAAGATTCGCGTCAGAGGGCGTCATGAAGACAGCCCCTCTTATGGAAGACAGTTCAACGCCATAACTTGTGAGGTCATTCCTGAATCTGGAAAAATCGGGGTTGTCAGCTATTTGACGACGCACGTAAAATCAGTCGGACCAATCACGGCCTCTAAACTTTATGACGCGTTTGGAGACGATCTTTTAAAGATTTTGGATGGCGAGCCTGAAAGACTCTGTGAACTTACGTTTTTGACGAAACTTCAAATTTCATCCATCACAGATGAATGGAAATCCGCCTCTTCCATGCGCACGGCGTCCATTTTTCTGACGGATTTGGGACTGAACGCGGCCCAAATAAAATCCGCATTTACTATTTTCGGCACCGACATCCGAAAAGTGATCGAGTCGAATCCGTACAAGCTTTGTTCATGCGCCGGCATAGGGTTTGCCACGGCAGATCAAGTCGCCAGACAGCTCGGCATTGGCGTGGACGATCCTAGACGCATAAAAGCGATGATCTTGTTTCTCATGGATGACTTGTCTCAGTCGGAGGGCCACGTCTATGTGACATCCGATCAGGTGTTGAACCATGCGAAGAAGATCTTCAGGAGGTACAACATAGACTCCTTTTCACACGGAGACTATCTCGCTGAAACGTCTTTTTATTCGGAAATCGTAGCCTTGAAGGCGAGCGGAGACATCATATCGGACGGCTATGGTTTATACCTGCCCCATCATTGGCTCCACGAGTCAGAATCCGCCAAACAGGTGTCGGCGATCGTAGATCATGGCGGCGTGGAATTTGACCTGAATCAGATGATTTCTGAATTCGAGTCCGCAAAGAAATTGACTTTATCAGACGATCAACGCGTCGCTGTTTCTTTGTTGAAGACTTCGCGCATCTGCGTTATATCTGGGTATCCAGGAACCGGAAAGACGACTCTCGTGTCGGCATTCGTTCATGTGTTCGAACGAATGAATCTCGATTACGCGCTCATGTCTCCGACAGGGATAGCGGCGAAACGTTTATCTCAAGTCACAAACAAGCCGGCGTACACGATCCACAGGGCTCTTGGTTGCGACAGGGAGGGACAGTGGGAGTTTAACGCTGCCAATAAGTATGTGGTGGACGCCATCATCGTAGA
>Ga0315284_10012142_pt1 | contig 12273 bp, 8 predicted proteins | sample YL17G09_16_MG_FD_203696 | JGI IMG/M metagenome (GOLD analysis project Ga0315284, IMG submission 203696) | Sediment microbial communities from Yellowstone Lake, YNP, Wyoming, USA - YL17G09_16 | ecosystem: Environmental > Aquatic > Freshwater > Lake > Sediment | place: USA: Wyoming | collected...
CCGGCGAGGCCGCGGCCGCGAGTCCTACCGTAAGGCCCGCGCCGGAAGGCGTGTCCCCGCTCGCGGGGGAGCGTGTGGAGGGTCTCGAGCAACGGCCAGCTTTCGAGTGCCCGCCCGCGGCGAATACGCTTCCCGAGGCCGTCCCCGCGAACGTGACGCCACCGTCTCCCGCCGGCCTGCGCTTCGGGTCGCTTCCGGAGACCACCGGGATCCGCGAGATCACTGCGGCTCCCGCGGCTCTCGCGACCACCGCGATCTCGGCGATCTCGGCGATGCCGGAGATGTCGGACATCGATGATCTGTTGAGCCTGGCGGCCGAGCGGTTCAAGAAGGGGGAGCAGGATCTGGCGGCCGATGCATTGGTCGAGGCGGCCCGGGCCTATGAGTCGCTCGACCGACTGGAGAGCGCCGCCGCAATCTACCGCAGCCTGGGGCGCAGCGCCCATGCCACGCCCGAAGTGCTGGCTCTGTGGCTTCGGAACTGCGAGTCGCGCGATGAACCCCGCGAGGCGGCCGAGGTGTCCTGTGGACTCGGTGACCGTGCCTTGAACGACGGCGACCCGGAGGACGCGCGCGAGTGGTTCGCGCGTGCGCTGAAGCACGTCCCGAACCATGAACTGGCCACCCGCCGGATCCAGAGGATGGATGCGTGCCCCACCGAAGCCGCTTCCATCGGACAGCACGGTTCGCCCGGGGCGTCGCAGGATCCGAACGGCCGGGTCGAGGTCGCCGTCGGTCGCGCGCAGGCCGTGACGTTGGACCTGGGTTCGCTGATCGCGGAATTCCAGCGCGGCATAGAATCCCAGATTTCCGGCGACGCCCAGAGCCACTATGATCTGGGCATGACCTACCGGGAGATGGGGCTGCCCGATCAGGCCGTGGAGTGCTTCCGCACCGCGGCGCACGACCCCGCGTTTGACTCGCGCTCGGCCGAGATGATCGGCCGGTGTCTGCTGGACGAGGGGCGCTTCGACGAGGCGGCCGAGGAGTTCGCGCGTGCGCTGAAGGGCTTCGAGGAAGCGTCCGAGGCGGGCGTATGCCTGCGTTTCCAGCTCGGGCTGGCGCACGAGGTCGCGGGTCATGCGTCCGAAGCGCTGGCCGAGTTCGAGCGCGTCTACGCCGTGCAGCCCAACTACCCGGACGTGGCGCAGAAGATCGGCGTACTGCGCAGAGCACTGGAGCGAGTCTGATGCACCGGCCGCCTGCACCCGGGGGCGGTCGCCGTGTCGATCTCCACGTGCACACCCTCTTCAGCGACGGCGTGCTCACGCCCGAGGCGGTCGTGGCACACGCCCTGGAACGCTCGCTGGCGGCACTCGCCATCACCGACCATGACTCGGTCGAGGGTGTGGAGCGCGCGCGGATCGCAGCGGGGACGGCCCTCGAGCTGGTGCCGGGGATCGAGATCTCGTCCACGCTGGACGGTGCCGATCTGCACATCCTCGGCTACTACCTGGACCCCGAGGACGCAGAGCTGACGGACTCCCTGGCGCGCTTCCGCGAGGAGCGGCTGCGGCGCGCCCAGTCCATGGTCGGGCGCCTGCGTGCCCTGGGCGCGCCAGTGGACTTCGACGAGGTCCTCGAGCTGGCGGGGCCGGGTGTGGTGGGCCGCCCGCACGTGGCCGAGGCGCTGGTGCGCGCGGGGCACGTCGAGACGGTGGACGAGGCGTTCCGGCGCTTCATCGGGTCGCAGGGCGAGGCCTTCGTGCAGCGCCCCGCATTTCGTCCCGAGCACGCCATCGCGCTGATCCACGCGGCGGGCGGCGTGAGCGTGCTGGCTCATCCGGGCGCGTCGCTGCCCGACCTGGTGGTGGAGCAATTGACCGCGGCGGGGCTGCGTGGGATCGAGGTCTGGCACCCCCAGCACGGCGCGGTGGCGGTGCGGCGTTTCCACGCCCTGGCGCGGCGTCTCGAACTGCTCGAGACCGGCGGCTCGGACTACCACGGCTGGCCGTGCGGCGCGGCGCTGGGTGCGTTGCCGGTGCCGGCGAGCGTGCTTGGCCCGCTCAAGCAGGCGGCGGGCGTCCCGGGTTAGGCGGGACGATTCATGCCCCGCCGCTGAGAACGCGTCTGACCGCGGTCTGCCGCGCCCGGCGCAGTTCCGTTGACTTGGCCGCACCGGTGACCTTACTCTGCGCGGGCCCTCATGGATGACCTCCCGCCCCCTGCGGAGCCTGCGATCACGCGACCGCCGCTCACGTCCCGCCGCCTTGCGTACATGGCGCTGCTCGTGGCTGTCTGCCTCGCGGGGGCGTACGCGCCGCGCCCGCCGGACTTCGAGGTGCAGACCCTCGGGATCTTTGGGGCCGGTGTGCTACTCGGGGCACGCGATGGCGCCCTGGTCGGGGGCCTCACGATGCTAGTGTACTCTTTGCTGAACCCCTATGGGCCGGCCCATCCGCTCGTGACTGCGGCCCAGTTGTTCGGCCAGATTCCGGCCGGGTTCGCAGGGGGGATCTTCGCGGCGCTGGGATTGCAGGGGCGCCCCGTGGCCGTGCGCGGAGTCGCGCTCGCGGGACTGGCGCTGGTGCTCACCTTCTGGTTCGACCTCGTGACCAACGTGGCGACCGGTCTGGTCTTCGGACAGATGCGCGTCGTCCTTCTGCAGGGGATCCCATTCGCGTTATGGCACACTGGCTCCAACGTTCTGCTCTTCGTGCTGCTCGGCACACCGCTCGTGGCGGTGTTCGGGCGCTATCGGGCGCGGCTCTCCTCCTGACGCTTGCCGCGCCCGGCGCACGCGGGCAGGCCCCGGACGCCGGGGCCGCCGCGCTCGCGGGTGCGGGGCTCCTGGACGCTGTCTCGTGGTGGGGCGAGCCGGGACGCGCCGGCTGGCAGCCCGGGGTCTGGTTCGGCCTGGCGCCACCTGCCTCGCTGGCCGGGCTGGTCGTGGGCGGCTGGCGGCTCGAGGAACCCGGTCGTATGCCATCCTCCACGCCCTGGCCGGGTGTCTGCCAGGCCCGCTCGCCGCTCGCCTGGTATGACTCCCTCGAAGTGCGTGCGATGGGCGGTGGGGCACTCGCCGGATTCAGCGAGACGCTCGCCGGACTGCGCGGTCACACGCCCGCCGGGGAGCAGTCGGCGCGCTCCACGTTCTCCCTCGTCAACGGTTCAGCGGGGCTCGATGAGAACGCTCTCACCCTGACCCGGGGGGACTCGCTGCGGGGCTTCGGCCTGGACGTGACGAGCGGGAAGCGTGGTGCGATGGGGGGCCTTCAACTTGCCGGCCGTCACCAGTGGGGTGCGCGGACGAACCTGACGCGGGGGCGCCATCAACTCGGGGCGAGCTTCGCTCAGCGCGGCGCCGCGGCGCAGCTCGCGGGCCTGGAGGAGCAGTCGGCCTCCGGGCGCGGCGGGGCGGCAGCATGGCGCTGGCAGCGCGGAGGGACGGGTTGGACGGCTGCGTTCTTGCGGGGCCTGGACCGGCACGAGAGTTCCGGTGGCCTGCTCGCATACTCCAACCGGGAGGCACAGGAAACGCGTCTGGCCGCGGGTTTCGAGCGCGCGCGTGACGGGCACGAAGTGTGCGCACGGGTGGAGTGGACCGAAGCCTCGGTCAGGCGCTGCGGAAGCGGGGCGTTCTCGCGGGAGAGCCGCGGAGTCTGGGGGGCGCTCCGCGCGGAGTTGCCCGCTGCGGGCGGCCGGCTGGATCTCGCCCTGGGCGCGGGCCGCCACGGGGGAGTGGATCGTTTCGACGTGGCGCCGAGCGCCGAGTTCAGGGTTCGCGCGCGGGGGCTCGACGCCGCGCTCGGGCTCGAGCGGGTGCTCACTCCGGTGTGGGCGGATCTCGCGCCGGGGACGGAGCCGTTTCTGCAGCACGCCTGGATCGGCACGATGAGGCTCGCGACCGCGCGGCCCGGACCCCGGCGCGCACGCGCCTCGCTGCGGGCGGGGCGCGTCTATTCGCGCGCGCTCCTGGAGCGGTTGCCGCTCGAGGAGTTGTGGTTGCGCCGCGGGCAGCGCGCCGAATTCGGGACCTACGACCTGGCCCTTGCCGAGGGTGGGGTCGAGTGGGAGGGGCGGCATGCCGGTCTTGGCCTGGAGGGTTTCGGGCTCGCGCACCGCAGCACGGCCACGCCGGACGGCGTCGCGCGTGCCCCCGGGTCGGACCCCGACGCTGGCTTCCGGGCCTGGGTGGGCGGCCGCGTCGCGCTGTTCGGCGGTGATCTCGGCGTGATACTGCGCGGTGAGGCTGCGGGGGTGGGTGCGCGCGAGGCGCAGGTGGAGCCGCTGCTCCGACTGCCCGCGTTCGTGACCTTCGCGCTGGTCGGCGAGTTGACGCTGCTGCGTGACGCGGTCATCGTCCTGCGTGCGCTCAATCTCGAGGATCGCGCGCGCGTGCAGCCTTGGACCGACTCTGCGACCGGGTTGCCAGCGCTCGGGGAGCGGCGCAACCTGACCTTGAGCCTCGTGTGGAGGTTGTTCAACTGAACCGCCTCCTGTGAGCGGGCGGGGCCGGCGAAGGTCCTGCCCGGAACGGGAACGGTGCGCGCCCCCGCGGAGATCGGATGCCCGCCTGGACGCCGGCGGAACGGCGGGGCGCGGTGGTTGTGGCGCTGCTGCTCTCGCTGGGTGCAGCCCGCGACCTGTGGCGCGCCACGCACCCGCGGATGACCCCTGCACCGCCGGCGACGGCGGACGGCTCGAGCGGCCTCTCGGCAACCGGCGTGACTGCCGGAGTGGGGCGCTCCGGCCCGGTGCCGGGTGAAGCCGCGGCGCTGGTGGACCTCAACCACGCGGGGTTCGCCGAGTTGGACGCCCTGCCCGGCATCGGACCCGTGCTCGCCGGGCGCATCCTGCAGCACCGCAACGCCCATGGCCCGTTCCGGGAGCCGGAGGACCTGCTCGCGGTGCCCGGCATCGGGCCGCGCCTCTTCGAACGCCTCCGCCCGCGGATCCGCGTTGGCTCCCCTGTGGCCGCGGGAACCGGGCCTGGCACGCGTCCGGGTGGTCCGCCCGGGCCCTGAGGGCGTTGCGTTCGGCACGCCCGTCCCGGCTTTCCGCGTGTCGATTCCGGTTCAAGAGCGCAGCGAGGCCGGCCGATAACCCAGATGAAACACGACGCCCAAGTGCATCGTGCGGCGGCCGTTTGCTCGCTGGAGCCCGGCGGCCGGGATGCACGCGGCTTCCATTCGCAGGCTCAGGCGCCCCGCGACTCAGCTTCCGCTGCGGCGGATGGCGTGTCGCGTGGCAGGACCATCGCCGGGGACGAGATCCGTGCAGGAAGACATCGGACAGCTGCTTCTCGCAGCCCATCTGATCGACGAAGACGGGCTTAGCAAGGCCTCGCTCCAGCTGAAGAACATGGGCGGGAGCCTGACCGGCAACCTGGTCAAGATCGGTGCGCTCAGCGAGGACGCGCTCCTCGAGTTCCTCGCGTCCCACTACGGCACGCCCTCGTTCGATCTGAAGAACTTCGTGCCCGACCCCGTGCTGACTCGCCTCATCCCGGGCGATGTCGCCAGCCGCTTCATGGCGCTGCCCGTCGCTCGCAGCGGGCGGCAACTCGTGGTCGCCATGGCGAACCCCACGAACATCTTCGCCATCGACGACATCAAGTTCATCACCGGCTACGAGGTCGAGGCGCGGGTCGCGACCGAGGCCGAACTCAAGAAGGCCCTCGACCGCGCCTATGACTCGGCCAGCACGATGGCCGACGTGATGAAGGGCATCGAGGATGATCTGTCGGTCGTCGAGGACGACGACAGCGCCGAGGCCGAAGCAGGGCTCTCGGCGGCCGACGAGGCGCCGATCGTGAAGCTCGTGAACTCGCTCATCGCCGATGCGGTGCGCAAGGGCGCCTCGGACATCCACGTCGAGCCCTACGAGCGGAGCATGCGGGTGCGCTTCCGCATCGACGGCGTGATGCAGGAGATGATGGCGCCGCCGTTCAAGTTCAAGGCGGCCATCCTCTCGCGCCTGAAGATCATGGCAGAGCTGGATATCGCGGAACGGCGCGTGCCGCAGGACGGCCGCATCAAGATCAAGGTGCTGAACCGCACCATCGACCTGCGCGTCTCGTCGCTGCCGACGATCTTCGGCGAGAAGATCGTCATGCGAATCCTGGACAAGGCGAACCTCAACATCGACCTGGAGAAGCTCGGCTTCGAGCCGGCCTCGATGAAGGAGTTCCTCTCGGCGATCGCCAACCCCTACGGCATGGTGCTGGTGACGGGGCCCACCGGGTCCGGCAAGACCACGACGCTCTACTCGGCTCTCTCGCGCGTGAACACGCCCGAGGTCAACGTGATGACCGCCGAGGATCCGGTCGAGTACAACCTGGACGGCATCAACCAGGTGCTGGTGCACGAGGAAATCGGCCTCACCTTCTCCGCGGCGCTCAAGGCGTTCCTGCGGCAGGACCCCAACATCATCATGGTGGGCGAGATCCGCGACCTGGACACCGGTTCGATCGCGGTGAAAGCGGCGCTCACGGGGCACCTGGTGCTCTCCACGCTGCACACCAACGACGCGCCGAGCGCGATCGGCCGCATGATCGACATGGGAGTCGAGCCCTTCCTGGTGGCCTCGTCGGTCAACCTGATCCTGGCCCAGCGCCTGGTGCGCAAGGTGTGCGGCGGCTGCAAGGTCCCCCTGACGCTTGGCGAGGAGGTGTTGCACGAGCTGCAACTCACGCCCGAGCAGGCCGCGGGCGTCTCGTTCGTCGAGGGCCGGGGGTGCGTGGATTGCAACAACACCGGCTATCGCGGGCGCCAAGGCGTGTACGAGGTGATGCCGATGACGCCGGCGATCCGCGAGCTCGTGCTGGAGCGGGCGTCGGCCGCCGAGATCAAGAAGATGGCCATCGAGCAGGGCATGTTGACCCTGCGCCGGGACGCGCTGGAGAAGCTCAAGCGCGGCCTGACCACGGTCGAGGAAGTACTCAAGGAGACGGCAGCAGACGAGTTCTAGTCGCGTACCGGCACGCGGATCCCGCCAGTGGCGGGTGCCCGCGGGGCCGAATCGGAGAGGAGAGGATCGGACGTGGTGACCCTTCGCCAACTGCTCGAGGATATGGTGTCGCGACGGGCTTCGGACCTGCACCTGACGGCCGGAGTTCCGCCGGAGTTCCGCGTGGACGGCGTCATCGCGCCGAGCGAGTACGACGTGCTCGCCCCCGACGACACCGGCAAGCTCGCCTACAGCGTGATGTCGGACGAACAGCGCAAGCGTTTCGAGACCACCAAGGAACTGGACTTCTCGTTCGGCATCAAGGGTCTCGCACGCTATCGCGCCAACGTCTTCCTGCAGCGCGGCACGGTCTGCATGGTGATCCGCCAGATCCCGTTCGAGATCCTGGCGATGGACAAGCTGGGCCTGCCGAACGTGGCCCGCGAATTCACCAGCCGCATGAAGGGGATGATCCTGGTGACCGGGCCGACCGGGAGCGGGAAGTCCACGACGCTGGCCGCGATGCTGGACAGGATCAACCAGACGCGCCAGTGCCACATCATCACCATTGAGGATCCGGTCGAGTACATCCACCACCACAAGAAGTGCATCGTGAACCAGCGGGAGGTCGGCTCCGACACTACGTCGTTCCCGACCGCGCTCAAGTACGTCCTGCGCCAGGACCCGGACATCATCCTGATCGGCGAGATGCGCGACCTCGAGACCATCGAGGCGGCGCTCACCATCGCCGAGACCGGGCACCTGGTGTTCGCCACGCTGCACACGAACTCGACCTACGAGGCGGTCAACCGCATCGTGGACGTGTTCCCCGCGGACCAGCAGAAGCAGATCCTCACCCAGCTCGCCTTCACCCTCGAGGGCGTGATCACGCAGCAGCTCATCCCGCGCAGCCACGGCACGGGGCGCATCCTGTGCGCCGAGGTGCTGGTGTGCACGCCGGCCATCAAGGCCGTGATCCGCGAGGGCAAGACCCACCAGATCTACAGCCTCATGCAGGCCGGGCAGAAGTTCGGCATGCAGACCATGAACCAGGCGCTCCTGCAGGCGGTGCTCGACAAGCACCTGACGGCCGAGGACGCGCTCAACAACTGCGGTGACCGCCTCGAGCTCGAAGGGATGCTCGGGAAGGTCTGGGCCGGGCCGGCCGGCGGCACGGCCCACCGGAAAGTCGCGTAGGAGGATCCCATGCCTGTCTTCGTTTGGAAGGGACGCACACTCGCCGGCGAGGCGCAGAGCGGAGAGATCGAGGTCGGGCGCCAGGACGAGGCCATCGACCTGCTGCGCAAGAAGAAGATCCTGGTGACCTCGATGCGGCCGAAGGCCGGCGGCTTCAAGCTGCCGAAGCTCGGCGGTGGCAGCGGCGTGACGACCAAGGACCTCGCAATCTTCACGCGCCAGTTCGCCACCATGATCTCGGCCGGTCTGCCGCTGGTCCAGTGCCTGGACATCCTTGCCAAGCAGGCTTCCAAGCCTTCGTTCGGACGGGTGATCGGCGAGGTCACGCACGAGGTCGAGGCCGGCGCGACCCTGGCCGACGCGCTGGGCAAGCACAAGAACGTCTTCGACGACCTGTTCCGCAACATGGTGGCTGCCGGTGAGGCGGGCGGCGTGCTGGACGAGATCCTCATGCGCCTCGCCCTCTACATCGAGAAGGCGGACGCCCTGAAGCGCAAGGTCCAGGGCGCGATGGTCTACCCGGCGGTGGTGCTGTCGGTCTGCGTCGGGGCCGCCGCCTTCATGCTGGTCTTCATCATCCCGACCTTCGCCAAGATGTTCACCGATTTCGGCGGGGAGCTGCCGCTGCCGACGAAGATCGTGCTGATGATGTCGAGCGGCCTGCAGCGGTTCTGGTGGGTGATCGTGCTGGCCGTGATCGGCGCGACCATCGCCTTCAAGCGCTACCACGCCACCGAGTCCGGCCACCGGAACATCGACGCGACGATGCTGCGCATGCCGGTGCTGGGTGACGTGCTGCTGAAGGGCGCGGTGGCGCGCTTCACGCGCACGCTCGGCACGCTCATCGCCTCGGGCGTGCCCATCCTCGCGGGTCTCGAGATCACGGCCCGCACTTCGGGCAACAAGATCATCTCCGAGGCGATCATGACGGCCCGGGCCTCGATCAGCGAAGGCGAGACGGTGTCGGCCCCGCTGAAGGCCTCGGGGGTGTTCCCGCCGATGGTGGTGCAGATGATCTCGGTTGGCGAGCAGACCGGCGCGCTCGACGAGATGCTCACCAAGATCGCAGCCTTCTACGAGTCCGAGGTCGACACCGCCGTGGACAGCATGACATCCATCATCGAGCCGCTCATGATCGTCCTGATGGGTGGCATGGTGGGAGGAATGGTCGTCGCCATGTACCTGCCGATGTTCAAGCTCATCAGCGTGGTCGCGGGCGGCGCCAACTGATGATGAAACCGCTCCCGCACGAGATGGCCGGCCCGGGCGCGACGCCCGCCGCGCCGTGTCCCGCACCCGGCCTTGGCGGCCGGGCGGGGGAACCCGTGCGGGGGCTCGTGACCCTGGTGTGGGGGCGGCTGGTGGTGGCGGCGCTGGCGCTGCCGCTGGGCCTGCTGCTGCGCCCGGACGCGACCGGGGGGGCGCGCGCCGTGTTCGCCTGGTCGGCGGCCGCAGTCGTGGTGCTGTCGGTGCTGTTCGGGTTCGCCGTGCGCAGCCGGCGGGCGCTCGCGTCGCAGGGCTACCTGCAACTGGTCGCGGACCTCGCCATGGTGACGGCGCTGGCGGCGCACACCGGCGGGCAGGGGAGCCAGTTCGTGCTCTTCTACGTGCTGGTGGTCATCTCGGGCGGGCTGCTGGCCCGGCTCGCCGGCGGGTTGTTCGCCGCCGTGGGCGCCGTCGGCGCCTACCTGCTCCTGCCGGCGCTTGTTGCCCGCCTGGACCCATCCGGATCCGCGGCCGCCGAGCCCGTGCTGCCGACTGGGATGCTGCTGGCCTTCGTCGTCATCGTGGGGGTGCTGGCCGGTGTGCTGGGACGGCGGGTGCGTGCCACGCACGACGACCTGGAGCGAACGACGCGGGAGCTGGACCGCCTGCGAGTGGACAACGACGTCATCCTGCGTCACCTCGCGACCGGCGTGCTCACGGTGGACGCCTGGGGAACGGTCGCCTACCTGAACCCGGCCGCCGAACAGGTGCTGGGGCTGCACACGCCGGGGCTGCGCGGCCGCACGCTGCAGGAGGCGCTGCCGGAGCGGATCGGCCCGCTGCGCGACCTGGTGCAGCAGACGCTGGCCCGCGGCGAGCCGCGGCTGCGCGCCGAACTGACCGCGCAATCGGCGGCGGGCCACGAGCTGGTGCTGGGGGTGACGACCAACCTGCTGCGCCACGAGGGCGCGGTGACGGGCGTGGTCGCGGTCTTCCAGGACCTGACCGAGGTGCGCGCCATGGAGCTGCGCGTGCGCCGCAACCAGACGCTGGCCGAGGTGGGCGCGCTGGCGGCGGGGATCGCCCACGAACTGCGCAACGGGCTCAATCCGATCAGCGGCTCGGTGGAGTTCCTGCAGCGCGAGCTCAAGCCCGAGGGCGAGAGCGCCGTGCTCATGGGCCTGATCACCCGGGAATGCGCGCGGCTGAACCGGTTCGTGAGCGACCTGTTGAGTTACGCCCGCGAGCGCGACCTGGTGCTGGAACCGCTCGACCTCGACGAGCACATGGACGAGCTGCGGGATGGTCTGCGGCGCGACCCGCGCTGCGCCGGCGGGGTCCGGGCCGTGTTTGAGCCGCCCGGCGCCGGCGTGCGGCTTCGCGGAGACCGCGAGCAACTGCGGCAGGTCTGGCTGAACCTGGTCAACAACGCACTGGACGCGATGGCCGGCGCCGGCACCCTGACGGTGCGCTGGCGGCCGGTGGGCGACGGGCGCGCGGTCGTGGAGTTCGAGGACCAGGGGGCCGGCATCGCTCCAGAGGTCCTGACGCGCGTCGGCGAGCCCTTCTTCACCACCAAGCAGGAGGGCACCGGGCTGGGCGTGGCGATGGCCCAGCGCATCGTGGAGCGGCACGGCGGCACGCTCGTCTTCGAGAGCGCGCCGGGCCGCGGCACGATCGCCCGAGTGAGCCTGCCTGCCGAAGTCGAAATCCTGGCGGAAGCCGCCTGAGAGCCTTTGAACGCACGCATGGAAAGGTGAGCCCAATGCCCACGGAGAAGATCCTGATCGTAGACGACGAGCAGAGCATGACCCAGTTCCTGGGCATCGTGCTCCGCAAGGAAGGCTACCAGGTGACGTCCACGAACAGTGGCCGGGACGCGCTGGAGAAGGTCCGTGGCGAGAGCTTCGACGCCGTCATCACCGACATCCGCATGCCCGGGATGGACGGCATCCAGTTGCTGGAGGGGATCAAGAAGATCGACCCCACGCTGCCGGTGGTGATCATGACCGCGTACGCGTCCCAGCAGTCGGCCATCGACGCCGTGAATCTGGGCGCCTTCCAGTACCTCATCAAGAACGCCAAGAACGACGAGATCAAGCTGGTCGTGCGCAACGCCATCGAGATGCGGCGGGTGCGCAGCGAGAACCAGTACCTCAAGCGGGAGCTCAAGAAGGGACACGAGGAGAAGGTCATCATCGGCACCTCCGACGAGATGGTGCGAGTCTTCAAGATGGTGGGGAAGGTCGCCGACAGCGAGGCCACCATCATGATCCAGGGCGAGAGCGGCACCGGCAAGGAACTCATCGCGCGCGAGATTCACTACAGCAGCCGGCGCGCCGGCGGCCCGTTCGTGAGCATCAACTGCGGCGCCATCCCGCGCGACCTGCTCGAGAGCAACCTGTTCGGGCACGTCAAGGGCTCGTTCACCGGCGCGGTGCGGGATTCCGCCGGCCTCTTCCAGGTCGCCGAGGGCGGCACGTTCTTCCTCGACGAGGTCGGGGAGATGCCGTCAGCCACGCAGGTCAAGCTGCTGCGGGCGCTGCAGGAGCGCGAGATCATCCCGGTCGGCGGCACCCAGCCGATCAAGATCGACTGCCGGCTGGTGGCCGCGACCAACGCCGACCTGGAGAAGGAGGTCGCCGAGGGGCGCTTCCGCGCCGACCTGTTCTACCGGCTCAACGTGATCCCCATCAAGCTGCCGCACCTGCGACAGCGCCGGGACGACATCCCGCTGCTGGTGGACCACTTCCTCAAGCGCTACGCGCTGAACAACCCGGCGAAGACCGTGAACCCCGAGGCCATGGAGCTGCTGATGAAGTACGACTGGCCCGGGAACGTGCGCGAGCTCGAGAACGTCATGGAGCGTGCGCTCATCCTGGACGAGGGCGGGGTCATCGGGCCGGACGATCTGCCCGACAAGCTCCGTTTCGGCGCCGCCCACCGGGGCAGCCTGATCATCGACTCGCCCACGCTGAC
>Ga0315284_10012143_pt1 | contig 12272 bp, 12 predicted proteins | sample YL17G09_16_MG_FD_203696 | JGI IMG/M metagenome (GOLD analysis project Ga0315284, IMG submission 203696) | Sediment microbial communities from Yellowstone Lake, YNP, Wyoming, USA - YL17G09_16 | ecosystem: Environmental > Aquatic > Freshwater > Lake > Sediment | place: USA: Wyoming | collected...
CTGAGCCGCTTATCTTCCCGGGTAAAAGAGCGGATGGTAAATACGGCAACGGCCATTAAAGTCACCAGCACCCCTAAGAAAACCAACGGCTCGAAAAGAAGTAGGATTATCTTCATAATTTTCTTCCTTTGTCTTGGGAAGATTATAGCACTACCGGGATTTACCTGTCAATCAGAAATTACAGTGCTTCCTGACGGGCTTTTTGATTTCCATTGCTTCCTTCCATCTTAACTGAAGAATATTTAGACAACGCTTTGTTACTGCTGAATATCTTAACCGTAGTATGCCAGCCATCCTGCCACGGCCAAAGCATGGCAAAGATAGTTTTCTGTTCGTGATTACGTAAATAAAGCGTCTGTCCCGGCATAATTCCGCCGAAATCCTTGATTGCCTCCTCTATCTCTAAGGGTAATTTATTTCCAAGGGGGTGCTTTGAAGGCCACGCCGGCGTGCCGAAAAACTTCTTCAGCGCGCTCAGCAGTTCTTCTACCTTAGGCTTAATGATAACCGCCTCAAAATAATTATCCTGCTCTCTGCGCAACTCATCAAAACCAATACCCTTAACCTGCTCCTTTAATTCCTTAAACTCCATCCTCACCTCACTAAATATATTATCCCTTCCAAGCCAAAAATCCAAAACAAAATTCCTGAATCACCTGCCTTCTACGTTAAGTAATTTTGTTTTCTTTTTCAATATTAACAAAGTGAAATATATTATTAAACCGGCAATGAATGCGATTACCCATGGTAAACTCACTTCCAATTTACCTTCGGCAAACCAATCCCCGGCAATATCTAAAAAAGTAAAGGATGCGATAATCGAGAAAAGGGTAGAATGCTCTCTTCTCAGAACGGTCTTCATTGAAAAAGGTAAGCCCGGTTTCTTCCAATTCTTTATTCTGGGGAAAAATGCAGGTGTTTTTTTAGCCCATTCTAAAAAATAGTCGCCAAATTTTCTTCTTAAGAATTCTTCTTCCGCAAAAATTATCCGTTCGTAATATAACCAAAACCCCATCCAAACCATTAAAGCAAGCCACCACACTTCAATAAATAATACTAATCCCAGAATGATGACAAAATTACCCAGATAAAGCGGATTGCGGACAATCGAATACATCCCAGCTGTGTTCAACGTCTCTGCTGCGAGCGAGTGTGTGCTCCTTCCTGATGTCCCTCTGGGAACATAGCCAACCGTTAAACAACGAATCCCTAACCCTAAAAAAGATACAAAAACAGAGAAAAAGCTCCAGAAATCTTCTGCCACATTTCCGAAAATCCGCTCCAGAAATTCTGAATTTCTTAAAGCGATGATTGCGATGGGGATGCCTAATAAAGGCAAATAACTCCTCCATCTAAAAAGCCATTTCCCTTGTTTCTCCATCTCTTCTTTCAAAGCCATTTTTTCTTCTCTGTGTTAGATTATTATACCTTACCCACCAAAAATCCCAAGTAAAATCCTTTAGTTTCCACTTGGGATTTTATCCCGAGCGCCCATATATTTATTCTAGGCGCGAGGGACAAAATGTCTTGGGAGTTGATAAAGGTATGACCTTAAAGAATGTCTTTAGTTCTTTTAATTATTTCTTAAGAAGAATGGCTAATATGAAAGAGGTGTTAGCTAAGATTAAAAGACTGCTAGGTTTTATTAGACTTGCGGTTGGGTTAAGCAATACCATAATTCTTAAAATTACCGCGGCTACTATTAAAGCAATTCCTACAACCACTAAAAGCTTACTTGTCTTTCCCATCTCTGCCTCCTTTTTAAATATATTATACTCCCTTCCCCAAAACTCCCAAGCCTTTTTGGGCTTGGGATTCGCTAAAAACCGATCCGCCCCTATTCTACTTTCTAAGTATGCCCGACTGGAATAATATAGAGCGGCACCTGATTCAAGGGAAGCTTCAATACATCCTTGACTTTCTCGTCACTAAAGGCACCGATTGGCACAGAACCAAGGCCAAGTGCTACTGCTTGTAAATGGATGTTTTGGGCAACATGCCCTGCTTCAATTTCAACATATCTCTTGCCGCGCTCGCCATATTTGGCGGTAACTCTTTCATATACAGCGCAGATGACAATATCAAGCGCAGCCTGACTAACCGAACTCTGGCCAAAGGCAGCAATGGCTAAATTACTACGTAAATCCCTTTCATCTAACACTTCCAAAATATTATTTTCCGGTACGTAATGGTACAACCCATCTTTAGTCAAGGCGTAGACTTCCATCGGGTATAAAGCGCCGGCAGAAGGAACGCTGCGGAAATTATGCGCTCCTTCTTTTCCCGTAATGCCTTGCGCAGCCCAAAGCAATTGACTGATTTCTTCCAGGGTCAATTCCTTCCCTTTGAATGACCTTTGCGAACGCCTCCTGGCAATTGTTTCTTCAAGAGAAACTTTTCCTTTTGTCAGAGGCTGCGGCAATTGAATTTCTTTTACCTTTGCCATAACCAAATCCTCCCTGCCGATAAGAATAAAGGCTGCTGCAAGAATCGAAATTGCAATAAACAGTCCTTTCATATAATCCCAATTTTTCGCTTATCTAAAATTATAGTGCTTTTTAACCGGCTTTTTTATATTCCAAGTGCAAGAGAGGCCTTTGGGAAAATTAACAAAATCGCCTTTCCCGAAATTTACGCTTTTGCCATCCTTCGTTTCTACGGTGACATCACCTTCTAAAAAATAACACTCCTCAATACTGTCATATGACCAAGGAAACCTTGATATCTCTTTTGTCCATATCGACCAATCAAAGACTCCCATTTTTTTCAATTGTTCCTGACTTAACTTCTGCACTTTGATTTCCATACTCACTCCTTTTCTCCGTACTTATTGCATATAAAGAGGTATTCAGAACCGGTCTTAATGTTTCTGAGTTTATTTTACACTATCCAACTCATTCATGCGCTGGTTTTGAATATCCTGCAACTTTTTCCTTGTGCTATCTGTGATTGATCTATAATTTGCCGGATTTATGCCTTGCTCTGACAGGGCTTTCTGGGTCTCTTTATTTACAGGCGCCTGCCTAAAATACACATTTATTAACTTATAAAAGATGAATGAAACTATTACCAAAACCAACAAAATTTCTATCAACCCAAATCCCGTATTATTTTTTTTGGCTCTCATCCTTGCGATTTAAAAGGGTATCCCCTTAGGGAACGTCCCTCGATTCCCTTAAGCTCTTACCATCACTAAAAGCATCTTAAAGCGTTCTACTGCTTTTAGGGCATGGGGTTTATTTGCAGGCATAATGATAAGCTCACCTGCCTTTAAGGAAAAGGATTGCCCTGAAATCAAAACCTCTGCTTTCCCATCAAAAACATAAACTAAAGCATCAAATGGCGCGGTATGTTCGCTTAGCCCCTGCCCCTTATCAAAAGCGAACAGGGTTACCGTCCCTTTATCTTTTTTGATTATCTCTTTGCTTACAACTGAGCCATCCTGATAATCTATTAAATCCGATAAATTACCCGGCTGTCCAACAATATTTATCATCCCTCCTCCTCATCATTAATCATTATACCGCCCCCAACCAAAAATCCCAAGCCAAATCTTATGGGAGAATCAACTATGAAATCCGATTTTTCTTTTCGAATCTTCAGGCAATACCATCAACTGCCGAATTGCCTCAAATATCTCTTGGATCTTTTTATCGTGATCAGCATATTTTCTTTCCAGCGCTTCCAGTTTTATGGCTAAATCTTTATGAGTTAAAAGTATCTCACGTAATTTTGTAAACGCCCGCATAATCATAATATTGACCTGTATGGCTCTTTCGCTATTTAATACGCTTGAGAGCATAGCCACTCCATGCTCTGTAAAAACATGGGGTAGATATTTAATATGCTTACCCCTTCTGGAACCCCTAGGTTTTGATTTGTTTAAGGTCACAAATTGTGACCTTAAAGATTCTATTTCTTCCCAAGTTAATTGGAACATAAAATCCTCTGGAAAGCGCTTGATATTTCTTTTTACAGCCTGATTCAGAACCTTAGCCGCAACTCCATAAAGCTTAGCCAAATCCCGATCCAGCATTACTTTTTTGCCTCTCAACTCTAGTATCCTTGTAGTAATAACTTCTATGGCAATTTCTTTAGACATTTTTATTACCCCCTTTCTACTCTAATAGACGCAGAAAGAGGCAAAAACTAACAGAGTTTTTTACTGTAGTCGCCAAAACAAAAAATCCCAAGTGAAATTCACTGATTTCCACTTGGGATTTCATCCTGAGCGCCAGCGAAGGACCAGCCTTTTACAAATCCTCCATAAATTCTATTAAGTTTCCGTCCGGGTCATAGCCAAAGCAGAGCTTAGTATTTGTAACCGGCGAATTAAGGGGAGGAGAAATAAATTTTACCCCTAATTTAGAAAGCCGTTTATATTCAAAATCCAGGTCCTTTACTGAAAAAGAAACGTGATTGTATCCCTTTCTGGGAATTATCTTTGGTTTTTCCCAACAATGTAATTCAAATAACGGATGTTCTCTTTTTCCCTGGCCCGGCGCATAAAGTTTAGCATAAGTTAACTTTATCCCCTTTTTGTTAAATATGCTCTCCAGATGCTTTCCCTTTATTGTAATAACCTTCTGGACTTTAAACCCCAGGATATCGCGATAGAACCTGATTGCTTTATTCATATTCCTAACCACTACTGCCGCATGCCTGAAACCCTTAATCATCGTCTATCCTTTTAATTTATTATACCCGCCAAAACCAAAAATCCCAAGCCTTTTCGGGCCTGGGATTCGCTATTTTTACCTTAAGTTATATTACGCTAGGGTATCCCTTCAGGGAACGGGGGGAAACGTCCCGCGATTCCGCGATTCTACCTCTGAGCAAAACCTTTTATTCTCTTCTTTGCCTCCGGCATACCCATAAGTTGCCGGATCGCCTCAAAGATATCTCTTATATCTGTATCGTGCCCTTCTATTTTGGCCTCTAGTTCTTTTAGCTTATACGCTATTTCTTTATGTACTGATATTATTTCCCGAAGTTTTACAAAGGCCTTGACGATAATGATGCTCATTTTTATTGCTCTGTCGCTTTTTAATACACTAGCTAACATTGTTACTCCATGTTCCGTAAACGCATATGGTAAAACATACGAATGCTTCATCTTCTCAAACTGGTGCCAAATTGGCACCAGTTCTTCTTTTTCCTGTCTCGTAAGACGAAACATAAATTCCGCAGGGAAGCGTTGAATATTACGTTTCACCTGTCTATTTAATTGTTTTGTTTCAACCCCGAATAGTTCAGCAAGGTCGCTATCTAACATAACTTTCTGCCTTCGGATCACAAATATCCTTCGAGCTATTTCTTCGTGCGGCATAAGACTCCTCATAATTCTTCCTCCTTTCTACCTTAATAGACGTAGAAAGGGGCAAAAACTAACAGAGTTTTTTACTGTAGTCGCCAAAACAAAAAATCCCAAGTGAAATTCACTGACTTCCACTTGGGATTTCATCCTGAGCGCCAGCGAAGGACCTAAATCCGTGCCCAGGATTCGCTATTTTTACCTTAACTATCAAGCAGCTATATTACGCTAGGGTGTCACCCTGGAGAACGTCCTTCGATTCCCTATTTTTATAAAATCTTTATAATTTTGCTATACGCAGCCGTTACTAGCGTTTTAAATTGCACTAATTTTTTTATTTTCCCTTCTATAATCTGCAACAACCAATTTTCAGTACCTGTAGGATTTCCTTCCCAAAGACATAATTGATCATTAATTGTTACTATATCGCTTAGGCATGACTCAGCTAATGAGAAAAACCCACGCGCTTCTTCTATGTATCTATTCGTAACTAGAAGTTCTAAGGCAGATATTCTTAAGCGACCTGTGGTGAATTTACGTTTTTGAGGATTTTGCTTATTTTTTTCACATTGTACTTTTACATTCTGCAATACGCTCAAATTTTTCACGCATTCTGATAAAAGTGCATCTAAGCGACGCCTTGCTTCTTCTTGACGAAAAATCTCAAACAGCGTTCCTCTCCCTGAAATCGCTTCTAAAACATGACTGTCTGGTCTATCAGGATTTGTTAAACAATCGCTTATTACAACTTTAAACTGTTGGCGGAAATTCTCCATTTTTATATGACTGTTTGGATAGTAAATAAGTGTCCCTTTCGAACCAATATCAAAAGGTAAGTTTGTGCCCGCTTCTGCAATAGTTACAGTGCCATGCTTAAAGCTTTGACGAACTCCTAATTCCCAATATACATTTGGATTGCAATCAGTAAGATCAGCTACCACTATGGGAGAAATAACAAGATCAGTAATAATTTGTTTCAAAATATCCCCCCTCAAAGCTTGAGATCTACGAGCTTCCAACCTAGCATTATCTTCTATAAGAGGCTTCAAAAAATTATTAAAATGACTAGTCCAATATTCTTCGGTATGGGTTTCGGTTGTTTTGCTAAAAGGCATAATTACAAAACAAATATCTTTTTTTTCCGGCATGATCTTAGTCCTCTTAAAACTTTAATGGAGATCGCTTCTATTTTTCAAAAATCCTAACCGCCCCATATTTTTCTATTTTTTTATTATCAGGAATATCCTGCTTGGCAAATACCCTTCATTTGTTAATATCTTGTAACAGTATTTTTACTAGTTCATAGATACCCTTAACAGTGTAGATAATGCCCGATGAAAATAAAATGGCTCCTCCAAAGAGTGCTGGAATACTTAGAATACCTAAAACAATAACATCGGATTTTCCCACGAGTGCTGGATTCCCCCCTCGCGCTGGATCAGTACTTCTAAAGATATCGATAATATATTTACATAAAATTGCAAAGATAAAGATGCTGAAAGAAAGCGTAAATTTTACTCCAATTTTATAGAATAATCTTTTTTTAAAGGGCTGTTCTGAGCAATTACTTAATGTCAAACTTAATCCCGCTAATGTTGCTGTTAATCCTATTGCCGTGAAAAAGAATGCATATTGCTCAGCTATATATCCTTTTCGTGATGTAGCAAGTATAAAGTGAAACACATACATACCGACAAAGATAAAACTTAATAAAAAAACTAATTTTCTAACTAAAGATTTCAAAATTCTACCCATCATTTTAAAGAACCTCAGAAAAATCTCGGGACCGTTTCCTTTCTTCCTATTTCATATAAGACCACATTTGAAAATTTAAATCAAGGGTTTTTTTGCTATTTTAGCGGGTGGATTGGTTTGATTTGAGCGGGGCGTGGAGGCAAGGAGCGGGCATGGTGTCCGAGCGATAGCGAGGACGAGCGACGCCAGCCGACCCGAGCGAAGTTTTGCCACGCTGGGGCAAAACGAGCGTCCCCGCGAAAACAAACCAAGACAGGACCCGCGAAAATTTGGAAAACGCTTTCTCAATTACCCGGATTTACTCTTGATTTTAGGGAAAAAATATTGCATACTTTATATATAAACTAAAGGAGGCTGTGGATAGCGCCAAGCTACAAGGCCTATCACCTACCTAAACCCCGAGTGCATCGGGGTTTTTTTATGGATAAAATAAAAACCCCCATAGTAAAACTATAGGGGTTTTTATTTTAAGGAGCGCCGACCTACTCTCACATAGCCTTACGACTACACTACCATCGGCCCTGGAGGGCTTAACTACCGTATTCGGAATGGGAACGGGTGTTTCCCCTCCGGTATGAACACTCCAATTTTTGCTGCCGAATAGATATCGGCAAAAATTGGATCCTGAGGCAGCGAAGCTGCCGAAGGATCTGATCCCGAAGGACCTAATATTCCAACAACCATATAAACCAATACGCAAAACTACAATATTACCAAAAAAGAAAAAGGGTCAAGCCGATTGGCTGATTAGTACGCGTTAGCTGAAATCCTTACGGATCTTACACACCGCGCCTATCAAGGTCGTAGTCTACGACCAGCCTTCACCCTTGACCTTACGGTCAAGGGAGGGATACCTATTCTTGGGAGGGGCTTGGCACTTAGATGCATTCAGCGCTTATCCCTTCCGAACATAGCTACCCGGCCTTTGCCCTTGGCAGGACAACCGGAACACCAGAGGTTCGTTTCTCCTGGTCCTCTCGTACTAAGGAGAACTTCCCTTCAAGTATCCTCACGCCCACATCAGATAGAGACCGAACTGTCTCACGACGTTCTAAACCCAGCTCGCGTACCCTTTTAACCGGCGAACAGCCGGACCCTTGGGACCTTATCCAGCCCCAGGATAGGATGAGCCGACATCGAGGTGCCAAACCGGGCTGTCGATATGAACTCTCGAGCCCGATCAGCCTGTTATCCCCGGAGTACCTATTATCCGTTGAGCGATGGCGCTTCCATTTGCAACCACCGGATCACTAACCCCTACTTTCGTACCTGCTCGTCCTGTCAGACTCGCAGTTAAGCTGGCTTATGCGTTTACACTCCACAGGCGATTGCCGACCGCCCTGAGCCAACCTTTGGGCCCCCTTGTTATCTTTTAAAGGGGAACCGCCCCAGTCAAACTGCCCACCTGTCACTGTCCATCCGCCGGATTCACGGCAAGATGTTAGAACCTTAATACGACAAGGGTGGTATTTCACATTGCGGCTCTGCCTAAGCTAGCGCCTAGGCTTCAAAGCCTCCCACCTATGCTACACATATCGGACCAAAATCCAATAGCAGGCTACAGTAAAGGTTCCGGGGTCTTTTCGTCTTGATGCGGGTAGACGGCATCTTCACCGCCACTACAATTTCACCGAGCCCCTCGTTGAGACAGCGCCCAAGTTGTTAGACCATTCGTGCGCGTGGGAACTTACCCCACAAGGAATTTCGCTACCTTAGGACCGTTATAGTTACGGCCGCCGTTTACTGGGGCTTCGGTTCAACCCTTTTCCGATCTTACGACAAGATAAGGAATCCCCTTAACCTTCCAGCACCGGGCAGGTTTCACACCCTATATATCCTCTTTCGAGTTTGCAGAGTGCTGTGTTTTTACTAAACAGTCACCCGGGCCACTTTACTGAGACCCTTACATCTTTCAATGAAGGGCACCTCTTCTCCCTAAGTTACGAGGCTATTTTGCCGAGTTCCTTAACGAGGGTTATCTCGAGCGCCTTACCATATTCTGGTGGTCTACCTGTGTCGGATTCCGGTACGGACAGCTAAGCAACTCCTTTTGTTGGTTTTCTTGGCAGTGTAGATTTAGCTCACTTCCCCCTTGCTAACGCGCAGGGTCCCCATCACCGCCTCACGACGGTTTAAACGGACACATCCAACCGTCCGCCGCACTAACCTTCCTGCGTCCCAACAAAAGTAATAGCGCCACCTAGCTGGTATCCGAATATTAACGGATTATCCATCGCTTACGCCCAACGGCCTCAGCTTAGGACCGACTAACCCTGGGCGGATTAACCTTCCCCAGGAAACCTTAGACTTTCGGCGAACCTGTTTCTCGCAGGTCTTTTCGCTACTCATTCCGACATAATCCCTTGTCTAGCGTCCACTGCTCCTTACGGTACAGCTTCAACCACTAGACGATGCTCCCCTACCCCTCATTTTGCCCGAGGGCAAAATGAAGCCGCAGCTTCGGTAATAGGTTTGAGCCCCGTTTATCTTCGGCGCAAAACCGCTCGACCAGTGAGCTGTTACGCACTCTTTAAATGATGGCTGCCTCTAAGCCAACATCCTGGTTGTCAAAGCAATTTCACATCCTTTACCACTTAACCTATGTTTGGGGACCTTAGCTGGCGGTCTGGGCTGATTCCCTCTTGACGACAGAGCTTAGCCCCAGCCGTCTTACTCCCGGGATAAAATTAGCGGTATTCGGAGTTTGGTTGGGTTTGGCAACCTGGTAAGGTCCCTAGCCCATTCAGCTCTCTACCCCCGCTAATCAATTACCCGAGGCAAACCCAAGAATTATTTCGGGGAGAACCAGCAATTTCCAAGTTTGTTTAGTCTTTCGCTCCGACCCACAGCTCATCCCGCAGTTTTTCAACACTGATGGGTTCGAGCCTCCATCCCGCTTTCGCGGGACTTCACTCTGGCCATGGGTAGATCACTTGGCTTCGGGTCTATTATACGGTACTAAATCGCCCTAATTAGGACTTGCTTTCGCTACGCCTACGTGCTGATGTTTCCATCAGTACTTAAGCTTGCACCGCACAATAACTCGTCGGACCATTATGCAAAAGGTACGCGGTCACTCATTTCCGCCCGAAGGCGGACATAGAGCTCCCACCGCTTGTAGGTCTATGATTTCAGGTTCTATTTCACTCCCCTCACCGGGGTTCTTTTCAACTTTCCCTCACGGTACTTGTACGCTATCGGTTTAGATGTAGTTTTTAGCCTTAGACCATGGTCGGCCCAGATTCCCACAGGATTTCACGTGCCCCGTGGTACTTGGGATACCCCTAGGGTGCTTCAGAATTTCGCATACGAGGCTTTCACTCTCTATGGCTAGTCTTTCCATACTATTCTACTATCCCTCTGCAATCCCTTTATCGAGGTCCCACAACCCCCTTGACATCTTACGATGTCCAGGGTTTAGGCTCTTTCCTTTTCGCTCGCCGCTACTGGGGAAATCTCGGTGATTTCTTTTCCTCAGGTTACTTAGATGTTTCAATTCTCCTGGTATCGCTTTTCCCCTGCTATGTATTCACAGGGAAAATACTACCACATTACTGGTAGTAGGTTGCCCCATTGGGAATCTCCCGGATCAAAGCCTGTTTGCGGCTCCCCGAGACATATCGGTGCTTACCCCGTCCTTCATCGCCTCATCTAACCAAGTCATCCTTGCATAGACCCTTTGTAGCTTGACCACAATTCTCGTTTTCGGTTCGATTGTAGTTTTACTTTTTGGTTTATACGATTGTCAAAGAGCATAATGCGCTTTTCCTAATACAGATTGAAGATAACCCGTATCTCAAAATGCGCGAGTTAATTCGCTAGCTATAACTTATTGGCGATTTACACCGTGCGCAGCACGGTGCAAATCTATTATGCTGTAAAAAAAATTATTTTCGGAAAGAACGTTAGGCACTACGCTTCATTCACCCGCTATAACTTATCAGTGAATGACACCGCGCTTTGTGCGGTGCTGCTTGAGTGCCACTTAAAAATTTCTTGTCGAAAAGAGCGTTTAGTATGCACTCCGCTCGCTACGCCCCTTGTCGGGGCGTTTAACGCTCGCTTGAGTGCCACCAAATTTTTCTTTGTCAGAAAAATTTGGTGGAGCTGAGGAGGATCGAACTCCTGACCCCCTGCTTGCAAAGCAGGTGCTCTCCCAGCTGAGCTACAGCCCCAAAAAATTATTGCGTAGCAAGAATTTTTTGTCCTATAGCCACCTTATGCTTTTATCTAGGCGGTAGGACTTAAAATTTTTTGCTACAGCAAATCATGATAAAACTGAATTTGGTATGCACTTCGTCGATTTCGCTTTCGCTCAATCTCCTTAGTGCCATTTTTCGCCTTATCTTAAACTGAGGCGAAAAATGGGCCCAAGTGGATTCGAACCACTGACCCCAGTCTTATCAGGGCTGTGCTCTAACCAACTGAGCTATGGGCCCGAATTTAAGTGTATTGAATTAACGCGTAATGCCCTGATTCATTACACTTCCCGCTAAGCTATCTAATAGCAGGCGGGATCCCGCCCAATTTTTATTTTGGGGCGGGAACACATAAAATCAGAAGCCCTCTGCTCACGCTGATTATGAGAGAGTGCCTCTCGAAAACTTCTTACACCGACTTCGTCGGTGTAAATTCGGCCACAAACTTACGTTCACTTGCCGCAGAAGCGGCACACCGGCTTTTCTACTAAAGCCGAGTGCTCGTTCCGTAAGTTTGGGCCTCATTTAAATTTAAATTGAACAGCCAAGCTCCTCGCCGAAGGCGAGGAAATTCAAATTTCAAAATCCAAAGTCCAAAATTTTGTCATTTGAATTTTGTCATTTGACATTTTCTATACTTTTCGCAGAAGCGAAAAATATTAGAAAGGAGGTGATCCAGCCGCAGCTTCCGCTACGGCTACCTTGTTACGACTTAGCGCCAGTCACCAGTTTTACCTTAGGCCCTGATTACTCAGGGACTTCAGGTACCCCCAGCTCCCATCGCTTGACGGGCGGTGTGTACAAGGCCCGGGAACGTATTCATGGCGGCGTAGCTGATCCGCCATTACTAGCGATTCCGGCTTCATGGAGTCGAATTGCAGACTCCAATCTGAACTGAGCCCACTTTTTTGCGATTAGCTCCCCCTCGCGGGTTGGCAACGCTTTGTAGTGGGCATTGTAACACGTGTGTAGCCCAGGGCATAAAGGCCGTACTGACTTGACGT
>Ga0315284_10012144_pt1 | contig 12270 bp, 10 predicted proteins | sample YL17G09_16_MG_FD_203696 | JGI IMG/M metagenome (GOLD analysis project Ga0315284, IMG submission 203696) | Sediment microbial communities from Yellowstone Lake, YNP, Wyoming, USA - YL17G09_16 | ecosystem: Environmental > Aquatic > Freshwater > Lake > Sediment | place: USA: Wyoming | collected...
GCCGGAGCATGGTGGCGGGGCCGACGCCCTCGACCTGGTTGAGGGCAGCCCACCAGACCGAGTCCCCTCCCCTACCCCTCCCATCGCTCATCCTCGCCGCCTGCAGGCGCAGTCGATCTCCTGATGCTGCTTGACCACCTGCTCGAAGAGCGCGCGCAGTCGCGGCGTCTGAGATTCCATGAAGCTGCTCACCTCGTGGTGCTTGAGCGGTTCGTCGGAGATGCCCGCCGCCCAGTTTGTGACCGCAGCCACGGCCGCGTAGCAGATGCCGGCCTCACGCGCCAGGACCACCTCCGGCACGTTGGTCATGCCGACGAGGTCGCCGCCCAGGTTCCGGAACATCCGGATCTCGGCAGGCGTTTCGAAGCGCGGGCCTTCAACGCACACGTAGGTTCCGCGAACTGCCAACTGCTCGCGGATAGCTCCCGCGGCCCCGCTCAGCTCCTGACGCAGGTGCGGGCAGTAGGGGTCAGTCATGTCGACGTGAACTACCTCGCCGTCTTCGCCGTCGTGAAACGTGGTGGGGCGAGACTTTGTGAAATCAAGGAACTGGGTGATGACCACGAGCGAGCCCGGCGGCATCGAATCCGCCATCGCACCCACGCTCGCCGAGGCCAGGATGTTGGTGACGCCAAGCTTCTTCAGCGCGGCGATGTTGGCGCGGTAGTTGACGCGATGCGGAGGCACGGCGTGTCCGGCCCCATGGCGCGCCAGGAAGAAGACTTCCGCTCCGTGAACAGCGGCTCGGTTCACCTGAGCGGTTCCGTATGGCGTCGCGACCTCGATGAGATGCGCCTGACCTTCCAAGGTATAGAAGCCGGTTCCGCCAATGATGCCGAAGCTCATAGCTGACCCTCGCGAATCCTCGAATGGGTAGAGTCATTCACCTCGGTGAACGTCAACACCTGCGGGTGTGCCGATCTCGCGGGATGGCCATCGGCAACTGGATTGACAGCGCGCGCAGGCCTCGGTAGAATCGCCTATCATGACTACTCAGCGACAGGATGATCTGACATCGAGATTACGGAGCGGCTTGCTCATCTGCGATGGAGCGATGGGCACGACGTTGAGCGCGGCCGGCCATTCCTCCGGCCGGTCGCTGGAACTGATGAATGTCGACGAGCCTGATCTGGTGCGCGCGGCGCACCAGGCCTATGTCGATGCCGGCGCCGACGCGATCGAGACGAACACCTTTCAGGGGAACCGGGTCGCGCTCGCTGCGCACGGACTCGGCGAGCGCGCGGTTGAGCTCAACCGCGCCGCGGCGAAGCTCGCGCGCAGCGTGGCCGGGGATCGCGTGTTCGTCGCCGGGAGCATCGGGCCCACGGGCCGGATCCTCGAGCCCTATGGCGAGTTCGATCCGGAAGCGGCGCGAGCTGCGTTCGAGGAGCAGGCGCAGGCTCTCGCCGAAGGCGGCGTCGATTTCCTCGTGGTGGAGACGTTTACGGCAGCGGAGGAGGTCGTGCTCGCGATCGGCGCAGCCGCGGCTACCGGCCTCCCGGTTGCCGCTTCCATGTCGTTCGACCCGAACGGCCGGACCGCTTTCGGCGTGCTGCCCAAGCGGGCGGCCGATGAGATGGCGGCGGCCGGCGCCTCCGTTGTGGGCGCGAACTGCGGCACGGTGACGCCGCTGGAGATGGTCACGATCTTGGAGCAGTTTCGGGCCGCAACCGATCTGCCGCTGATCGCTCAGCCGAACGCGGGCCGCCCCGAGAGAACCGAGTCGGGCGTCAGGTTCCCCGCTGGACCAGAGGAGGTGGCGGAGGCCACACCTGGATTCCGCCGGGCGGGCGCCACCATCATCGGTGGATGCTGCGGGACGACGCCGGAGCATATACGCGAGATCGTGGCGCGGCTGAGAGGTTGAGCGTTCGGACTCGGGCAGGCGAACTGCCGACCGAAGGGCTTGCGAAACAGAAAGGGGAGTCCGCCGTGGCGGGCTCCCCTTCTCATTTGCTGGATCGCTGCGCTTGGCTAGCGGTTGCGCAGGAAGGTCGGCACTTCGAGATCAGCATCCGGCACGGGGCCGACGGGCGGGATATTTTGCTGGACGGCCTCGGCGGCGCGGCTCGCGCGCCGGCTCCGGTCGAAGCCGGTGGCGAGCACCGTGATGCGAATCTCGTCCATCGGCTCCTCGCCGACGACCACGCCGAAGAGGACATTGGTGTCGGGGGAGTCGGAGGCGGAGCGGATCACCTGGGCGGCATCCTCCACCTCGGACAGCGAGAGGTCGCTGCCGCCGGTAACGTTGAAGAGGATCCGGGTGGCGCCATCGATGGAGGTTTCGAGCAGCGGGCTGGAAATGGCCGCCTGCGCGGCGTCGGTGGCTCGCGATTCGCCCGAGCCGGTGCCGATGCCCATGAGAGCGGTTCCCGCATCCGCCATTACGGCGCGAACATCCGCGAAGTCGAGGTTGATTAGCCCCGGGATGGTGATGAGGTCGGAGATGCCCTGCACGCCCTCCCGCAGCACTTCATCGGCGAGGCGGAAAGCCTCCATCAGGCTGACTTTCTTCTGGACTACGCCCAGCAGGCGATCATTGGGGACGGTGATCAGGGTATCGACCTTGGTGCGCAGATTGTCGAGCCCTTCCTCGGCAATCCCCTGACGGCGGCCGCGCTCGAACCCGAAGGGCTTGGTGACGACCGCGACGGTGAGGGCCCCGGCTTCCCGGCTGATCTCGGCGACAATCGGGGCGCCGCCGGTGCCGGTGCCGCCACCCATGCCGGCAGTGATGAAGACCATATCGGCGCCGTCGATCGCGTTCTTAATCTCGGCCCTACTCTCCTCGGCCGCCCGGGCGCCCACCTCGGGGTCCCCACCTGCGCCCAGGCCGTTGGTGACGGAGGCCCCGAGCTGGATCTTGGCCTTCGCCCGGGACCGCGAAAGGGCCTGAAGATCGGTGTTGGCGGCCATGAAATCGACCCCTTGGAGCCCTGCCTCGATCATGCGATCGACGGCGTTGCTGCCGCCCCCACCTACGCCAATGACTCGGATGACCGCAGCTCCCGGCACTTGGCTGCTAGACATGGGATTCTCTTCCCCTCCCGCCCTGGCGGCCTCCGCGATGGGTGGCTCGTCGGGCTGGATATGTTGGATGCCTGACGGAGTAGCCGTCTCTTCCGGCACGTTGGAGTTCTGTCGTCTGCGTTTCGGCGCTGGCACGGTGTAACCTCGCTTCTGCCCGCGATCTTTTCGACACCCGGGGGGCCGCCCCTTTTGAGAAGGAGCGATTAGTTTTCAGCCCCCTGCGAGGTATGAACCGTTACCCCAACCTTGGTCGGCCGCAGCACCAGGTCACCGTAGGTGTAGCCCCGCTGTACCTCAAGCGCGACCGTCCCTTCCTCCTGCCCGGGGCCCGCAGGCACCTGGGCAACAGCTTCGTGGCAGCCCGGGTCGAATCGCTGGCCAATGGCCTGGATCGGCTTGACGCCTCGCCTCGCCAGCGTGTCCATCAACTGCCGGTAGATGAGCGTGATGCCGTCGTAGACGGCCTTGACTTCGCTGGGCACCGACCTGACCTCTTTCGCCGCGCCGAGCGCGCGCTCGAAGTTGTCGACAACGTTCAAGACATCGAGGAGCACGCTGGCGGCCGCCCGGTGCTGGGCTTCCTTGACTTCCCGCCGCGTGCGCTTGCGCATGTTGTCCAGGTCGGCGATAGCGCGCAGGTAGCGGTCGCGCATATCCTGAAGCTGGTTCTCCAGAAGAGCAAGCTCCTTCTGGAGCACCACCACCTCCGACTGCCTCGCCTCTCCTTCTTCCCCCGGAATCAGCTCCTCGTCCGGGAGCAGGGCCTGCTCGTCGGCCTCCGCAACTTCATCGGCCAGTGGGCCATTGGATGTCTGATCGTCGTATGAGCTTTCCTTCACTGAATGCCTTCTCCGCGCCGGCGAAGACTCTCCTTCGCTCCTCAGCGCTCGACCAGGAACCCCGGGAATCCTTCTTGCCTCAGTTGGTCCATCGCCTTGCGCGCCGCATACTCGGTGCGGTAGCGCCCGGTCAGCACGCGGAAGACCTTCGCGCCGTCGCTCTGGGCGACCTCGACACGGGCCGGATAGCCGGCTCGGGCCAGGTCGTCGGCCACCTGCTGAGCCCCCGCGTCGGACTCGAACATCCCCACTTGAATCGCGTACCGCTTGGCCTTTTCCTCAGCGGGCGTGGGGGTCTCGACGGGCGCTGAATCAGCCTGCGGCTGCTCATCGGCAGGCGGAGTGAGATCGGAGGGTGTTCCGGAGTCAGGGGTCTCGGGTGTCTGCCCGTCCGGGGTCTTCGCCTGTGGCTGCGGTTGCTCCTGCGTCACGCCATTCTGCCCCTCAGGGGCGGGCACGTATCCCTGCCCCGTTGCCTGGTCGACCTCGGCAGCGGCGCCGTCGCCGGCCTCGCCTTTGGGCACAGGGAGCTTCTCGAACTGCCCCGCCGACTTGATGTAGGCCCTGCCGACTACCAGTCGGCCGACGGCGAATCCGGCGGCCAGCACCAGCAGGAGCAGGGAGAAAGTCAGGAAGGTGGTCGGGAATGCGCTGTACCCACGCTGCTTCTTCATAGACCTCGTCCACATATTCCAATCATAGGTATTCCCACTGCCGGTGTCAACAAATCCCCAGGGCGCAGTGTGACCTCATGGTTGCACCCCCAACGCGGAGCTTCGCCCCCGACGAAACACGGAGGGCGAAGCCGGAAACTCCCGCGGAGACGGGCTTATGCCTCTTCGCCCGCCATCACGCCAACCTGGAGGTCGATGTCGGCGCGCTCTTGGATGCGCTCGATCTTGCCGTCACGAATCCAGACCACGCGGTCTGACACGTCGATCATCTTCAAGTCGTGGGTGGCGGAGATAACCGTGACCTTCTTGGCTTCGTTCATCTCCTTGAGCAGGGCGATGATTTCCTTGCCGGTTCGCAGGTCGAGGTTGCCGGTGGGCTCGTCGGCGAGGATGATCGCCGGGTCGTTGGCAAGGGCGCGGGCGATGGCGACGCGCTGCTGCTGGCCGCCTGAGAGCTCGGTCGGTTTGTGGTCTCGCCGCTCGCCCAGGCCGACGGTCCTCAGCAGCTCCACGCCCTTATCGAGGGCGTCGTCGGTGGACATGCCTGCGAAGATCATCGGCAGCGTCACGTTTTCGAGGGCGGTCATGACGGGGATGAGGTTGAAGGTCTGGAAGATGTAGCCGATCTTGCGGCAGCGCAGGTAGGCAAGCTCGGAGGCGGTGAGCTGGGCCATGTCGGTCTCGTCGATGAACACGGTTCCGCTGCTGGGTTTGTCCAGCCCGCCGATCATGTTGAATAAGGTAGACTTGCCGGAGCCGGAGGGGCCCATGATGGAGATGTACTCCCCTCGCCTGATATCGAGGGCCACCCCATCGACCGCGCGCACCTCCTGGTCACCCATGATGTAGACCTTCATCAGGTCCTTGGTGCGCACGATGTACTCGTAAACCGACGCCGTTGTCATATCAGCCTCCCTGGCTCCCTTGGCTTGTCTTCGACTCACAGCACGTATCGGCGACGCAGAAGGCGGCAACTCGCTCAGCGCAATGGCGAACTCAGAACTCCGAACGCAACGCGGCCGCCGGCGGCATCTTGGCCGCCCGCCATGCCGGGTAGAGCGCGGCGCAGATGGACAGGAAACCTCCGAGGAAAATGCCGACCGCGATTCCCAGCCAAAGCGGCACGTCTACCCCTCGAAGGTTCAGCGCCGCGCCGGACCAGCTCGACAGCGTGTTGTGCCACCCCATGCGGTAGGCGTAGATAAAGGTCATCGTCCCCGTGCCGACGAGGGCGCCGGAGGTCGATCCCAGCACTCCCAGCAACGCCGACTCGAGGATGAAGAGGCGGACGATGAACCGGTCGAGCGCCCCGAGGCACTTCATGGTGCCGATCTCTTTGTAGCGCTCAGTGACGGACATGAGCATCGAGTTCACGATCCCGACGGTGGCGACCAGGAGGGACATGGCAATGAGCCAGATCGTCCTGGCCTGCATCTCGCCGGTCTCCGCGGTCACCAGACCCAGCTGCGACTGGCTCAGGGCCTGCTGAACCCTCGCCGCCGCCGAGCCGAACAGCACGGCCGAGAGGAAGGCGATGCCGAGGAAAATGCCCAGCGCGGTGATGACAGATCGCCCGAAGCGGACGAAGATGCTCGCTTTGGTCATCTGGAGCGTTCGCGACCAAGGCAGTACGATCTGACTCTCGATCTCTATGCGGCCGCCTTGAGCGCCCTGCACCTCACTTGCCATCTGCTTTCCTCTCCTCGCTGTGCTCCGGTGGCTTCAACGCAGCCCGCCCGTCTTGCTCGGCGCTGCTTTTGTTGTCCGACTTCTTCTCGATGGCGAAGAACACCAGGTTCCGCTTTCCCAGGTCCCGCAGATAGGTTCGCAGCGACCATTCGGCTTCGGACCGGGTTAGCTTGTGGCGGTCCTGAAAGGCCTTGATCATCTGGCGCAGCGTGTGCTCGCCGTTACATAGATCCCAGACTTCCGCTCCCGCCGCATCCAATTCCAGGCGCCGCTCCCGCGGGATCGGGAAGACCACCGCCAGGACCTTCGCCCACCACTCGGTCCGCCGAGGCACGATCAGCCGGAGGCTGCCGTCCTCGAGCCGCTCGACCTTGAGCCGGCTGTTCCGCACCGGCCGGGACTGCAGCACCTGCTCCGGGCTGAGGCGAGGGCGCCGTCTTCCCAGCAGCACCTCACTCCTCCCCTTCGTGGCAGATGATGGAGTCAACAACGTCCTTCAGGACATCACCCTGATCGGGGTGGATACTCTCCACCAGGTAGAGCCGGTTCGAATCCGGGCAGTGCCAGGCGCATCCGGCGAAGTGCACCGCCGGTTTGCGGCGCACCATGCGGGCGGCCGCTTTGCGCAGTCCTCCCGCCAGCCGCCTCCGCTCGCCCCAGGCTGCCACCCCCAGGTGGCCCTTGATCTCCATCTCCTGGGACTGCCAGCGCACGTCCCGGCGGCGCTGGTTCTCATCCTGGTACCACTCCCGAGGCGACCGCCCCGAGAGCACGAGCGGCACCATGCCCCATCGGGCGGCCTTGATCGTGGCCTCTTTGCTGGTTGTCAAGTCCAACTCTACATAGCGCGTCATCCGCTTCCATTTCGCCAGAGAGTAGCCCTCCGGCGCAAGGAAGGCGAAGCCGTCGACTCCCCAGACTTCCCATCCGCCAATGGCGTGGTCGTCGATAGACTCCAGCACTTGCCGGGCGACATCGTGCATCCGCTCCGGCTGGTGCCAGCTCACCTGTGCGATGAGCGCCCGCTTGCAGACCTCGCAGTTCCACAGCACGCCCATGCCGCACTGCGGGCCGCGCCAGGCGAACGTCACCAGGTCCTTCTTCGGTTTCGACCGCTGGCTGATGACCTTTGCTTCGAGGTCAACGGTCAGCCCAGTGGGGCGCTTGCGTTTGCCAACGGTCAGCTTCTTCGCATATTCAGCGCGCTTCTTCTCGAGGTCTATCCGCCCCTGAGACCACTTCAACTGCAGGCGCGGCATCCTCTCGTCATCGACGCGCAGATATCCTTGCTTGCGATCGCCGCCGACCGCCCCGAGCGTCCAATCTCTCGGGACCTTCACGGAGACGCCATGCCATCCGAGCGGCGTCGTCTCGTACTCAACGTCGGTAATAAAGAGACACCTCCACGGCCCGCCTCAGAACGGCAGGGACCGAACCGCCTTGAAGATGATCGTCAACCCGATCGAAACCATACCGATCAGACCGACGCCGCAGGCATACCCGGCGGCGAGCACCGGCGTATACTGGCGCCACCGGGCGGCGCCAAAGCGGCGAGCGAAGTAGTACCGACCCAGGACCGCGCCCAGCATCGCCGGGAAAGCCCAGGTGGTGGATCCGAAACCACTGATCAGCCCGTAGAACCAGAGCGAGGGCACCCGGAATGCGCCCAGGATCCAATAGAGAGCAAGGGCGCCGCCGCCAGCATACCCGATGACCGGGAACTTGATCGCTTTCAGCAGGAAGGTGGTCTCACCGGTGGCCGACTGTTTCGTAGCCGTCGCCCAGAGACACTGCCAGAACGCGTTCAGCGGCCAGTACATCTGAGCGTAAGGATACTGGGATGACGGAATCTGGCTCGATTTCCAGAAGAACGACCAGTAGAGGAAGCTGCAGACCAGCATCACGACCAGCAGGAAGGCCTCGGCCTTGACCACGCTGATCATCTTGGTGCCGGTTAGCTCCACCTCGCGAAACTGGGCCGCGGCCCACCCATGGTCGTCCTTGTTGATGGGCGCGAACCAGATATCCACCCCCTTGTAGCCGCTGAGGATAAACACCGCGGGTTGCACCATCGGGATATCGATGCCGGCTCCTCGGAGCCCGTACATGCGGGCCGACACGTAGGAGATGGCCGGGGTCCAGATGAAGGCGAAGAACATCAGCCATTGGATGGGGAACTTCGGCACGAGCTGGTGGCCCAGGATCACGTAGTAGACCGCGGGCAGCGCCCAGGCCAGCAGCGCCAGCCAGATCGGAAAGTCTCCCCGGCCGGCCGGCACGTCGCCAAAGCTCCGGCTCTGCTCACCCCTGGCGCGGGCAACTCTCGCCTTCATCAGTGTGGAACCCACCATGTAGAGCCCGATGGCGGCGATGGCGAGGGAGATGCCGATACCGAAGCTCATGTAGAAGTCGAACCCCAGGATCATCTCGCTCTGGATCAGGTTCATGCCCGGGGACCACTTCGGGAAGAGCGTGGAGTGCCCCAGCACGGGGTTGAACGAGAGATGGTAGAGCATCGGGGAGAAGAGAAAGTTGGTGAACACCGAGGTGATGAAGGCGCCGGCCACGATCGGGAACGGGGCAACGAAGCCACCGAAAATCGGACCCAGATCGGTGGCGAGAGCGATTCGGTTCGTCGGGAAAGCGCCTTCGGCGTTCTGCACCAGGTCGATGAAAGGAATCGGGATCAGCTTCAGCGGATCGGCAAGGAAGCCGCCGGTGATAACCGGGATGGCCACGTAGAAGAACCCATAGACCAGCCCGATCATGGTGGCGACGCTGAACACCGGCCAGCGCCAGGACTCCTTCTCCTCGGAGACCTCGGCGAGGGCAGTGGCGCCCTGCGCCGCGATCGGCGCGAACGGGAACGGCAGCCTCTCCACATCGGAGGTGGTGCGGAACAGGAAGTAACCCATTCCGATCCACTGCATGCGCCCGAAGATGTTGCCAAGCACCGTCAGGACGATGGGGATCATCCAGTCATGGTGCAAGAAGGTGCGCTGGACGTAGGCGCTGGATCCGAGTGGGGGGGCGACCCAACTGGGGATGTCTTTGGCGATCCCGAAGTTCTGGGCGGCGGTCGAGTTCACCAGGTAGGCGTTCCACACGAACCAGGCGAACGCGCCGCCGGCCATAGCACCACCCGCAGAGAGCAGGGAACCCGCCATGTAGTAGATCATGTACAGCTCTTGGCGAGTCACCTTGGCAAACGATCGGCGGGCCACCTCCGTAATCAGAATGATGGTGGTCCACTGCCCGGCCGATCCCATGCTCTGGCCCATCATGAGCGCGAGGTAGATCGCACCCGGCATCATGATAACGCCGATGAACAGGGCGCCCAGGAACGTCTTTATGGTGAAGCCCTCGAGAAACTCCTTGGGCTCCAGCTCCGGCCGACGTTCCGTGAAGTACTCGCCTTCGTCGGGCGAGAACTTCTTCGGCTCTTCCTCTAGCTGATCAAGCTCCTCCGCCAACCTGGTCACCTACCCTCTGTCGATATTGGACCGGATTCGATTCACCAGCGGGCGGGGTCTGTACCCGCCCTGCAAGCCTCAGGCGCCGCTTCCGCCAGCCGCTTCCGCCGCCGGGGTCATCCCGAGGTAGCGGTCGCGCTCCTCGGAGCGCAGCGTGCGCCAGATCAGGAACTGCTTGCGCAGCGTGTTCAGGAACCGGCGGTTGACCCGCCGCCACGACGAGACGTCTCCACTGACCCGCTCCAGGTGGAGTATGATCTCGAATACGTCCTCCATGTCGGTCGGGACGGACTTCAGTTGCACCTTCTGGCTGACGCCCAGATCGAACGGCGCCACCCAGGCCATCAGTTGGATGACGTAGGACATGCCGTACTTGCTGTCTTCGGTGTGAGTACTCACATCTTGGGTGACGAAGTCACCGATCGAGTACTCCTCGTAGGCCTCGAACCACTCGACCATGAACCGGGTGAGCGCCGTCGCCTGGTCGCCGGTAACGGCGAACGGCAGCGGGATGACCCAGTTGTCGCCGACCGGATCGGGCACCTGCCAACGCCGCTCGAGGGCGGGCGTAGCGACCTCCGATGCCTTCCGGGCCGGGTAGATCGTGGAGAGCAGCACTACGCCGATGACCACGCTGGTGGAGGCCACCGCGGAGACCGACGAGTAGTTGAGATAGAGGCCGGGCAGGATGCCGAAGATGGTGATGACCTTCGCCAGCCCTTGCCCGATGAGATAGCCGAAGATCGCTCCCAGGATGGCGTAGACGAACGATTCCGCCATAAACAGCGTGGCGATGTGGTTGGGCGCGAGACCGATGGAGCTGAAAATGTGGATCTCTTTGACCCGCTCGTAGACCGCGCCGAGCATGGTGTTCAACACGATCAGCGCCGCGATCAGGATCGGGATCACGATATCGCTCATGCCGGCGATGGAGGTGCGCCCGATGGCGCTCCACTTCATAATCACGTCGCCCGTGCCCGCGTAGAGGTTGAAGCCAAGCCGGGGCATGAGCTCCCTGAGCGTCTTGGTGACCTCCTCAGGGGTAATGAAGCTGACCGCGACGGACTCCACCTCGGCGCCCAAGTTGATGGCGGTGTTGAACGGCACGAACACCACTTGATCGGGCGACAGGTGCAGGTATTCCTGGAACCCGGACTTCTGGCCCTGCTGCTGCTGGCCTCCGCCCTGGCGGGCCATTCGCTGCATCTGAATCCAGTCTACCGGGGTGAGTGGTTCCTGGTCGAGGTCGAGGAAACGCTTCGCCTTCGCCGCATCGATGATGCCGATGACGTCGTAGGGCACGCCGCCCAGCTCGATCCGGACCTTCCCGGCGTCTGACGGGACCATATGGAAGGCTTCGGCCATGCGGGTCGGGATGATGGCCGCGTGTACGTCTCCCGGGCGGAACCATCGCCCGCCGACGAGGGCCTTGTCGAGCTTCGTGACCTCGGTCTCGGCCGGAGTCAGTCCGGTGACCGCCCGGGCGTCATAGGTGGTGCCGGTGGAGGGGCTTTTCACCTGCAGGAAGGACTGCTCCTCGGTCTTGGCGAGGAAGTACCAGGCGCGGGGCGCGACCGCTCGAGTGCGCCCGAATTCGTCCGAAAGCACGCGGTAGGCGGACTCCTCCAGGGGCTCCCACATGGCATTTCGGACCAGCAGGCCCTGGTAACTCGGCTTGCCCTTGGCGTGGCGCTCATTGTACTTGGTGGCCGTCTTCACCGAGGTAAAGGACAGCACGGTGAAGGTCAGGAGAACGAGCGTGAGGCAAGTGAACACGGTGCGGGCACGGCGCTTGCGCATGTTGCTGATGCCCAGGGAGAAAGCGGCGGCGGCCACGCTCATGCGCCCGATATCCGCGCGATGTACGCCCGACACCTTCATCTGCAGCATCTTCAGCTGAGTCTCGAACTTCATGGTCACCAGCGTGATGACGAGCACGCTCAACGCGACCATGATGAAAGCGAGAGGAACGATCCACGGGTTCTTCGTGATCTCGAACGCCGGGTGGATCAGGGCAAAGATGCCGCAGATCACGGAGAAGATGATCACCACACCCACGATCTGGGTCCTCAGGTTCGGGAACGCGAAGAGGAGCCGTTCCACGAAGAAGGCGAACGGCAGCATCAGCGCCAGGTAGAACAGCACGCCCTTCACCACATCGTTCATGGTGGAGAGCACGGCCGGGTAGGCCCTGGCCTCGTAGCCCCAGGCGGCGCGAGCCTTGGAGTCGGCGGTCTCGTAGTCCTTTTTCGCCAGCGCGTCTTCGGCCTCGGTCAGAAGGCTCTTGGCCGTCATGTGCATACTCTGCACGATCTCGTTCACGATGCGGAATCCGGCAAGCTTCTTCAGGCGAAGCTCGTCGAGGGCCCACATATCCTTCGTCACCCGGAGCGGGGTGTGGGAGAGCGCGTAGGGCTTGTCGGCCAGATAGCCGAGGCCGCTTTCCGACTTGTCGTTGGCGCCGGTGGGGTTGGGGGTGCCGACGGTGTCGGCATTCAGCAGCAGCATCCGCACCGAGCCGCCGCCGAGACCCATCATCACCTTGATGCGCTGGTCCTTCTCCGC
>Ga0315284_10012145_pt1 | contig 12270 bp, 8 predicted proteins | sample YL17G09_16_MG_FD_203696 | JGI IMG/M metagenome (GOLD analysis project Ga0315284, IMG submission 203696) | Sediment microbial communities from Yellowstone Lake, YNP, Wyoming, USA - YL17G09_16 | ecosystem: Environmental > Aquatic > Freshwater > Lake > Sediment | place: USA: Wyoming | collected...
CTGCGCATCTACGTCTTCGAGGTCGCGAAGCGCGCGTTCGCCGACGGTTTCCTCAAGCTGCGCCTCGAGATGCCGAGCCAGACCGTCAACCTCGCCAGTCTGACCGATGCCTCGGGCGCGCGGGTCTACCCGGACGCCGTCGCGCCGCCGGCCGGCCCGGTCTCGATCGGAGAGCTGAAGGCGGTCAACGAGCGGCAACTGCTGATGATCGAGCGGGACAACCACGGTGACGACCTGCCGGCGCCGCGCTTCAAGAAGGTGTTCCTGCTCGACCTGGCGCAGGCGGCCGAGCACGACGGCTACCTCGGCAAGACGCTGCTCCTCGACCTGCTGGCGATCCCCGACCCGAAGGGAGTCGGCGGGGACGGGGACTTCTTCCGCCTCCCGTTCTACACCATCGAGTCTGTGTACGTGGTCGACGAACGCACGCTGCTGGTCGCCTCCGACAACAACTTCCCGTTCTCCAACGGGCGCTCGCGCAGCCGCAGCAGCGACCGCGGCCGCCCGCTTGCCGCCGACGACACCGAGATCATCCTCGTCCGCCTCGGCACACCGCTCGCTGCCGACCGGCGGCTCCTCCCAGCTGCAGGCAAGTAACGGAGGCTCGAGGACCACACGTCACACCGTCTGCCCGTCGAACGACGCCAACCCGCATTCGGAGAGGCACACGTTCTACCAACTCACACGGGCTGCAAACACCAGCGTCTGGTCTTCGCCACCTGGATTGAAGGCATGGAACGTGAGATCAAGATGCTCGAGGGAGATGCCGACCAGCAGGCCGCGCTGGATGTCGAGGTCGGTCTGATAGACTCTGGTGCGCTGGGCAACCACGCCGAACCGCAACCAATCCACCGCTGCAAACGTCAGCTCCGACCAGCTGTAGAAGAAGCTCCCCGACGAGTCACTCGTGTCGAAGACGTACTCGCCCTCGCTGTAGAGCTCGAGCCCCCGGCAGCCGAGCGTGAGCTCGAAGCCCGGGGCGATTCCGGTGGTGTTGCCGAAGACACCGCCGAGCATCGGCGTGACCTCGAACGTAAGGGTATCGCCACCGCTGAAGGTGTAGCCGACCCACGCGGATGCCGTGTCGACGTCCTCGTAGTTGTAGCGCGCTTCGAGGTGGAGCCGGTCACGGTCGGCGGTGAGCGTCGGCTGCAGGTAGTCCGGTGCATCTGGAACCACGTACACATAGCCCGCGAGAGAGAACTCCCAGCGGTTCGCGGCACCCTCGCCCGGATCGTCCGGCGTCGCCTGGCCGAACGCGCAGCCGGTTGCGACGGCAAAGGCGGCCACTGCCGCAGCCGTCGGAAGGATGCGGATCGTCCTCACCCTCCGAGCGCGATGGTCATGGCGACGAGGATGCTTCCGATGACCACCATGGAAAGCCCCATCCGCCACGGTCGATAGCCCACAGCACGCCCGAACGAATAACCGGTGAGGAACAGCAAAACGATGGCGATCCCGTTGGAGACGCGCAGCGCCCGCGGCGCGTCGTGGGCGAAGAGGAACGGAATCACCACCGGGAAGGTGGAGAGGAACACCAGGAAGAACACCCCCAGGGCGCCGAGCCAGTCGTCCTTTCCGAGACGCGGACGGCGTGGCGGCTCGGGCAGCAGGTTCAACTGCTGGCGCATCGCTTCGAGCTCGGCCGGGCGCACGATGGACGCGATGGACGGCGGCAGCGCGTCGGCGATACGGCGCTGCGCCTGCTGCGGATCGGCGGTCTCTCGCACCGCCCACACGGTGAGGAGGTCGCGGCGTTTCTCGGCCAGACAGCCCATCAGATACATGATCGCGTCGATGATTCCCCACGCCAGATTGCACCCGAGCGCTCCGATCAGCATGGCACGGATCTCGGTCCGGCCAGCCTCGGCGGCGCTCAGCGAGCCGGTGAAGGTCAGGACCATGATCAGCCCGAAGAGAACCTCGGATACGCGGTCGATATGGTCCAGCACGCGCCTGGATCGGCGAGAAGGGGTGTTCGACACGGGTGCGCCGGAACTCAAGGCCCCACCTACGGCAGGAAGTAGAACATCAGGGCAATGATTGTGTAGACCGTGACAAGCTGGACGCCCTTGTACCAGTTGGCTTGGCCGTCGCCGCAGACAACCGTGCCGAGGAGCACACCGATGAACAGCGAACCGACCTCGGCGCGGTTGAAGGACAGCTCGAGCGGTTGCGGGGCGACGAAGTAGCTCGCCAGCACCAGCACCGGTGCGACAAACAGCGCGATCTGGATCGAGCTACCCAGCGCAATGCCGACCGACAGATCCACCTTGTTCTTCCGGGCCATCACGATCGCCGAGCCGCTCTCCGCAGCGCCACCCACGATGGCCAGGAACACGATGCCGATGAAGGCCTGCGACATGCCCAGCGCCTGGCCGGTGCCCTCCGCCGCACCGACGAGGATCTCGCTCATCCATGCCGCCAGCGCCGAGGCGGCGAGCAGGCTGCCGATCGCGCGCGACACGCTCCATTGTTGGCCCTCGTCGTGCGCTCCTTCCCCACCCTCCACGCTCGCGAACGCACCCGGATGCGTCTTGAGCGAGAAGAGCAGGTACAGGCCGTAGGCGAGCAGGAGCACGACGACGATGCCGAGGTTCAGCAGTTGCTCCTGCCGCATCGTGCCTTGAGGTGAGAAGTAACGACTGAAGGCGCTCGGCACCGCCAAGCTGATCGCCGCCAGCAGCATCATCGTGCTGTACGACCGTGCGGCCACCGGGTTGAAGCTCTGGTCGTGGTGACGGAGTCCGCCCAGGAGAAAGGCGACGCCCAGCGCAAGCAGCAAGTTGGCGAGGATCGCGCCGATCAGCGCGGCACGAACCATCTCCAGGTAGCCCGCCCGCAACGCAACCATCGATATGATCAGCTCGGGCGCGTTGCCGAAGGTGGCGTTGAGCAGCCCGCCGATGGCATCACCGGTGCGTGTCGCGATCTGTTCCGTCGCCAGCACGATGAGCCGCGCAATCGGCACGATGGCGAGCGCCGCCGAGAAAAACAGCAGCGGCGGCGGTACCTTGCCGGCGTGCTCCAACGCGACCGAGATTGGGATAAACGCGAACAACCAGTTGATCGAGGGCTTGAGAAAGGCTCTCATGGGTCACTCCAGAAGCCACCGCACGAACTCAACCCACAACGGCACCATTCATCCCTCCCTGGGGGCCCAACCGCGTGGGAGAAAACAGGGCCCTCGTTACGGCGATGCAGCAGAGATCGGTGACGAACTGCGGTCAAGACTACTCGCACTGAGGCCGGCCCGCAAGGCTTGAAGCAGTCCTTCCGTCACCGCAGCCCGTCACGATCGGCTGGCCCCTTCCCGGTCACGACGGCCGCCTCCGTGCCGCCTCCGACGCGTACAGGCTGACGAGGCGCGCCACCATGACGGCGAGGTAGAACTGCCCCGCCACCGCCTCGGCGATCGCGAAGCCGCGGGCCACCTCGCTCTGGGGCACGACGTCGCCGTAGCCGAGAGTCGCCAGCGTGACGAAGCTGAAGTAGATTCCACTGACCACCGAGAACTCGCCCGTGCCAATGCCACTGCCGATCAGGAGAGAGCCCGGCCAGGTCCGCTGCAGCACGAAGTAGACAACGCCGAAGAAGATGCCAGCGAGCAGGTAGGCGCTGAGCGCGGCGTACAGGTGCTCACTGTCGACCACCGAGGCGCGCATGCCGAAACGCAGAGCCCCGACGGTGGCCAGCATCGCCACCACGGCCCACAGGCCGAGGCCCAGCCTCGAGAGCGCCGGTTGCTGGAGCCAGACCGCGACCACCCACTCCGCCACTGCGATGCCAAGCGCACCGAGCAGGATCCGCCTGGCGCCGCCCGCCCCGACGGGTAGCACCGCCACAAGCACGTTCGCGGCGAGCAGCACCTCGATTAGACCGGTCTCAAGGCGAAAGGCCTTGAGAGCCGGCCCGACCGCGATGGTGAGGAGGAGCGAATAGAAGAGGATGGCGTAGCGCCTGTGGAGGTAGGCGGCCGCGAAGGCGCGCCCGCCGCCCCTCGCCTCTGTTTCGGAGGTTGTCACCACCGTACCGGCTCCCCGGAAGGACGGCACCCGTTGGCCCGGCCCGAGGCGCCGGCGACCGAGCGGGTGTCCAGCACCGAGGAGGCCAGAGGACCACGACCCACGCTGTTGCCCCGTCTCGGCTCACGCTGACGAGAGCGGCCCACGAGGGCCGCCTTCCTCTCAAAGTGGGGCGCGTTCACGTGCAGGGAGGATACCATGACCGCTCGTTCAGCCGCCGATCTGCACGGTGTAGGCCGTGCCGACAAGCTCGAGAAACAGGCTGCCGACCGGCGCCGGGGCCGTGGACACCGGTGACGGTGGTGAGCGCGACGGTGTCGAACAAACACAGGGCGGGCTCGGGGATGCGGCCGAAGGCGGGGCGCACCGAGCGCTCCTCTGCTTCTCGACGAGGAGCAGGCCGTTGCGGACGATCAGCACGCTTGGGACGGTCCTGTACCTGGCCCGCTAGCTTGACATTCTCCTGTGGTAGATTGCGCCAATGAGTCTCTCAGGAGACGCGCGCGGCACCTGCCGAGGCGCCGCGCCAGGGAGTGTCGCCGTGCCCGCTAACCAAACACCATTGAGCCACCGGACGTTTCTCGTCGCCGCCTTTCTCGCGCTCGGCCTGGTCGTGCTGGGTGCCTGCGATCGGGGTCCGGCCAAGGGCGCCGCGGCGGCACCCGAGGTCTACGTGGCCGACGTGGTCCAGAGGGACGTGCCCGTCTACTTGGAGCTTGTCGGCCAGAGCAAGGGTTCGCAGGACGTGGAGATCCGCGCCCGCGTGGAGGGCTACCTCGACTCGGTGAACTTCACCGAGGGCACCTACGTGTTGAAGGGGACGCTCCTCTACCAGATCGATCCCAAACCGTTCGAGGCCACGCTGGCAGCCGCCAAGGCGAACCTCGCGACGGCTCAGGCACGGCTCGACAAGACCAACAACGACGTCGCGCGCTACCGGCCCCTCGTGGCGCAGCAGGCGGTCAGCCGGCAGGAGCTGGACAACGCGCTGTCCGCCCAGGAGGCGGCATGCTCCCAGGTGGACGCGGCGAAAGCGGCCGTGGATCAGGCCACGCTCGACCTCGGTTACACGCGCATCACATCACCGCTCGACGGGCTGGTGGGGACGACCCAGGTCAAGGCTGGCAACCTGGTGGGGCGCGGCGAGAGCACGCTGCTCACGACCGTGTCGAACGTCGACCCGATCCTATTCCGCGCCGGGATCAGCGAGGCCGAGTACCTGCGCCTCGCGAGGCGCCAGCAGGCGACCGGGAAGCAGCCGACGGCCCGCGCCGAAATCGAGCTGATCCTGGCAGACGGTACCGTCCATCCCCACCTGGGCCGGGTGGACGCGATCGAGCGCGCCGTTGATCCGACGACCGGAACGCTGGCCGTGCAAGTCGCCTTCCCGAACCCCGGGCGTGTCGTCCGACCTGGCCAGTACGGTCGGGCGCGTTTCGTGATCGAGACGAAGACGGGGGCGCTGCTCGTGCCGCAGCGGGCGGTGCAGGAGCTGCAGAACCTCTACTCCGTCGCGACCGTGACCCCGGACAACAAAGTGGCGTTCCGCAACGTGAAGGTTGGGCCGCGCGTCGACGGGATGTGGGTGATCGAGCAGGGTCTGGTGCCGGGCGAGAGGGTCGTCGTCGAGGGCCTGCAGAAGGTTCGCGAGGGCACTCTGGTGAGCCCGAAACCGGTTCCCGCCAGTCCCGCCGGGACGGGCGCGGCGGAGCCGGCGACCGAGGTGAAGTAACATGTCCCGCTTCTTCGTCAACCGGCCGATCGTGGCGATGGTGATCTCCATCGTCACCGTGATCCTCGGGCTCGTGGCCATGAAGGGCCTGCCGATCGCTCAGTACCCCGAGGTCGTGCCCCCGATGGTGCAGATCACCACGACTTTCGTGGGCGCGAGCGCCACCGACGTGGAGGCGTCGGTGGCGACGCCGATCGAGCAGAAGGTGAACGGCGTCGAGAAGAGCATCTACATGAAGTCCACGAACGCCAACGACGGCACCCTGACGCTGAAGGTGTCGTTCGAGGTGGGCTCGAATCTTGACATGGACAACGTCCTCACCCAGAACCGGCTCTCCGAGGCGATGCCCATGCTGCCGCAGTCCGTCAAGAACTACGGCGTCGCGGTCAAGAAGGCGCTCCCGTTCCCCCTGCTGATCATCTCGGTGAAGTCCCCCAAGGGGACCTACGACAATAACTTCCTCTCCAACTACGCCGTGATCAACATCAACGACACGATCGCCCGCATCCCGGGCGTGGGCCAGATCAACCAGTTCGGCGGCAGCGACTACGCCATGCGCGTCTGGCTCCGGCCCGACCGCATCGCGAAGCTCGGGATCACGGTCCCGGACATCGTGAACGCCATCAACCAGCAGAACCAGATCTCCCCCGCCGGCCAGATCGGCGGGCCGCCCGCAGTGCCGGGGACCGAGTACACCTACACCGTGAAGACCAAGGGGCGCCTGCTCGACGAGAAGGAGTTCGGCGACATCGTCGTCCGCAGCAACCCCGACGGCTCGCAGGTGTTCCTCAAGGACGTGGCGCGCCTCGAGCTCGGGACGATGCTGTACAACTCCATCGGCCGCCACAACGGCGGCCCGGCCGCCGTCATCGCGGTCTTCCAGATCCCCGGCACGAACGCCCTGGAGGTGGCCGACCGCATCAAGAAGACGATGGCGGACCTAAGCCAGCGGTTCCCGCGGGACATGGAGTACCTGATCTCCCTGGATACCACGCTGCCCGTGAGTGAGGGGATCAACGAGATCGTCCAAACGCTTTTTGAGGCGGTGCTCCTCGTCATCCTCGTCGTGTTCGTCTTCCTGCAGAACTGGCGCGCCACGCTGATCCCCCTCGTGACAGTGCCGGTCTCGCTGGTGGGTGCCTTCATATTCTTCCCGCTCCTCGGCTTCTCGATCAACGTGCTCTCTCTGTTAGGCCTCGTGCTCGCCATAGGCATCGTGGTGGACGACGCGATCGTCGTGGTCGAGGCGGTGATGCACCACATCGAGCACGGGATGACGCCGAAAGAGGCGACCCTCAAGGCCATGGAGGAGGTCTCCGGCCCCGTGGTCGCGATCGGCCTCATCCTGAGCGCCGTGTTCGTGCCCGTGGGCTTCATGGGGGGCATCACCGGGCAGTTCTACCAGCAGTTCGCGATCACGATCGCGCTCTCGGTGCTCCTCTCGGTGATCAACGCCCTCACGCTCAGCCCGGCGCTCGCAGCGCTGCTGCTGAAGGCGCCCACCGGCAAGCGCACCCTCCTCACGCCGTTCTACGGGTGGTTCAACCGGCTCTTCGGCCGCGGCACCGACGCCTACGTCAGCTTCTCGGGCATCCTGATCCGGAAGACGGCGCGCAGCCTGCTGTTCATCGCGATCCTCGTCGGCGCGATCGGCGTGCTGGGGCGGAACATCCCGGCCGGCTTCATTCCCGAGGAGGACCAGGGCTACCTGTTGGTCCAGGCCAACCTGCCCGACGCCTCCTCGCTCGAGCGCTCCGACGCCGTGATGCGTAAGGTCGAGGCCATCCTGAAGAGCAACGAGGCGATCGAGGGCTACAACACGGTCACCGGCTTCAGCATGGTCACCGGCGCCTACTCCTCGAACCAGGGCTTCTTCTTCGTCCAGCTCAAGGAGTGGGCCCACCGCACGACCGCGGAGACGCACGCGAACGGCGTCGTCGCGGCGCTCAACCGGGCGTTCGCCCAGCAGATCCCCGAGGCGACGGTGGTGACGTTCGGTCCCCCGGCGATCCCGGGCCTGGGGACGGGGGCGGGCTTCACGATGCAGCTCCAGGACCGCAGCGGCGGCTCGCCGGAGTTTCTGGCCCAGCAGGCCGCGCGCTTCATCGAGGCGGCGCGCAAGCGGCCCGAGATCGGGCGCGTCTCGACCCTCTACCGCGCGAGCGTGCCCCAGGTGTACGCGGACATCGACCGCAGCAAGGTGCTGAAGGTCGGCGCGACGATCTCCGACGTCAACACGACGCTCGGGGCGCTGCTCGGCAGCTCCTACGTGAACGACTTCAACCGCTTCGGCCGCGTCTACAAGGTCTACGTGCAGGCCGAGCCCGAGTTCCGGAAGGACCCGAAGCAGCTGGGCCTGTTCTTCGTGCGCAGCGCGAAGGGCGAGATGATCCCGCTCGACACGCTGACCTCCACCCGGCCCACGTCCGGCCCGGAGTTCACGAACCGCTTCAACCTGTACCGCTCCGCCGAGATCGGCGGCGTGCCCGCGCCCGGCTACTCCTCGGCCCAGGCCCTCGCGGCCCTCGAGCAGACCGCGAAGGAGGTCCTGCCGCCGGAGATCGGCTACGACTGGGCGGACATGTCGTACCAGGAGAAGAGGGCCCCCGGGGTAGCCGGAGTTTTCGCCATCGCCATCCTGCTCGTCTTCCTGATCCTGGCCGCGCAGTACGAGAGCTGGGGGCTGCCCTTCAGCGTTCTGCTCGGCACCCCGTTCGCGGTGTTCGGCGCCTACTTCGGCCTCTGGCTTGCCCGCCAGTTCTCGGAGAGCTACGTGAACAACGTGTTCGCGCAGATCGCGCTCATCATGCTGATCGGCCTCGCCGCGAAGAACGCGATCCTGATCGTCGAGTTCGCCAGAACGCTCCACGAGCAGGGCAAGGGGCTCGTCGAGTCGGCGCTCGAGGCGGCAAAGCTGCGCTTCCGGCCGATCCTGATGACCGCCTTCGCCTTCATCCTCGGCGTCACACCCCTCCTGACAGCCTCCGGCGCCGGCGCCGAAGCCCGCAAGGTGATCGGCATGGCCGTCTTCGCCGGCATGCTCATCGCGACCATTCTCGGTGTCTGCCTGATCCCGGTGCTGTTCGTGGTGGTCGAGAAGGTGACCGGCAGGGGCAAGCACGAGGGGCCTCCCGGCGGTACGGCACCCGCCGGCGCTCATGGAGCAGGGGGGCACTGACATGACCCAGCGTACCTTGACCCATCGCTCGCCTCTCGTCGCTGCGGCCATCGCCTCCCTGCTGCTGGCCGGCTGCCTGGTCGGCCCGACGTACCACCGTCCGCAGATGGAGCCGCCGCCACAGCATCGCTTCGTGGAGGGTCCCGCGCAGGCCGAGTCGATCGCCGACACGCCCTGGTGGAAGATCTTCGAGGACGCGGAACTGCAGGCGCTCATCCGGGAGGCGATCGCCAACAACCTCGACCTGCGCGATGCGACGGCACGCGTTGAGGAGGCGCGTGCCCGGGCCGGCGTCGCGAAGTCGTTCCTCTACCCCGAGCTCGGCGCATCGGTCGGCTACGCGACCCGTCAGGCTTCGCGGGTCTCCGATCCGCCGGAGACCACGACCGACACGAGGAGCTTCCAGAACTGGAGCGGGGGCTTCACGCTGTCCTGGGAGATCGATCTCTTCGGACGGCTCCGGCGCCAGAACGAGGCTTCCTTCGCCGTGTACCTCGCGACCAACGAGGCTCGCCGGGGGGTCCTCATCACCCTCGTGGCGGACGTGGCGTCGAACTACCTCCTGCTCCGCGACCTGGACCTCCAGCTCGAGATCGCGCGCTGGACGCTCCAGGCCAACGACGAGATGGTGGCCTTCTACCGGGCGCGGCTGCAGGGCGGCGTCTCCAACCGCCTCGAACTGGATCGGGCGGTCGCCAACCGGGCCCGCACGGCCGCGGTGATTCCCGGGCTCGAGCAGCAGATCGCGGCCACAGAGAACCTGCTCAGCTTGCTGCTCGGCCGGCCCCCCGGGACGATCCCACGGGGAATCACCCTCACCGACCAGCACATGCCGCCGCAGGTCCCTGCCGGGCTGCCGGCGGCCCTGCTCGAGCGGCGGCCCGACGTGGTTCAGGCGGAACAGCTCCTTGTTGCGGCCAACGCCGATGTCGGTGCGGCCAAAGCGCTGTTCTTCCCGACCATCAACCTCACCGGCCTGCTCGGCGGCTTGAGCAAGGACGCCTCGGACCTCCTCAAGCCCGACGCCGCGATCTGGTCGCTCGGGGCCGGGCTCTTCCAACCGATATTCCAGGGTGGACGGATCAACCAGAACTACGAAGCGTCCAAGGCGCGCTTCGACCAGGCGCTGGCCCAGTACCAGAAGGCCGCGCTCAACGCGTACCGCGAGGTGGCCGACTCGCTCGTGGCGATCCAGAAGCTGGGGCAGGCACGGCTGGAGCTGGAACAGGGCGTCGAGGCGTCGCGCGATGCCTCGAAGCTCGCCCGCTCGCGCTACGACACGGGACTCGCGAACTACCTCGAGATCCTCAACGCCGACCAGCAGCTCTTCGACCAAGAGCTGCAGCTCGCCCAGACCCGCGGGTCGGAGCTGGTGGCATTCGTCCAGCTCTACCGGGCGCTCGGCGGCGGTTGGGAGCAGCCGCCCGAAACTGGCACCAGCGGAAAGACTGGCGCCACGACGCCCTGAGCCCGGGCATTCGGGCCCGGCAGGATTCAGCTGCGCTTCCGGCGGATCGCCCGAGGGTGGAGAACGCTCGACGAAGGCCGTCGGTGCGTTCCCGGGTACTCGCGAGGGCAAGCGCGCCGCGCGCTTGGGCGCCTGGCTGCCAACCCCGACCGCCGCGTCAGCGTCCACGACGAGGGCGTTCGTTTTGCGTCGCCCGCCCACCGGTCAAACAGTGGACCAAAGGCCACTAGACAGGCCTCTTTCTGGTCGCTAGGCTGCAGCCGTGTCTCCGGGCTCATTGCTCATGAGGGCTGCAGGGAGTGGTGTGCCGACACGACGTCGAACCACCTGAGGTGTGAAGCACGTTAGGAAAGACCAAATGAAAGCTCACACCCGATACACGCGTTGGTTGAGTGCTTGGGGAATACCTGCGGTGTACGCCGCGGTCGCCATCGCCGGTGCATTGACGTTGCCGCGATTTGAAAGCCGGATTTTCCCGGGACTCGTCACCCCATTGAGCGTCTCCGCTGCGATTGCGATCTACTCCTCCATCGCCTCGGGCATGATAGCCCTGACCGCTATCGTGTTTTCTTTGAGCTTCGTGATGGTGCAGTTCAGCGCGACCGCCTACTCACCGCGCCTCGTGCTGTGGATAGCGCGCGATCCGGTGATGTCGCATGCCCTCGGGACATTCACAGCCACATTTCTCTTTGCGATCGCAGCACTCGCAGGGGTGGACCGGGCCGGGTCGGGGAAAGTTCCATTTGTCAGCGCTTGGGTGGTGATCGCCTTGCTTCTGGCGAGCGTAGGAATGTTCGTCGCCCTGATCCATCGGATCGGTTTGCTTCAGGTCAACCGCATGTTGGTTTTCACGGGTGACCAGGGACGCAAGGTGATCACGGCGCTCTATCCGTCGTCGAAAGCAGCGGCTGCCGCCAACGGAACGCTTGACCTTCGTTCATTGGCTCGCACGCAGACGCTACTTCACCGGGGAGGGCCTCGCTCGATACAAGCGGTTGACGTCACCGTTCTGGTGAACCTAGCCAGAGCTTCCGGCGCAGTCATCGAAATGGTTGCGGCGGTCGGGGATGCAGTCTTTGAGTCGATGCCTCTGTTGCACGTCCTTGGCGCGCGTGAACCGATTGATGAGGGAAAGTTGAGGGATGGAATCGAGTTGGGTGAGGAACGTACATTCGAGCAGGATCCCAAGTACGCGATCCGCCTCCTTGTCGACATAGCGATCAAGGCCTTGTCACCGGCGATCAACGATCCGACAACGGCGGTTCAAGCGCTCGACCAGATCGAGGACCTGTTGATGCGCCTCGGGCAACGCCACCTGGAAATCGGAACGTATCGCGACAGCGACGGCACATTGCGACTCGTGGTTCCATTCCCCACGTGGGACGATCTCCTCCGGCTCGCATTTGATGAGATCTGCTCGTACGGCGCCACCAGCGTGCAGGTCATGCGGCGCATGAACGCGCTCGTTACGGATCTGACCCTGGCTGTGCCGGAGGAACGCCGTCCAACGCTCAAATACTGGGATGGACGATTGAAAGCCACGATCGCACGTTCGTTCGAAGACGGTGAAGAACGGTTGGAAGCCTTGAAGGAAGATCGGCAAGGGCTCGGCGTACCCCGCCAGCATCCCTCCGATTGATGCGCCGACTTCGCTGAGCGTTCTGGCTGGAGTTCTCCAGCTTGAAATAGAAGTGGCGGCGGCGCAAAGCCTCTTGGTTTAGGGGACCAACTCGTGCGACTATTCCCGCACGGTGAGGCCCCCCGGCCGAGATCCCGTTTGGTGGCGGTCCCGGAGGCACCTTCCCGCGTTTCGCGGCTGCGGAGGAGACGATGCGATCGCTCGTTACTCGCATGGCCATCCAGGGAG
>Ga0315284_10012147_pt1 | contig 12268 bp, 14 predicted proteins | sample YL17G09_16_MG_FD_203696 | JGI IMG/M metagenome (GOLD analysis project Ga0315284, IMG submission 203696) | Sediment microbial communities from Yellowstone Lake, YNP, Wyoming, USA - YL17G09_16 | ecosystem: Environmental > Aquatic > Freshwater > Lake > Sediment | place: USA: Wyoming | collected...
AGTGGTTGGTGAAGTTATGTCTACTCTTGAAACAATACAAAAAGATAATCTCAGAGAGCATAAACTTATAATGGATGACCTTAAAATATTTAAAGCGAATCTATTACTTGATGAAGAATTACTAAAGGTTCATGAGAAAAGACTTAATGATAAGGCTATTCGGATTACAACACTTCAAAAGAATGAGGCTGACTTAAGTCTTAAAATGAAAATCCTTGAAGATAAAATACATGTAAATATTCCTGATGATGTTATTGCTTTCATAAAGGATATTAAGGATTTCGCCCCGGCTATTAAACAGATCGCTTTGACACAAAAATATTGGAATATAGCTTCACTCGTTTTATATATAACAGTTACTGCAGTAATGTTATATCATTTTTTAGGTTAATAAGATAATAAATGATAAACCTGAGATTGGAACGGCTTTATTTAAGACCAACATATATAATAGGTAAACTGTATGTGGACGGAAAGTATTTTTGCGATACTTTGGAGGATAAGGTTCGGGACTATAATCAAGATGGTGATTTAAATGACCCGGGAGAAGAAAAGGTATATGGTGAGACAGCAATACCTTATGGCAGATACAGAATTATAATCACATGGTTTGCAAGGCATAAAAGAGATTCGTTGCAAATACTTGATGTAAATAATTTTACCGGAATCTTTATTCATTCCGGAACAGATGAGCATGATACACTAGGCTGTATATTGGTAGGCAAGAATAAGATTAAGGGGAAGTTGATTGATAGTCGATATACTGAAGTCGGGTTGTTTGATAAGGTTAAAAGTTATATGGCTGTTGGTCATGAAATTTATATAAATATAGTGTGATATGGAAAGAACTAATAATCCATCATTAACAAGTAAGCAGGTAAAGACTTACAGCAACGAGATTATCGGCAGGGCAATGCTGGCGGTAAAGCTTGGAGGTCAATATGGAGGTAACAGGGATGTTTACCAGGCGCTTGGATATAAGAGAGTACTTAGATTTGATGATTATTATAGCAGATATCTCCGGCAGGATATTGCCAAGGCAATTATTGATCGTCCGGTAAAGGCAACCTGGCAAGGTCCGTTGGAACTAATAGAGTCGGATATAGCTGAAGACACTGAATTTGAGGAAGCTTGGGAAAAACTAAACAGGCGGCTTGGCTTAAAAACTATTTTATCCAGAATAGATCGGTTAACTGGTATTGGATATTATGGAGTATTATTATTAGGACTTAATGACATAACTGACAGGGGAGGTTTTGCTAATCCTGTGGGAATCGGGAGTAAGGAGTTAGTTTATCTTAAACCGTTTTCAGAAAAGAGTGCTAAGATATCTGAGTTTGAGAATAATCCCAGGAATCCACGATATGGAAAGCCTATTATGTATGATATAGAAGTAGCTGATGCGTTTGGTAATTCAAGTCAGATAATTAAAGTGCATTACAGCAGGATAATTCATATCACTGATGATAATATGGAATCAGAGATATTAGGAACTCCAAGACTTGAAGCAGTGTATAACCGATTGGTGGATTTGGAAAAGATTGTAGGAGCTGATGCGGAAATGTTTTGGAGAGGTGCCCGGCCCGGGTTTAAGAGTAAGACGGATCCGGAATATACGATGACTAAAGAAACAAAGGATGATTTACTTGATCAGCTGGATGAATATGAAAATGATCTTCGCAGGTTTCTTACTCTTGAAGGGGTTGATGTCGAGGCGCTGACCCAGACAATAGCTGATCCCGGACCTCATTTTCAAGTGCAACTGCAGTGCATTTCTGCCCAGACAGGTATTCCAATCAGGGTTCTTACAGGAAGTGAGAGAGGTGAATTGGCCAGTACGCAGGATACCGGGGAATGGTTATCGTACGTACAGGGGCGCAGGGAGGATCATGCTGAGCCAAGAATAGTAAGGCCTACTGTTGATCGTCTTATTGAATTAGGCATTCTGCCTGCACCTGGAGAAAATTATACGGTACTTTGGCAGGATCTGTTCTCGATAAGCGAAAAAGCAAGGGTAGAAATAGGTAAGGGCAGGGCTAATGCGCTTCGGGAATTCACAACTAATCCTATAGCTATGGAAGTTATGCCTCCTGATGCTTTCCTTGAGAAGTGTATCGGGTTTACTACAGACGAAATTACCTTGATCAAGAAGATGAGGGATGAGCAGTTAACTGGGGAATTGATGGATATTGTAGAAGAGCAATTACTCGCTCCTCCGGCACCACCGGCAGGAGGAACAGGAGGTACGGCTCCTTCACGTTCAGCTAAACCAAAAGTAACTCCAAGTAATAGATAATGGAAGAAGTTCTGACATATCAGCAAATTTCAAGATACGATCCTACGAGGACAACAACACTTCGGGCACTTTGGGCCAGGGATATGAAACGCAGGTTTGCGGAACTTGCCCGGGTGATTTATGAAGCTGTGGTGACACAAAACTGTTTTGGATTAAAGAGGCCTGATGTTAAGACGCATCAGGTTGTCCCTCCGGGACAGGAAGCTTTTGCTTTCCTCAGGGATCCGCAGAAAGTTGAAGCATTTATGCGTTGGCTGAAGTTACAGGAAGAAAGAGGATTATTGTCTACTTCCCAATATCAGCAAATAGGTTCTGCGATTAATGGAGCGTGGACAAATAAATATGTAGCTGATTCTTATAAGAGAGGAATCATGAGAGCTAGACAGGAGTTACAGAAAGCAGGGGTCCCTTCATTAGATTCTACCGGAGGAATAGATGCCAGTTTCGGAACTCCTTTTCATATGGATAGGGTGGGTTTATTATACACAAGGGTGTTTACTGAACTAACGGGCGTTACCACTGCAATGGACACTACTATCAGTCAGATATTGGCTCAGGCAATGATTGATGGTGATGGTCCTGTTGTGATTGCCAGAAAGCTTATGTCTGCTGTAAATGGAGGAACATTAGGTGATTTGGCTATGATTGATAAGCTGGGGAGATATATACCGGCCAAACAAAGAGCATTGATGATCGCCAGGACAGAAACGATCAGGGCCTTTCATTTGGCTGCTATTCAGGAATATCGTAACTGGGGAGTACTGGGGATATACGTGCAGGCTGAATGGATGACAGCAGGTGATGATAAGGTATGTTCGGTTTGTGCTGGTCATGAAGGAAAGTTGTATTCTTTAGATGAAGCTGAGGGAATGATACCCGTTCATCCGAACTGCAGATGCGTATGTCTACCTTACTTAGAAGAGTTAAAAAAGTATTATAATAAATAATAGGAGGAAAAAGAGATGCCACGGACTAAAAGTGATGTTGAAGGACATGAAGCAGTTGTTGAGGGATATCATATTTATATGAAAATTCAACAGGATGCTGCTTATACTGTTGAAGTTAAAAAACATGCAGGAAAGAATCATTTGGTTGTTCCTGTTGTGATGATGGTAGAAGGCGTTCATCATGGAAGCCATGGGCCCTTACTTCATCAAATCAATGATCTTGGGAGATTTCCTGAATCATGGAATGGAATACCTATCGTTATTCAGCATCCGGAAATTGATGGGGTGAATGTCTCTGCCAATTCCCCGGATATAATTGAAAAGCGAAAGGTAGGACGAATCTATAATACTTATATTAAGGACACTAAGAAACTTGCCGCTCAAGCTTGGCTGGACGAGGAGAAGTTACAAGCTCTTTCCAAGGAGGTGCTTGATCAGATTAAAGCAGGCAAACCGTTAGAAGTAAGTCTCGGTATGTTTACCGAAGAAGAACTTGTAACGGGTGAATATGAAGGAGAACACTATGAAGCCATAGCCAGAAACCATAGACCAGATCATTTAGCACTTCTGCCCGGCAGTGTTGGAGCCTGTTCTATTGCAGATGGATGTGGAATACGTGCCAATAGCGATGGATCTACTGTAGAATTCACTATTAAAGGTGAGGACTTGGTCGGATTGGTTCGCACTAGATTTAGTACTAATTTAAAAATGGAGGACAAAAAGATGGCTGAAAAAGCTGAATGTACTCCCTGCGTCAAGAAGAAGGTAGATGAGCTGATTGCAAACAGTCAGGGCAAATATACAGACACTGACAGGGAGATGTTGGAAACTTTAAGCGAAGTTCTTCTTGATAAGATCACCCAGCCGGTAACGGTAGAAAAGGAAGTGGTTGTCGAGAAAGAGAAAGTCGTTGAGGTTAATATTCTTTCAGATGAAGACAAGGCTGCACTTGCAGACTATAAAAGGATTCTGAAAGAAAAACATGATGCGCTGATCAAGAGGATTCAGGATAATTCTGAAAAAGGAACCTGGACCGATGAAGAGCTTAATAACATGAAGGATATCGTCCTTGAGAAGGTAGCCAACATGGTTAAGAAAGCTCCTATGACTGACTATTCCCTGAATGGGAATGGCAATATCCAGGCAAATGGGAGTGAAGAGGAACCTCTTGCACCGACTGGTATTACATTTAAAAAATAAAAAAGGAGGAAAGTAAAATGGCTTACGAAAAATTTACGATTGCACTGAAAAAGTACTCTGACGTAATGGAGGAGTATATAGCAGGTGGGTCCATCCTTCCGGGTATGGTATTACTACTCGATGATGATGGTACTGTTAAGGCGCATGACAATGACGCCCCTGCTGCTTTCACTGTTATGGTCGCTCTTGAAGATGATCTGCAGGGAAAGGGTATAGATGATGCTTATGCATCTGGTGATCCGGTTCAATGCTGGACCCCTTATTCCGGGGATGTATTCTACGGCATTCTTGAGGATGGAGCTGATATAAAAATTGGTGATTTCCTTGAGTCTAATGGTGTTGGTTACTTACAGAAGTTTACTTCTGGTCAGGCACGGTTACAGGCTCTTGAAACTTTGGACCTTAGTGGTTCAAGCGGAGAAGAGTCTTCTGTGGGAGTCCTTGGATTCAATAAGAGAATCAAAGTCAAAGTAGCATAATTAAGAAAAGGAGGAAATACAATGGCAAATGTTGATTTAATTGGAACCGATGGACGGGCTCAGGGCGAAATCGCTGCTCAGCTTTTAAGCAATGGGAAAATGGACCCAAACAGAATGCGTCCATTTATCGGAAAAGATGGTGGATCTTACTATTCTGTTTACAGTGGTGGTGATCCAACAGATAAGAGTAACTACAAAGTTGTTCCGGCTCTGAATACTAACGCTACTCTCCGCAGGGATGAGTGGAAACAGCTTGATGATGCTGTTGTTAGGGCTAAAGATTACCGTCTTGGCGGTATCGAGGATCTGATATCTAAAGGGCTTACTTTCCAGCTTGGGAATGCTATGGGTACTACGGTACTTGAATGGCATGACGTTGTTGGAAATCTGGAGGCTGAAATGACCATGGACGGGGTAACCCGTGGACTTGGCAACAGGGTTGATTGGAAATTCAATTACATGCCGATACCTATCGTGCATGTTGATTATAATCTCAACCTCAGATCTCTGGAAACCAGCCGTAATATGGGTAATGGACTTGACACTACTCTTGCCGAAAGGGCTACAAGAGCTGTTATGGAGCATTTAGAGAATATGCTTTTCAAAAAGCTTACCTACAGTTTTGGTGAGAAAGATTCTCATAATCATAATACCATATACAGTTATGTAAATCATCCTGACAGGAATCAGATTTCTTTGATTCATGCATGGAATGATTCAGCCACAACCGGTAAGGATATTGTTGATGAGGTCATTTCCTGGAAACAGGTAAGTATTGATGATCGTCATTACGGTCCATGGCAGATTTATATTCCACCGGCTTATGAGACTGTGCTGGATGAGGATTATGTTGGAGCAACTCCTGATACTGCACCAAGCAATACTATTCGTCAGAGGATCATGAACATTTCAGGTATAACAGGGATAAAGGTTATAGACACCTTAGCCGCTGATACTGTTCTGTTTATTCAGATGACTCCTGATGTGGTTCGTCTTGTGCAGGGTCTTCCTATTCAGAATATCGAATGGCAGACTGAAGGCAAATTCGTTTCTCACTATAAAGTGATGACTATCCAGGTTCCTCAGATTCGTTCTGATGCTGATGGTCGTAGCGGAATTTGTCATATAGCATAATTATCTAATATCTACTAATCAAGTAGTTATTTATACAAACATAATGATATGGAACGTACAAAAAATATTGGAGCAAAGCCTGAAGGATTAATGAGATGGAAAAAGACAGGAGGCGGATCTTTGCGTTTACGTAATATGCGCTATGTCCGTTCAGGTGAAATATTTGAGGCCCGGGTAGAAGATATTCCGGAAGCTTTTAGAGATACAGTGATTCCTTTAAATCCGGTATTACTGAAAGAGGCTGTGGAAAAAAAGGAGGAAGAGATTTTAGAAATTGTTAAAAAGACTTCTAATAATTACTCTATAAGACCCAGGGCTACAGGCACATGGGTCGATGTAGTTGATATGAACGGAAAAAAGATAAATGAGAAAGCACTTAAACTTTCGGATGCAGAAGGGTTATTAAAGAAACTTAACGAATGATTTGGTCAGTTCCTAATATGTGGGAGGGAGGGGATGTTTGGATACTTGGTGGAGGACCGTCAATAATTAAACAGTTTGACATTCCACCAGAAGTGGTGCAGGATGTAATGAATGGTGTTGTTTCGCCAAGTATTTATTCCCCTTATATGTCTTTTCTTCATGATAAGCATGTGATAGGGATTAATGTATCTTATCTTATTGGGGACTGGATTGATATGGTCTTTTTTGGGGATAGTAAATTTTATGAGAGGCACAAAAAAGGGATGGCGGCATTTCCGGGATTAAAGATAACCTGTCATCCTAAGCTTAGCAACATTTCTTGGGTTAAGTACTTAAGTAAGGATCCAAGGAAAAGCCAAGGGATTAGTTTTCGTCCTCAGCATATAGCATGGAATTGTAATAGCGGAGCTGCTGCAATAAGCGTGGCAGCGAATGCTGGGGCAAAGAGAATAATCCTTTTGGGATTTGACATGAGTTTGGGAGAAGATAAGAGCAGGCATTGGCATAGGCTTTATAAAGTTACTCCGCTTCCAACAGTAAATGGAAGAAGAAGGGATGGTAGGGCGGTTGCTCTTCCTTATAAACGTCATTTGGCAGGATTTCCACAGATTGCCTCAGATGCAAAGGCAAGAAGAATTGAAATTATAAATGCTTCACCAACAAGTAGTATAACTGTTTTCCCTAAGTGTACAGTAAAGGAATTGATTGATAAAGGAAATGGATGAACTGGTAGCTCTGAAATTAAAATACAGGGATGAATATATGCAGGATTGTGAGGGAGCCTCTAAGTATATATGGCAGTATTCACGATTATATCCCAGATGGAAAAAATTTCTTAAGCGGTTTAAAAATGAAAAAATACTTGATTTCGGTTCTGGTCCTGGATTCGCACTTAAAGTAGGGAGGGAACTTGGATTAGATATTACAGGGCTAGATATTGATGTTGATCCTGTTTATAATGATATAAATGAGCAATTAGGTGTTTCCCGTATTTTGTATGACGGGAAACGTATTCCTCTATTTGAAGATAAGTTTGACGTAATAATATTTCATTGGTCGTTTATTTTTGATTTCTCAGAGTTTAATCATATGGGAACTATGCGATTGAGTGAAGAGGGTTTTAATGAAAGAGTTCAGCAATTGAAGGACATTACAAAAAAGGGCGGTTGGTGGTATATATCTCCCCTTCATCATTTTAGGGAAGTTCAGAAAAATGCAACAGGAGTTAATTTGAAATTTTTTAGGTTAAGTTTAAGTGGAAAATGAGGATAACGCAGGCACGGGTAAGTAATGGTATCGGGACATTTAAGGATGCGTATCTTAAAAGATATGGTCTTGTGGAAGACAGGAGTTTATTCCGGCCTATTGTTTTGTTTGGTATGTATCACGATGATGACTATCAATTTTATCTGTCACACAGAAAACAGAAAATTGTTGTTTGGTGTGGAAGCGATAGTATGATGCTTAATAATAGGCGAGCTGCCATACTTCGATTAAGGAAGGAAGCGATCCATATTGCAAAAAGCAAGTTTATAAGTGATGACTTAAAAAAATATAATATCCCTCATACAGTCCTGCCTGTGACATGGCAAGTGCCGGATTTAAGACCTGCCCCAAAAGGTGATCGTATATATCATTATGGAGAAGGTCGTAATAATCTTTATGGGAATAGTTATCTGCCGTTAATCGAAGAAAGGACTGGGTTTTCTATTATAAAGACTACGGCAAACACATTTACCAGGGAGGAGTTAAGAAAAGTGTATGCTGATTGCTTTATTGGTCTTCGGTTGACTAAGCATGACGGGGTGCCTAATACAGTTGTAGAATTAGGTATGATGGGCAGGCGCTGCCTGTATAATGGAGGTTTACCAAATGCGATTCCATGGATTAATATAAATGACATTTGTGAAAGTATTGTCAATGAATTTAATCGCAGGGAAGTGGGGGATATGGAGAAGGTATCGGGAGAAATTTTGAGATATATTGATATTGGGGATGAATGGTTAAATATATAATTTATGAATTGCAACAGGTGTTTATTGACTGATGATATTTCGGGCGTAGTTATAACTGCATCAGGACAATGTAATTTTTGTGACTTACATGATGAGCTGGACCTGCAATCTTCGAAAGTCAATATCTATGATGTTGTGGAAGATATAAAAAAAAGAGGGAAAGAGTCTGAATATGATTGTGTGATAGGGATTTCCGGGGGGTTTGATAGCTCATACTTATTGCATTTATTGACAGTTGAGTATCAATTAAGAGTCCTTGCTTTTCATTTCGACAATGGATGGAATAGCAAAGAGGCGGAGAGTAATATGAAAGGGATGATTAAAGGCACCGGGGTAGCGTTTGTGAAATGTGAAATGGATAATAATCAGCTGAATGAGTTAAACCTGGCGTTTTTAAAGGCAGGAGTTCCGGATGCGGATATTCCTAATGATATGGCAATGAGCAAGTATTTTTATGAGATTGCTGAGCGTCATAAGATTAAGACAATTATAAATGGTCATAACTACAAATATGAAGGCAGTGTGCCGTTAGGGTGGTCATATATGGATGCAAGATATATTCAATCCGTAGCTGGCTATTACAATGTTAATATCAGCTCATACCCGATATTGACATTCTGGGATCAGATAATAGCAATGAGAGATGGGTATAAATCTATAAGACCTCTTTACTATATACAGCATAATAAAGAAGAAGTGAAGGCAATGCTGAAAGAAAAGTACGGCTGGAAGGATTATGGAGGGAATCATGGCGAAAATATTTATACGGAATTTATAGGAGGGTATTTGCTTCCGATAAAATTTGGTATAAACAAACGGATTGTTTACAGGTCTGCAGAATTACGGAGTGGGTTTATCACTAGGGATGTTGCCGAGAAGTCCATTAAGATGTCGGTATTTGATTCTAAAAAACTCAGGAAGATAGAAAAGGCTTTGGGTGTTTCTATTGATGAGATAATGAATTACCCAATTACAAGCAGAAGGAGATTTAAGAGTTATCATAATGATTTTAAAAGATGGCGGTTTCTTATATTAATGGGTGTTAAGTCGGGTTATTTTCCAATGACCTTCTATAAAAAATATTGTGAGTAGATGAATATATTTACAGAAAATAGTATATTTTTTGCAACTCCCTTCTTGTCGGAAGTTTTGGAGGCACCTCTTTATGTAATGAATACGGAATATAATAACTGGTTTGGCAGCCTTACTGACGTTAGTGGTATTTATTGCGGAAGGAATACTGAAAAAATAAATAATGATGATATAACTATTGTTGCGTATGGAGCCTTGGTAGAAATGTCAACCAGGATAAGAAAGCGCCATTTTAAGAGAGTCAATTATATTGTGAGTGATACACGTTCCAGAAAGAACGATGCCTGGTGTAATCGCTTCGTAAGGGACAATAATATCCATTTATACGTTACTCCTGATGCTGAAGAGTATTCTTTCTCCAATTATAAGCCAATATATCAGTATATGAAAATGAATAATAACCTGAGAATGTCAAAGCCAACAGACAGGTTATTGGTCACGCATGATCCCGGGACGAAATATAGTAATGGGATGAAAGGAACAAAGGCGATAATAAAAATCGTAAATGTCTTGCAGAAGAGACATGATTTTGATTTTAAAGTACTGACTGGGTTGGGTATGGATGAATGTATTAAAGAGAAAAGCAGATCACATATTCATATCGATGCATTAGTTTACGGGAATACGGAGATGGATCAGGCTATTTTTGGAAAGAAATTGTATTATGGCGGATTAGGTAAATCGGGACTTGAGGCTATGATGCTGGATACTTGCGTTATTACGTCAGGTGTAGTGCCTAAAACAAAACCATATTTCGATCCACCGCCAATCACATGGACCTCCTATGGTAAGTTTTATGAAGATATAGAGGGTTTGATAATTAATGAAGCAGCCAGGGAGAGACAGGTAGAGGATCAGAATAAATGGGTCAAAGAGGTTATTACCAATAAAGAATTTTATCGGAAATATTTAACAGAATGAATCCTACTAAAAGACAAGAATTCCCTATTGGAAGAAATGCTGTTGCGTGGATGCAGGAATGCCTAGTGTCTGGTTTGCAGATTAACAGGCAAACAAAAGTAGCATCAATGGGATCTTGTTTTACGAGAGAAATAAAAGACTGGTTTATTAAGAACCAATTTAATTATCTGGTTGGTGAGGATAGAAAAATTCCATGGGAGTCTTCTAAGATATTTACCGGAGATCAAGGAAGACAACCGAATGAACATGCTTCAATCGCATGGGAAAGGATATATAATACATTTACATTAAGACATATAGTAGACTATACATTTAATGATAACAGGCTGGATGAAAGATTAATTAAAGTGAGTATAAATAAAAAATCCCATATTTCAGATATAATCAGGAATCGGATAATATATAGAGATATGGATGTTGCCAGGGATGATGTTTTAAACCATATTGAATGGTCAAGGGATATTTTGCGGAATGTTGATTTATTAATAATTACATTAGGCTTGACGGAGATATGGAAGTCTGAAAAAAGAAATATAGTTGCTGCATCTAATCCGTGTAAACATTATAACCTGCCTGAAGATTTTATGTTTACGACAAGTAATTATGAAGAAAATATAGACAATCTTAATTATGTGTATGATTTATTAAAGCAACACAACAGCAAGATAAAGATTCTTATTACTGTCTCTCCGATAAGTTTGCTTCAGACTTTTCGTGGTGATGTGGATGTTATAACTGCTAATTGTGAATCAAAGGCGATACTAAGAACTGTTGCAGGAGTATTTTCAAACAAAGAAGATATTTATTACTTCCCTAGTTATGAGATTGCTACAGCGGTTGCTGTCTTGGATAAGGTTAATATTAGTTCTGATGGACATCATATTTCAAGGGAGTTGGTTGATATAATAATGAACATTTTTAGTAAAAAATATGTGAGTAATTAATTATGAAAATATTAGTAGCTGCATTTGCTTATAACGAAAGACCATATATCCCATACATGGTAGAATATTATCGTAGTCAAGGATGCGATCTTTTAATACTAGATAATTATTCTACGGATGGAACTTATGAGTGGCTTAAGGAAAATGAAGTTGATGTAGTACGTGTGGATACGGATGATTCTTTCCATCTCATTAGATTACAGAAGGCGATGTTAAGGGAATTGAGAAGAAGGCATCCTGACTGGTTTATATATACAGGAGTAGATACTTATTTTTATTTAGGGAAATCTATCCGGGAAGAAATTGAGATACAGCATAATCTGGGCTTTAATAAGATTGTAGTTACCCGTATTGAGGCGTATAATACAGGAGAAAAGTTCTTATTACCTTTTCAGGAAAATTATTTCTATGTACGAGTAGGAGAAAAAAGAGAGATGATAGTCAGATATGATAGAGATGATAGACAATTTTGCTTCAGAGGGGATCGTGTATATATTTCTAATCCGAAATTATTTGTAAATGGTGGTTTTCTTATTAACTACGGCATGTGTAAATCAAAGGAAGAAAGGGAGGAGACTTTTGCTCGCAGGCAAAGAGCTTGGGCATTAGGAAATCCAAAAGGTCATGGGATTCATTATGCTCCGGCACAAGAGAGAAATTGGATCTGGGAAAAAGAGAATTTAACTGACATTAGGACCACAGAATTTTATACACTAATGAAATGATAGCGCTTATCACATTGATATTAAGAAAACAATAAATAATAAATTATGTGTATTGCATTAATTACTCCCACAGGAGGACGTTCACGACAGAT
>Ga0315284_10012148_pt1 | contig 12268 bp, 7 predicted proteins | sample YL17G09_16_MG_FD_203696 | JGI IMG/M metagenome (GOLD analysis project Ga0315284, IMG submission 203696) | Sediment microbial communities from Yellowstone Lake, YNP, Wyoming, USA - YL17G09_16 | ecosystem: Environmental > Aquatic > Freshwater > Lake > Sediment | place: USA: Wyoming | collected...
GCTCTAGCTGAAATCTTTCTGTTCCTCATTTCCTTTGTTTTTATTTCCTCAATCATTATGAAAAAGCCTAGTCGAAACATAACTTTAACTATGGTTCTTTGCTTTTTTGTGATAATGTTCTCTTGGTATCTATATACATCAAGTTCAGCAGTTTTTGACGCTTTCTCAAGCTTTGGAGAATATGTTTATGGTCAGTTAGGCGAATTTTTCAACCCAGTAGCAAGAGGGCAAACAGTATTAAGGGGTTTAGGAATGGAGGCACCACCGTCCATTTGGAATATGATTAGTAGAATATTTGCGTATCTTACGCAAGCCCTTATCGTTGTTGGCTTTGCTGGAGTGATTGCAAAACGAATTGAATTTCATTTTGATATGGAATACTTCTTGCTCAACTTATTCTCAGTGATGTTTTTGGCTGCGCTTATATTGATTCCAGGCTTAGCAAATACTTTGGATATGACGCGATTTTATCACATATTGTTGTTCTTTTTGGCACCTCTCTGCATATTAGGTGCCGAGATGATTGTAAAGATTGTTAGCAAACGGAAGACAGAAGTGATTGTGTCAATTCTTCTTTTGATGGTGTTAGTTCCGTACTTCCTCTTTCAGACGGGTTTTGTGTATGAGGTGACTGGAAGCGATAGCTGGTCGGTGCCTTTGAGCAAGTATAGAATGCCTGCTTTACGATTATATGGTCAGCTTGGCTATACGACGGCTTACAGTATATCTGGTGCGCAGTGGTTTTCAAACAATGTCGCCGTTGAATACACGCAAATATATGCTGATTTTTGGTCTCGGCGAACTGAATTGAGAGGTTACGGGTCAGTGTACATAGAATATGTTGAGACATTATCCAACACAACAAAAATGACAACTAATGGAATAGTTTATTTGAGCTCACTAAATACTATTGAAGAAACCGTAGTAGGCAATAACTATCTGTGGAATTCGAGCGAACTTGGCTTTTTATCGGATTTGAACACTATATATTCCAACGGCGGTTGCGAAGTTTACAAGAACATGCCATAATAAACCTGGCCATTGAGGTTTTTCTCAAAAATGGGGTTTTAGATTATGAACAAACTGCGCAAATTAGTTGATACTTCATTGGCGTTATATTATCAATCACAGTTAAGAAAAGATCAATGGAAAGATCCACGTCAACTTGAAAGGATTCAGTTTAAAAAGTTGAAGGCTATCCTTAAACACGCATATGATCATATTCCATATTACCATCGATTGTTTTCATCTGCAAAGATTAAACCAGAAGACATTAAAATCGACGATTTAAGAAAAATTCCCTTAACAAGTAAGCAAGACTTACAGAAAAATTATTCGTTTATTGTTCCGAGAGGTATTAATGTATCAAAATTTCACTCGAGTTTTACTTCTGGCTCAACTGGAACCCCATTAAGAATCATACATGATTGGTATCATGGAAGTCATGCTAACGCATCTAAACGATATTCATTTTTTGAGAGTGGCTTAAGATTAGGAGATAGATTTGTAACAGTTTGGGGAAGAGCGGAATCGATATTATGGTCTAGGAATTATGTGAGATTGTGGGGAGACATAAGCGAAACAATTGTGCCTTTATATAGGCAGGAGAAACTCATCAAGATTTTGCAACGAATTAATCCAGACGTTATAAATACGTTTCCATCAGTTTTATCTTCTTTAGCTACTTATGATATTTCGGAAATTAATCCTAGACTGATCTTTACACAGGGCGAAGTAGTTACTCGACATTGTAGAGGTGTCGTTAGGAAAATGTTTAATTTAGAATTGTTCGAGATTTATGGTTCGGTCGAATTTAGCCATCTGGCATTTGAGTGTACCGAACATTGCGGTCTACACATGATAACCAATGATGCCTACATTGAACTTCTTGATGAAGAAGGAGACCACGTAGCGCTTGGGGAACAAGGAGAGATCGTTGTTACTGGTTTGCATAATCGTGTGATGCCCTTAATTAGATACAGAATTGGTGACGTAGGAATTCCAACCGATGAAAAATGCCCTTGCGGGAGAACATGGCCCCTTTTAAGAAACGTTCAGGGAAGGATAAACGACTACCTCGTTCTACCCAGCGGAAGAAGAATTTCTTGGCTACATTTCTACCATCAATTCTACAAAGAGTTGGAGAAAAATGTGTTTTCTATTTCACAATACAGGATAATCCAAGACAAAAAAGATCGAATAATTTTCGAGGTTGTTAAAGGAAGAAATTACGACCCGAGGATGCTTGAAAGAATTAAAGGTAATCTGGAAATGTACTTTGTGAAGTTGGGAGAAAAAATGGAAGTAATTATGGAAGTTGTCAAAGAGATTCCATCGGAAAGAACGGGAAAGAGAAGAATCTTGATTTCAAAGGTAATTCAGTAATATAAAACTATAATAGGCTCATTGCGTCTAAAACGCACAAAAATAGATGACATTGCGAGGATTTGAAAAATGGATGTAGGTTTGATTGGTTGTGGAAGAGTTGCTGGGCTACATATGCGTGCATATAAACATATACCAGAAGCAAATGTTATAGCAATTTCAGACATTGACTTAGACAGGGCCAAAGCTTTTGCTCAAATGCATGGCATTAAAAAAGCCTTTAAAGACTATCAAGAACTTCTCGAAATAAAAAACTTGGACTATGTGGACATATGTACACCCCCGTCGACACATGCTAAAATTGCCTGTGAAGCTGCAAGGCTTGGACATAATATCTTGTTAGAAAAGCCAATGGCACGAAACACCTCAGATTGCGACAAAATAATAAATGAAGTTTCTAAAAAACGAGTTAAACTATGTCTATGCCACAATCAACTCTTCACTCCCGCAGTTATGCAAGCCAAAAGCATGGTTGATTCTGGCAAATTCGAGCCCCTACACTTCAGAGTTTCCGTCAAAGAAAGCGCCGAATTAATTGGAGCTCCAAGTTGGATCGCAACCGCAGAAGAAGGCGGCATCCTCTGGGAAACGGGCTGCCATTCAGCATATCTCCAACTGCACTTTCTAAAAGACATAAACGAAGTCTTTGCAATGGGTGATAAGATAAAACATTCAGTTTATGACAATTTTGTTGTAGTACTACGTACATCGAATCAAAGTCTGGGAGTCATAGAACTCTCTTGGCTTGCCAAAAGACATGAAGTAATATTCGACCTAATGAGCTCTGACGGTAAGCGAATTGAAATCCTTGATTATGACAATCTCTCAGAAATCCCGCAAAGGCCCCCTGCCGGCTTCATACAGGGTTTCTACTTGGATCAAAAGGCAATCTTCAAAAAGTGGGCAAAGACGGTTATGGAGAACCTGCGAAAACGCGAACTGTTGACCTGTTTGCACCATTACATTTTAATCAGTAAGTACATCGAGTCAATAAAAGCTGACTCAGATCCACCAGTAAAACCAGAAGATGGAAGAAAGACAATAGAGCTTCTCGAATGCATTGAACAATCTCTTAACAAGAATCAACCCGTTAAGATGAAAAGTATCGGAAAATAACCTCGTTACTTTTTAAGCGTTTTATGCATTATTGGCAACTTGTTTGGAAGAGGTATCCTTGAAAGTATTGATGGTTACGCCTGGTTTCCATCCCATTAAGGGTGGCACGGAAACTATAGTGCGAAATCTCTCAATGGAACTCAATAGAATTGGAGTACACACAGATGTTATGACGTTTAATATGGATCGGAAATATGCTCCGAAATGGAGAGGAAAAATAGAAAAAATCGAAGGAATAACCGTATTTAAAATTCCAGCATTAAATTGGTTGCCAATTGAACATTCGCCTAGAATCACCTTAGGAGTCAATCTCATTCCAGGCGGATTTACTAATCTCTTGAAAGAATATAATATCATACATTTTCATGAGTTGGATTTTAGCTTCCCTTTGTTTTCATTTTTTGTCAGAAAGCCGAAGATATTTCATTTACATGGAATTGATGTTAACTTTCTTAAAAGGTATCACTTAAACAGAGTCATATTAAAGCATGTAGCAGACTATTACATCACAATAACAAGACAAATGGGAAGAGATCTAGCCGAGCTAGGCATTTCTAGAAATAGAATTATATACTTGCCTAACGCAGTAGACATTAAGCAATTTTATCCTAAGGGAAAAAAGGAAGATAATCTCTTACTATATCTTGGAAGGATAGTGCCTGTTAAAGGTTTACATGTTCTACTTGAGTCTTTGGGTTATGTAAAGAAACCAGTTTCTCTAGTGATTGTTGGGCCTATAGGTAGTCTCGAATATTTCAAAGATGTAGAAAAGCACATAGAAAGAGAAAATCAAAAAGGTAAACATAAAATAACATATTTAGGTAGAATACCGGAGGCAGAGGTTATAAAAATCTATCAAAAAGCATCTGCCTTTATTTTACCATCATTTTGGGAAGCCTTTCCAGTTGTGATTCTAGAGGCACTTTCATGTGAAACTCCAGTAATAACAACACCAGTAGGCGGAAACCCTGAAGTCATACGAAACTTTGAAAATGGAATACTTGTTCCAGTAAATGATCCTTTGAGGCTAGCAGAAGCAATAAACTTTATGCTAGACAACAAAGATAACAGAACTAAAATGGGTCGAAAAGGCAGAGAATTGGTAACAAAAAATTTTTCTGTAGAAGTCATTGCGAAAAGGCTTCACAAAATTTATCAGGAAATGATTAGTTAATAATTCATACACGCGAGTTATTTTGAGATCTTTAATAACAGGTACAATAGTTTACGAATAAGTCTAAGAGGTAGAAATAATGAATGATTATACTGCCCTTATTACAGGTGGAGCCGGCTTTATAGGTAGCCATTTAACTGAAAGATTATTGAAAGAAGGCCACAAAGTTACTATTTTGGACATTTTTTCATGCGCCAACTTGGAAAATATTAAACCATTTATCGATAACCCATCTTTAACCATTGTCAAAGAAGATTTGAAAGAACCTTCAAAACTAAATCAAATCGTGAAAAGATGCAAAATAATCTTTCATCTTGCAGCAAACCCTGAAGTTAGAGTTGGAGAAACAGATCCAAAAGTCCATTTTGAAGAAAACATACTAACAACTTTCAACCTACTTAAAGCTATACAACAATCAAACACGCCCAAGATAATTGTTTTCACTTCAACTTCAACAGTCTACGGAGAAGCTTCACAAATTCCCACACCGGAGCATTATGCTCCATTAATTCCAATATCAACTGGCGCTTCAAAACTCGCCTCTGAAGCATTAATCACAAGCTACGCATACACTTTCAATCACAGAGCACTTATTCTTCGCCTCGCCAACATCATAGGACCTAAATCAAATCATGGAGTCATAGTAGATTTCATCAGAAAAATTATGGTAAATCCAAGAGAGCTCGAAATCCTTGGCGATGGGACTCAAGAAAAATCCTACCTGCACATAACAGACTGCATCGGAGCAATGATGCACCTAATTAATAAATTTCGCAAAGGCATCCAAAAGGTTGACGTTTACAACATTGGTTCATATGATAAAATTACCGTGAGAGAAATTGCAAGAATCGTTGCAGAAGAGATGAATACACCGAACATCAGATATAAGTTTACAGGTGGCGTCGATGGTGGAAGAGGATGGAAAGGAGATGTCAAAATAATGCAGTTATCCATAAACAAAATCCTTCAAACATGTTGGAAACCAAAATACACAAGCAAACAGGCTGTGAGATTAGCAGCAGAAGCTCTAATAAAAGAAAATTTAGGTTCCTAAAAGCAACAGCACATAAGCATTAGACAAGTGCGAAGGGAAAGGAAAAATGAAATTTAGGAAAATATTAGTTGCCAATCTTTTGACCATACTATTTTTGAGTTTAGCAGGGAACATATTACTATCAGATTTTGGAATAAAGGCAGTGGAGGTAGTTCCAGACTACATTCCGATTAAGTGGGCTCTGATAGTGTTAGGAGGGTTTGACTATTACAAGGACCCTCCTGTATACAATGCAATTCAGAAGGCTGAACATTGGATACAGTCTGAAGGTGTTCCCTACGATATTATTGAAGACGATAATATTGAGACTCCAATCGACACGCCTGCATCTGGCGAGTATCCGTTACAGTACGCCAACGGAACAATAAGATATGAAGTTTTCGTGGTAATAATGAATAACTACGAAGAAACTAATGCTACTAATGTTAACTATATTTATTGGGCGGTTGGCAACGGAACAAACACTGTTATTTTCGGGGAGGCAGCTAAGTGTGTTCCAGAACTATTAAACATTACTGCCAACGACGTCTCATACTTCATAGATTATTTTATAACAACTATCAACTACAGCGTTCTCAAAGGCTTCAGCGATGGCATTGAAGAATTTCCAGCAGGCAATTATAACATTGAATTTCCCAATTATTATGGTATACATGCAAACGTTTCTAACACAGAGGGAAAAACACTCTGGTACACCTGTAAAGCTAACTCGGAAGGTGAATTCTGGAATGGCATGATGAACACAACTTACGGTTCCGGAAAAGTTTTCTGGCATTCAAACATTCCCAGCACAAAATATTTCCTATGGTATAGCACTTTCTCCAGTTATTGGAACGCATTCAAAATTATCTCTCACTCTATAAACTTCATGTTCAAACAAGTCAAACGGGTTGACCTAGGTCTTCAAGGATACAAAAGGTGGGGAGGAGCGTTAACTTACAGGCTTGACCAAGACACTTACATGGGCATAGAGAAACCGCCTGAGGAAGCACTTCGTGCAGGATGGTATGTTGATGTCGTTATGTGTGCATTGGGTTATTTGACAACCGGAGGAAGTCTTACAGATGGCATGCCTGACGGCTATACTGGTGCTCCAAGTACAAAAGTAAAACATGGAACTTGGACTGATCTTATTGTGTCGACTGAACCTCTGGTGCAGACGTCTCGAACTTTTATTGTGTATAACAGTGCCGTTGATGGGGATTATGATAGGATGAAAACAGATTGGAACCAAAACAAGAACTTCACAGATGATCGGGCATTCGAAATGTGGGAGAACATGACTTCCGATGTTACAGGGTTAATGGGAACATATTATTGGGGATATATAGACAACTGGGAAAACCCAACTTGGTGCAGACTTGGTTGGTTGTGTCCACTCAGAGATAGAATAAGCAATTTTACATGGTGGAAAACATGGGGGCAACAAGGTTACATCCGCTATGGATTTCACGGCTGGCAACATCAACAGATTGGAACAGAGGGAAGCGCCAACCACGGAGTTTATCACCAGTGGAACGGAACCCACTTTATCTTGAATCAAACATGGATAGAACAAAAGTTTACTGAAGCAAAGAACGAATTGAGTTATTGTCTTGGAAGTGCAGCATACGGGTTTGACGCAGACAAAGTTCTTGTTTCACATCCTGGAAACGAATATTGGGCTGAAGTTGACGCCGCATTGTTTAACTTGGATTGGGTGTATCTTACATACGGCGATACACAAAAGAATGAGCCAGGCTGGTTTTTATATAATGATAGGGAAACTGCAATGACATGCGGGGCGGGTGCAGCAATGATGGACAAAGGTTTGACTATTGAAGCTTTGAAAGACGCTGTCAAGACGCTGTTTCCCATATTTGGCGTTTACGAACACAACGCTGGTTACTACAACTTGACTTTCAATGTTTATCCTCCTGACACTGCTTACACTGACATGTTCTGCTTTGCCCATCTTGACGAATCATTTGAATTCTGGTCTAACGCAAGATACATGTGGATGAACACCCTCAATGCTTACTACAAAAATAATAAACTAATCCTAGAATACAAAGCTAACAGCACATTAAAAGACTATGTTTGGAGATTTCCTGTTGAATTCGATGGCAAATACTTTAACGGTTTCTCAGATAACAGAACCGTTGGAAAGATAAAACACATCGACGGAAAATACATTTATATAGAATTCAGCGAAGGTGGATGTGAAAGACTAGAAGCAACCTACGGAATCAAACCACACATTTACCAAACTTCAAGCTACATTCAAAACATCACACAAATATACACATCAAAAAATCTAACCCTTCAACTAGGGAACGCTTCAGGTTCAATAAATGTTAAGGTAAACTGCGCAGCGTTTGGTCAGCCTAACGCGACCAAAATTGACGGAAACCTAATAGACTTCGAGTACGACTCCATAACAAAAATCTGTTCATTCAATGTGACTCTCAACGGGTTAACTACCGTGGAACTTCTTTGGACGTATGCACCGCCAGATCCTCCAACGTTTCTCTCGCCGTCTGTAGCTAAACGTTTCGACCCAAACAAATCTGCGACATTCAGTTGGGAGTTTAACGATCCTGATTTGGACGATTTCCAATCCGCGTATCGATTCCAGCTTGACGATGACAGTAGTTTCTTCTCACTTTTAATAGACACGGGAAAAGTTAGTTCCTCCTCCACGCAAACCACTCAAACCTTACCAAACTCCATAGGTCTCTATTACTGGCGTATAGAAACTTGGGATAAACGAAACGCCGAAGGAGAGTGGAGTGATCCCCAGACAATAATTGTAGACAGACTCAAAGTAGCTTCGAAAGGTGTGACACTTGATAGAACTAATGTTGGATCGCCAGTATATGTCTACTTTAACGTTATCAGAGAATACGACAACACACCATTTGACGGAACTAAAGGAACAGTTTACATCAATGATTCAGCTACAACATGGGACGAGACAAATAGATACTGGAAACTAAGCGTGACACAAAATTCTGTAGGACGGTGGGAGTATAAAGTCTCAAGTATAACCGATACAGAACACCAAATTACAACAGTAAATGACTTTATGGAAACACAAGAAGTCATTTGGGACAAGCTAATGGTCACAATAACCCCCGAAGCAACAACCGTAACTGTAGGCACGCAAGTCAAGTTTATAGTAATAGCGGTTTACGCATATGACAATGAAAGCGTACCGGAGTTCACAACGAACATTTTAAGAGATGGAAAACATTTCGCAGTAAACAACTTTACTGACACATGCAGCATCGAATTTCCACATCTATACACAACAGAAAATATTACCGAAAAGACCTACGGTTTAACCGCCTTTACCTCAAACTCAGCTACTGTTACATGGGTTCCAAAACCCTTGATCCAACAGCTAATGGACTGGATGACTTCGAACGCTCTAATTCTCGTTCCAATTATTCAGTTAGCTATAATCCTCACTTACTTGCTTATTAGGGAGAGTAGAAAGAATAAGAAGGTGCAACAAAGCTGTCACTAAAAGAAAAGAATTCTATCTTACACTGCAACAAGAAGGCTGAAGGAATAATCGTGAGCTTGGTAAGTTTCGTTAAAACCGAAAGGTCAAACATGAAAAGGAGAATAGAAGACTCCCTAGACCTAATCGACTACAAATTCCAGAAAAACATCAAAAACGTCGTCATAAAACCAAACATGTGCTACTATTGGGATTATTCTACAGGCCAAACAACGGACCCAAGATTTGTTGCAGCACTAATCGAAACACTCCACGAAAAAATTTCGCCAGATATAGACATTGCAATAGTAGAATCAGATGCTTCAGCAATGAAATGCAAATACGCATTCAAACTACTAGGCTACGAAAAACTCGCCAAAGACTACAACGTAAACCTCGTCAACCTTTCAGAAGACAGAAGCCAAATCGTAGAAGTGACAGCCGGCGGCCAAAACTTCCATTTGAAGGTGCCTCGAGTAATCCAGGAAGCTGATCTGAAAATCAACGTGGCAAAAATCAAGTATAGCCTCGCAAACATCAAAATTACGTGCGCCTTAAAGAATATTTTCGGTTGCAACCCCTACCCCAAAAAGTACAAGTACCACTCCAGACTCGACGAAACAATCGTCGCCCTGAACAAAGCAATGAAATTTGATCTCCACCTAGTAGACGGCATCATCGTCTCAGGAACCCAACCCCGCAGCCTCGGACTAGTAATGGCAAGCACAGACCCCGTCGCAATAGACGCCGCAGCCGCAAAAATAGCAGGAGAAAACCCGAACAAAATAAAATACATACAGCTAGCAGAGAAAGAAGGCTTGGGAAACATGTCCTTCATCACGAAAGGCATGCCTCTCACCTATTTTAGAGAAAGATACCCGAAAAAAGACACCAAGAAAAAACTGATGGGCAAAGCCTACAACCTCGCGATCCTAATGGGACTCGGCAAACGACTCGGCTTCGAATAAACATGAAACAGAGAACGATAGCATGAAAAGAATTGGACTAGGAATAATCGGACTCGGCTACATAGGCAAAGTACACCTGCGACACAGCCTAAGACTTGCCAACGTGAACCTCGTCGCCGTTTCCGACATATCAAAAAGAGCCCTCAAAAATGCGCGAGAATCCGGAGTCAAAAAAACATACACTGACTATGAACAACTCTTGAAAGACTCCGAGATCGACGGCGTAATCATAGCCTTGCCAACACATCTACACCTGCAATGTGCAGAGAAAGCAGCAGAAGAAAAAAAACATATTTTCTTGGAAAAACCAATCGCAAGAAACGTCAAAGAGTCCCAGGAAATAGTTTCAGCCGCCGAAAAAAATTCAGTTAAACTAATGGTCGGCTACCCACTAAGATTCAACCCAACATTTCGCAACATCAAGGATGAAATCCAAAGCGGGACATTAGGAGACGTGGAGATCGCACATGCTGTCAACATAAGTTCAGGGCCTTTCTTCCATAGAGAGCAAGACTACGCACCAACACCAGTCCCTGACTGGTGGTTTAACAAAGAACTGACCGGAGGCGGGGTCCTCATCGACTTGGGCAGCCACATGATAAACCTTCTTCGTTGGTACTTCGGCGAAATCATAGACATAAAAAGCCATCTTGGATACAGGTTCAACCTTGATTTTGAAGACTCAGCAACCTGCTTGGCCAAGTTCGAGTCAGGAACGTTGGGCATAATAAACGTTGGCTGGTTTTCCCAAGCTTCAGATGTGCAGGTCGAACTGTTTGGAACCGTCCAAAACACAAAAACACAACACCACGCTCCAAATCCTCTGCTGACAGCCACTCAAATGCTGACGATGGGCAGATCAAAATTCTTCGAACCACACCTGACTGAACTGCAACACTTCGTCAACTGCATAACCCAAGACCTAGCCCCCTCCTCCACAGGAAGAGATGGACTGAGAGACTTGGAAGCAATCTCTTCAGCCTACAAGAATCAAATACAGCTAGCTGGAAAAGCGCAGAAAGATGCGTTTTAAAAATGTTTCTTCTCGCTATAACTCCCACTCTTCAAGATGCTTCCTATTACAGGCAGCAGAACCTCCAAACAACCGCAACGAAACTCGCCAACTACCAAATTCTTCTCGTTCACGACCCCGAAAACATCCAGTTGACCCAAAAAAGCCATCACCTACTTCTTACTGACAGCTTTCAACCCTTAACAGAACAACAGGAAGACCTTCTTCCTACCCACGACACGCAGCAGCTTGCCAGAAACCTCATCCAAACTCTCATCCACATCGACACAAGAAAACAGGAAATTCACATCATTAAACCTCTTTTCTCCCAAAAAGCACTGTACTATCACATAAGCTCAGATCAAAAAACTATCCACATTTCCACCCACATCAGACTCCTAAAACAAGCAGGCGTACCCATCCAAGAAAACACAGAAACCATCGCCGAATACTTCCTCTTCGGTCACATACTTTCACCAGAAACAATCTACAAAAACATTCAAAAAAGCCAAGCCGGACAACATCTACACGTCACCCTCCACAACAACGAACTCGAATTCACCACGCAAAACCACCAATATCCCCAACCAAACACGAACACCAAAATCGACGAACAACAGACCACCGAAACACTGATCCAAATACTAAACCAAAGGCTCGCACCGCTCAAACCAATAGCAGACAAAACCGCCATTAGTTTCAGCGGAGGACTCGACTCCACCGTCCTCGCTCAAACACTTAAACAGCAAGGCGCGGATGTGCATGCTTACTCAATTACTTACCCATTCGAAAACCAACAAGAAACCACCGAACACAAATACGCCACAACAGCCGCGCAAGCCCTCCACTTCAACCACACACCACTAACAATGACACCAAAACATTACTTGGAAACCCTCATTGACATGATAGCCAACGGCGAGGAACTTATCTGGTACTACTTGCAAACACCTCTTCTCTGTCACATAATCAAACAAACACCCGAAAACACCAAAATCATGATAATCGGAGACGGCCCGGACACGCTCTTCGGCTCCCAAGCACACCGCACCGCATACTACTTAACAGAAGC